>Ga0315289_10008396_pt1 | contig 14943 bp, 7 predicted proteins | sample YL17G11_40_MG_FD_203452 | JGI IMG/M metagenome (GOLD analysis project Ga0315289, IMG submission 203452) | Sediment microbial communities from Yellowstone Lake, YNP, Wyoming, USA - YL17G11_40 | ecosystem: Environmental > Aquatic > Freshwater > Lake > Sediment | place: USA: Wyoming | collected...
CGAGCAATTTGAAAGCGTTGCGTATAACGAATCGGCATTGGCGATAAAATTCGGCCAGAATATCATTTGCCGGGAGCTTTCCGATGTTGCAAGCCGGGCGCAGGCGCTCGACGATACCGATATTCTGGTACAAAAAACAGCCGACGATTTGCGGCAATCGGTTGCATCCGCGACCGTTTCCGAGAACTATCTGCTGTGCGCGGCGAAACTCGAACTTGCCATTTCAGAATTCTGGGAAAAAGAGCGCCTGTCGGCCCTGGCCATCCAGTGCTGGCCCGCCATGCAACAAGTATTGCACATCGAGCCATGCGCGGTTCTGGGAAGGCTGACGGAAAAGGGGATGCTTGCTGCATGCGAAGCGGATGTGATCGGCGCATTGTCGATGCTGGTCAATTATCAGGCGGCGTTGAACCGGACGCTCCCGCATTTTATCGACTGGACCATCCGGCACCGCGAACATACTAACCGGCTGCTTGCCTGGCACTGCGGCAATGCGCCGGTCTGCCTGGCAGCGGATAGCCAAAAGACGGCCCTGCGCACTCGCGCGAACATGAAAGGAGAGCCGTCCGCAATCCTGGGCGATCAGGCTGGCGGACTCTACCAATTTCAGCTTAAGCCCGGGCCTGTTACTTTCTGCAGGCTTGCCGAATACGACGGCTCATGGAAAATGCTCATCGCGGCAGGGACTATCATTCCCAGCAATGAAACGCTCGCAGGGACCTGGTCATGGGTCGAAGTCTCCGATCATGAGACGCTCTATCGAACATTGGTGGAAGAAGGTTTTATTCACCACGCCAGCATGATTCATGGCGTGCAGAAGCAAAGCCTTATGCTCGCATGTAAATTTATGGATATTGCAGCGATTGTGGTTGATTAAAAATATCCGCAGATAACCTGCATAGGAGGAATTGCATGAATACGCTTTCATCATCCGATACGCGGATCGTGCGTGATCTGGCGCTCAAAATCGCCGAAATCGCCGCGCTCCCCATCCAGCGCCAGCGTGAAAAGGAATGGAAACGCCTTAACAGCCTCAAGCCCGGCCGGCCCCTGGTGCTTGTCTGGCCGTATGAGATCCCCTGGCAGGAGCTGGATGGCGATGAACTGCGCCTTCAATGTGAAGAAGAATTCTGCCGGGGTGTCGAACAGAATATGCGCCGCACTCTATTTCAATGGAAGTACTTTCCCGGTGATATGGTTGTTGATAATTTCATTGAATGCTATCCTTCGGTCCATGACACCGGGCATGGGATCCAATGGGACCCGGATGAAGCAAAAAGCGACGGCAGCAACCCCATTGTCTCGCGGCATTTCAAGCCGGTCATCAAAGAGCCGGAGGACATTCAAAAAATCGTCATGCCCACGGTCACGGTTGACCGGGCCGCGACCGACTCGCGTTTTCAGAGATTGCAGGAGCTGTTCGCCGGCACCATGCCGGTCAAAATAGGCGGACCGCGCGGCTACTGGTTCTGTCCGATGGATGAGCTGATTGTCTATTGGGGAATCCAGGAGATGCTTACCGACCTTGTAATGCGGCCGGATATGGTCCATGCGGGCATGGAGCGCATGACGCAATGGCACGAATCGCGCGTGCAGCAATGGGAAGACCTGGGCGTTCTTACCCTCAATAACAATGCGCGCATCATCAATACCGGCGGCTACGGATGCACCGACCAGCTTCCCGCGAAAGGCTTTACGCCGGAGCACGTCCGCACCCTCGATTCCTGGGGTTCGGCCGCCACGCAGATATTCGGGACCGTCTCCCCTGAAATGCACTGGGAGTTTTCCTCCCAGTACGAAGCGCGTTTCCTCAAGCGGTTTGGCCTTGTATCCTACGGCTGCTGCGACCCGCTGCATCATAAACAGGAAGTGGTGAAGAGGATCCCCAATGTGCGCCGTTTATCCATGAGCCCGTGGGCGGACCATGAGGCCGGCGCGGAATGGATCGGCAATCGCTATGTCTACTCCTTCAAGCCCAATCCGGCGCTTCTGGCCGAACAGACATGGGACCCCGCCGAAGCGCGACGGCAGATCAGACGCGTCGTTGACATCGCGAAGAAACATGGATGCGTCATGGAAATCATTCTCAAAGACATCAGCACAACGCGCGGAGAACTGAAAAGAATTTCGGAATGGACAAAGATTGCCAAGGAGGAAGCCGCAGCGGTATCATAATATCGGCATGCCTCTATCCTGGGAAGAAAAGAGAATATGAACCACCCGCACCACCATCCTGATTCAGCGGCCCGGCATTCCGCGATCACCAAATATCCCGATGCACTCGCCCTTTCGCATGAATGGCGCGCATTCCACGACGAATTCTCCTCCACCGTTGAATACAAGCAGGCCAACGATAACCTCACCGCCCCATTTTCCCTGCCCATGGACGCGCGGTCGATCCTGCATGCGGAGGGAAAATGCGCGGACCCGCGCATGGGCATGCAATCCCGGGAGTCGGATTGGAGCATGGGAAAAGAGTGGTGGTTCGTCAACCGGTTTTCGCTTCCCGCCTTGACATCAACGCAACGCGCATACCTGCGCGTGCGCGGGGTCGATTATATCGCCGAATATTTTATTGACGGGAAGCACATTGGATCATCGGAAAGTTTTAATCAGGAACGCTTTTTCGATATCACGGCGGCCCTTGCCGCGGGCGCGCGGGAGCATGAGCTTTCCGTTCGCCTCTGGGGTTGCCGGCCGCATGAGATCATGACGGACGCCGCCACCGGGCGGCTCTCCGTGCGCCGTGAAATCGAATCGCTCAAAGCGAACCTGCTGTATGGCGGCGATCATAATGCCTGCGTATTGACATGCGGCATTGCCGTGGCGCCGCGGATCATCATCGCCGGCAACGCCCTGGTGCAATCGATCATGCCGGACCATGCGTTCGACGCCGGGTATTCGCGGATTTCCGGCCGCATCGTGGTCAAAGGGGAATGCTGGGGCGATACGGATTTTTCAGCGACGCTCGCCCCCCGCAACTTCGGAGGCAAAGCGCTTGAGTTCCGCGGCCGATGGTCCCCGGCGCGCGAAATGGCAATTGAGTTCGATGCGCTGCCCGTGAAGCCGTGGCATCCTTATGCACACGGCTTTCCCCATTGCTATCTTCTCACCATCAAAGCCGGCGGGCGGGAGATCCAATTTTCCCTGGGCTTCCGGAAATTCGAGCGCCTGAAAAATATCGCATTCGTGAACAGCCCTTTGCCGTCGATCATGGACTGGCACCCGTACGAAAACAACCGGCGCTACGGCTCCGACATTTGCAAAGGGTTCGACGCCGTAAGAGAGCTTGACGACCAGTGGCCCGAGGTCCCGCGCGAGGGCGATTATAATCACGATCACGTTGTCAATGGCGCCCGCATTTTCATCCACGGCGGATCCGTGGTGCCCACGCATTTGTTCTGGTCCGATTTCAGCGATGACTATCTGCGCCGCCTTATCCGTGAAGCGCGCGAATCCAACAACAACCTTCTGCGCGTGTGGGGCGGCGGATACCTTAATGCCGATGCGTTCTTCGATGAAGCGGACCTGCAGGGAATCATGATCACCCAAGACTTTCTGAACTTCGGCCGGTATGCGGACCTGGGGTTTGATGCATTGCAGAAACGGGAAAAGGATTTCCGCTCCGTGGTGCGCCAGACCAACCACCATCCTTCGGTCGTGGTGTATACCGGCGGCAACGAGATGTTCCAGAATGATAATCATCCCAATGATCCGATATTCAAATCCATGGCGCGCATTGTGGCGCAGGAAAGCCGGAGCCAGTATTTTAGCCTGTCAAGTCCCGTAAACCCGGAAGTACACGGTCCCTGGCACTGGGATTATGAGCATCCGGCGCGCTACAACAGCTCTTACGCCATCTTCAATTCGGAGTGCGGGATCGTTGCGCCGCCCGCGTACAAGAGCATGCGTGCGGTGCTTTCGCATGAAGAAACCGAGGACCTCTGCGGTCCGGCATGGCGGCACCGCGGCGGATCCGTGGGCGTGGGCATGATCGACCACCGGCAACGGCAGAGCGTGTTCGGCATCTGCCGCACGGCCCTTGATTATATCAACCATGCGCAGTATCTTCAGGCCATCGGGTATCAATACCTTGCCGAGGAATACCGCCGGCAGTCGCCCGTGATGAGCGGATTTACAACATGGGAGTATAACGAACCGTGGATCGACACGGCCTGGGGGCTGCTCGACAACCGGCTGGTGCGCAAGCAGTCGTTCTGGGCGTTCAAGCGGGCCTGCGCGCCAAAACTCATCAGCGCGCGATTTCCGGGACACCTCTATCTCCCCGGCGAAACCTTCAACGCCGGCCTTTTTTTCTGCGCCGACAGCGACGAAACCTGCTCTCTTGCGGTGTCTGCGACGATCCATGACGAAAACGGCAATATCCTCAGCATGTTCAGCCGGGACGTTTCGGCCAACGGGACCAGCACCCCCGTCGGCGAAATCAAATGCGCTGCACCCGCGCGCGGCGCGTTTTTCCTGCGCCTTTCCGCATTAATCAACGGCACCGAACGCATTGAGAACGAATATTCATTCTGCGTGCTCACCACGCGCGCCGGGGAACCGATATCCATGCTCTATATCAGCGGCGGCAATTACGAAGATGAGCTGACCATGCGCATACTCACTGCAGCCGGGTTCCGCATCACCCGCATCATTGCCGGACCGCGACAACCGCTGGATGCGGAATCCCTGCGTCTCGATGATTTCCGCATCGTGACACTGGGCGCGGTCTTCAATCCGATCGCGTCGCTGACGCCGGCATTCTATGCGAAAATCAAACGGGCGATCGCCGATCGCGGCGCGGGGTTCGTTTACTTCGGCTATAACTCCAGCGCCTATGTTTCGGGCCGCTATGATGTGGACGACATTCGCGGCTCGGCGCTGGAGGAGCTGCTTCCCGTGCGGTTCACGACCGACTGCTATGCGAACAGCCATACTTCTAAAAACGCGGAAACAGAACTGCGGAAGCTGCGCGATCATCCGGTGTGGTCCGGCATCCCCGCGGATCGGGTGCATATGGGATGCATGCTGTTGGGCGTTGAGGCGAAGGACGGGGTAGACGTTGCCGCAAGAGTTAACGAACAGCCGGCGCTGGTGTTTGGAAAAATCGGCGCCGGAACCACCGGGTATCTCGGAGTCCCTTTTGCAGGCCACAGCATGCACGAACTGGGCTTTCGCATGTGGAAATATGCGCACCGGCTCTATGCCAACATGTGTGAATTCGTCGCGACCGGCGCCGTGCAGGCGCGGGAAACGGACCTTCACCTGTTTGCGCCGCTCATCACCATGCCGCGCGCGGAACCGGAGGTTCGCATCTGCAAATCAGTGGATTCCACGGACGGGATGGCCTGGAGCGTCGAGGTATCAAACGCCGGCCCCGTCCCGGTCATCGGCTTTGAAATCGGGAACCTCTCGGACCTTGAGGGCGATGATTTCGATTTCCATGCGTCGGAAAATTTCTTCCCCCTCTTTGCGCACGAGAGCAAGCGGCTAGAGTTGCGCGCATGCGCCCGGCCCGGCCATCGGATACCGGAAGATCTATCTCCCTGCTGGTACGCGTGGAATTCTCATGCGCGCAATGCGTTTGATCCGGCGTTGCGATAAGCGATCCCCCTTGTAGCCTGCATTCGTCAAAAACTCCGCAAAACCATCCCGTTCAGCAAATTATCAATACAGAGCACTATTGCATCAAATCCTGCAACACTTTGCATGCGGGTTTCCATTACTATACTGTATGCCCGGAGGGGCAAAGGGGGATTTATGCGCTTCAATCATTCCGTTTCCGGATTCTTCGCACTGTTTCTGTCCGCCGGTATCGTCTTCTCCGCATTCGCGGTGACAGCACCGATATCAACCATCATCCAGGCCGAGGATTTTTCCGCAAAACAGGGCGGAACGTTCGACCCGCCTGTGGATAAGGAGCCGCGGATCGCAGTGCGCGACATTGGCAACGGCAACTGGCTTCGGTTCGACTCGGTGTCATTCATGGATGGCGGATACGACTCGATCGCGCTTTGCTTGTGGACCGGCTATCCGCATAACCTTTCCGGTGCAACGATCCGCGTACGACTCGACTCCCCCACCGGCACCACCATCGCGACATTCACCAGTCTTCCCAGTACCTCGCAGATTGGCTATGTGCCTGCAACCGCCACCGTCCGTCCGCTCTCAGCCACGACGGGCGTCCACACGATCTACCTGACTTTCGAGGGAAGCTCCTCAATATGCGATCTTGATAAGATCCGGTTTTCCGGGACCATGACCGCCACAGCACAGGATGCGAAAACGTACTACGTGTCAACCTCCGGCGACGATGGTAGCGACGGTCTCTCACTCACCGCACCGTTTCGCACCATCCAGCATGCAGCATCGCTCATGAAGCCCGGCAGCGTGTGCATGATTCGCGCGGGGGTGTATCGCGAGACTGTTGCGCCGCTGTATACCGGCTTGCCCGGCGCGCCGCTGACGTTTCAAGCGTACAACAACGAGAACGCCGTGATCAGCGGAGCCGACTCGATTGCCGGCTGGGCCGCCCATCAAGGCAGCATCTACAAGGCACCTATGCGATGGAACCTCGGTCGCACAAACGACCAAATCCTTGTCGACGGCAAGATGGCATGGGTAGCCCGCTCCCCTAATGTGGACGAAACCTATCAGCCGCATCCGTGGCTCAACTGGTGCGGCACCGGTGTTTACAACTGGAAGCCCTGGCAGAATGAACTGGAGCCAGTCGCGATTCCCACCCTTGTGTGCATGGGCACCAATGGTTCCCAATGGCCCGGCGATCAACCGTCGGGCACACCCTTTGACATGGGAATCGACCAGAATTCCGAAGCCGCCTATCGGCTGCCGTCCGCCTTGTTCGGCAAGTCCGCGGATTTCTTCAAGGGCGGGCTAGTGACATTGCGAAACTACTACTATGCCGGCGTGGGCGATATCACCGGGTCAACATCAACGTCCACGCACACCACAATCAATGGAGCAAAAACAGCCTGTCAGTGGAAAGACTGGGGCGGGCCGGGTTTCATCTCATACGTCTTCGCGCTCCTCGACGCGCCCAACGAGTGGTTCCGTCAGGACAGCACGCTTTACCTGTGGGCCCCCGATGGCGCGAATCCCTCGACACATCTGGTGGAGGCCAAGAAGCGCTACCTGGGCTTTGACCTGACCGGCAAACAGCATGTGAATATCACCGGCCTTCGATTCCTGGCAACATCGATGACACTGGAAGATGCATCCACCTGCGTTGTCGACCGGTGTCACTTCAAGTATATCTCACACTACGACAACTATAATCCGCTGAACACCGGCGCGGGATTCTGGAACACCCCGTTCGATCCGTCGGGCGGCGATTTCGGGATCTTCGTTTCGGGCAGCAACAATGTCATCAGGAACAGTTCTGTCATCGGGTCCGCCGGTTCGGGAGTCATTCTCAACGGTAAATTCAACACAGTGACCAACTGCCGCATTCATAGCTGCAACTACATGGCGAACTACCATGCTGGCGTGCTCTTTATCCGCCGCGATCTTACCGACCCGCAGGATGGTTTGGGTAATGTGGTTACCCATAGCTCAATCAAGGGATGCAGCAGGGCCGATATACAGGTCGGATACGCAGCTCCGCCCACGGGACCGTCCGACCGCACCAGGCTTGAGTACAACGACTTTGGTCTTGCGGCCTATTCTTCCAACGAGACAGGCACAGTCGCCGGACAGGGCAGCCCGCAGGTGGAGGTATCTCATAACTGGTTCCACGATGCCTCCGGGCCGCAGCAGTGCGACCTGGTTATGGAATACGATTTCGGCGCGCGGGGATGGAGTGTTCATCATAATGTGTTCTGGAAGGGCAGATCGCTGATCCAGGGCGGTTTTGAGGTCGCATGCCACTGGACCCTTGACTACGGCGACACTGACGCGAAATGCTACAACAACACCGCTGTCAGTATCGCGGGAAGCAAGGCCGACACGGATTCGGGCTGGCCGCCGTTTATTGCCGCGGGCGGACTGGGCGCGGGCGCGTTCAACAATCTCTATGCCCGGGGCGATACAGCCACGTGGAAGTTCACGAATCCTTTTGTCAACGATTACACGCTTCGGAACGGATCGCCGGCAATAGACAAGGGAAAGGTGCTTCCCGGTCTGACCACAACCTACAGCGGTTCCGCCCCGGACCTTGGCGCGTACGAATACGGCGAACCGCGCTGGGTGGCCGGCGCCGACTGGCCGGAGCAGCCATGGGTATATCCGCCGGCCGGGACGGCCTTCATCAGCGGGCGGTCCCACGCATTTGCCGGGCCGGCATTCCATCCAGCGCTTATTGCCATGCCGCACGGCATCAGGATCGATGCGCCGCGCAATCTGCCGTACCATGTCCGGATATTCGATGCAGGCGGCGCGATCGCCATCGCGCGCGACGTTCCGCGCGGGGGGAGCACCATGATCGCGCAGGGCAATACGCCGCCGGGGGTGTATGTGGCGCAGGTGTCAAGCATTGCAGGCAGGGCGACATGGAAGATTTTAGTCCGCTGATGCGGCGGCACTATTTGCGAATGGAAATTCACTTTAAAAGGAGGACGGGTATGCGGGGAAGCATTCGATCGATTTCGGCGGCAGCCATCATCGCCCTGGGAGCATCGCTGCTCTTTGCGGAGAACATCATTTTTCCGCATGTCAAATCCGGTATATCCGATGCTTCGGGCATCATCGACGTCACGCTGCCGCCAAACAACGTCGACAAGACAGGCAAAACCGATGTTACCGCCGCATTGAATTCAATCTTCAGCAATAATAAGAAGTATATCATCGTCTATTTTCCCAACGGCACGTATCTGGTGAACAATACACTCCAGATATCAGGGATTTGCGTTACCGGCGGCACCGGGGATTGCGGCGTGAGCGCACCCATCGTGCAGGGCCAGAGCCGCGCCGGGACCGTCATCAAGCTGGCCTCCGGAAGCTTCACCAACGCTTCCTCGCCCAAACCGGTGCTCTTTTCCGGAGACGGCGTTGCGCAAATCTTCAATCGCGGCATCCATAATATCACGGTCCTGGTAAGCGCCAATAACGCGGGCGCCAACGGCGTTCGATGGTTTGCCAACAACACCGGACTGATGTCGGAAGTCAACGTGATCTGCGAAGACGGGGCCGCCAATATCGGCGTGGACCTTGCCGGCGGAGAGCAGGGGCCATGCGGCATGCGCGACATCTATGTCAAGGGCTTCGGCACCGGCTGCAAGAGCAATGCGCTCAATTCGGTTACCGTGCTGAACCTGACTGTTGAGAATGCGCGCGTCTGCGGCGTGCTCAACGAGGGAAGCCCGCTGTATATCGACAATTATACCAGCGCCAATGCGGTCATCGGCGTTCGAAATACCGGGTACCTGATGTTGACCAACGCTCAAATGACCGGCGGCACATCCAGCCAGCCGGCCATCAACAATTCCGGGCTGCTCTTTGCGCGCGACGTGCGCGCCCAGGGCTACCAGCGCGCGCTCACGACCAGCGGCCGGGCCGGCCCTTCCGGGTTGACTTTTGATGAATACTCGACGAACCAGGTAAGCCAGTTCCCCTCGCCCACGCACTCCATGAAACTGCCCTACAAGCCCATTCCCGCGGTTGCCTGGGAGCAGGATACCACCAAATGGGGCAACGTATGGGTCAATAAGGGCGGTCTTGGCACCACGCCCAAAAGCGACAGCGCGTCGCTGCAATCGCTTATCGATAATCCCGCTCTCACCACCGTGTGCATTCCCTCGGGCAGAGGCTATACCCTTAACGGCGATATTTACATCCGGGGAAATATCAGCCGCGTTATCGGGACCGGCGCGGTGCTTCTGGGCGCCGGCAGGATCGTGGTGACCAGCGACCTGACCCAGCCGGTCGTGGAATTAAAACGCGTATGGGGTCTGCCGATCGTCAATCAATCGGACAAGACGGTGATTATCGAATCGTTTTTCGCCGGCGGCACGATCACCAGCACAGGCAGCGGCGATCTGTTTATATCCGATGTCACGTGCAATTTCATTGTCAACAATCCCAATGAACGGGTATGGGCGTGGCAGTTCAATGCCGAAGGAAGCTCCGGCGTCAATGCGCAGGTGCAGAATGTACGCACCATGCGGATCGTTGGCTGGAAAGACGAAGGCGTGGGCCAGAGTCTTGATGTGCTCAAGGGAGTGGTGGAGGTGCTGGGCTTCATGAATTACCCCAATGGCAATACCTCAAGCCAGACGGAGTTTGTTATTCAGGACGGCGCGCAGTTCTCGCTGAGCTGCGAAACCCAGGTTTCGTTCTCCAATAGTTATTACGGCAACCTGGTGCGGGAAACGCGCAATGGGGTGACGAAGACGATGACCTCATCAGCCAGCGGCAGCGGGTATAATCTTCCGCTGTATTGCGGTTATGATTCAGCAAAGGTCGCCGATGCCGTGCGGGTCCAGCCGCGCGCAATCACTGAGTCGGCGCACGCAGCACCTCGCATACGGGCGGAGAATAGCCGCATCGTGATCGCCGGCGCCTTCCGGAACGGAACGGAAGCGCCGATTATCGTTGTCGCCGCGAATGGGTCGCATATGACGCAGCGCATCGAGAATATCGGACCGGATTCCTATGTCGTGCGCGGATTGCCCGCGGGCGCGTATTTCGTATTCGTTTCCCAAGGACAGAAGAGCGGGTATAGGATAATCATCAGCAGATAGCAATCACCGGATCGCAGCTCTTCCGCAAGCGGCGCGCGCCTTAAGGCCCCCCCTTCAGGTTGCGCGCCGCCCGGAAGGGCGGTTTGATGCAAGCAGCGAAATGCTATTCCAATCTCTGCATTTAGTGAATTCCGCAACCATATTGCTGATTATTGTAAAAAATCCGCAATTCTGTTGCGGATTTTAAATTTTACTTGTATCTTATTGATATGGAATATATTAGAAGGCTCGAACATTTTGAAAATGATATTAAATCAAAATCCGTGTTTCTGTTCGGCCCGCGCCAGACCGGAAAGACAAGTCTGCTTCGATCGCTCTTTCCCGAATCCCCATACATAAATCTGCTGAATTCCGACACGTTCACAACGCTGAGCGCGCGGCCGTCGCAAATGCGATTGGATCTGCTCCAAACACAATCGCGGTGGAAGGAATTTCCGGTCATTATTGACGAAATCCAGAAGCTGCCGGCGCTGCTGGATGAGGTCCATTTGTGCATTGAAGATTACGGAATGAAATTTATCATAACCGGCAGCAGCCCCCGGAAGTTGAAACGCGGTAATGTGAATCTCCTTGGAGGACGCGCCCGAACGAGACACCTTTTTCCGCTGGTGTATCGTGAGATACCTGATTTCAATCTCGACAGGATACTGCACTTTGGCGCGATTCCGTCAATTTACTTTTCCGATAATCCAACCGATGACCTTCTTTCGTATGCAGGCAACTATCTGCAGCAGGAAATACTTCATGAAGGGCTGGTCCGGCGGATAGAAAATTTTTCCCGCTTTCTGCAGACCGCGGCGCGGTCGAATACCGAGCTGCTCAATTTTGAATCGATTGCCCGTGATGCGATGGTGCCGGCGAGGACAATACGGGAATACTGTTCGATCCTGGAAGACACCCTTGTGGCCGTCTTGCTGAAGCCGTATGGCCGGGACCTGCACCGCAAGGCGGTCAGCACTTCCAAGCTTTACTTCTTTGATGTCGGCGTAGCGAATGCACTTGTAAAGAGTTTTTCATTTGGGGACCAGTCAAGCGAATACAGCAAATGTTTCGAACATTTCATTTGTACCGAACTCAGGGCGTACCTCTCGTATACAAGAGACCTTCGTCCACTGACCTTCTACAGAGACTACAGCGGTTTGGAAATCGATTTTATAATCGGCGATGATCTGGCGATCGAAGTAAAATCCACGGACAGCGTGCAGGAAAAGCATGTGAAGGCGCTTCGCACCGCAACTGCAACCGGAGGGTTCAAGCATTCCATTCTTGTTTCAAGGGACCCACAACCCCGCGCAATCGGTCAGATCGAAGCCGTGCCATACAACCTGTTTCTCACGAAGCTTTACAGCGGCGATTATTGCTGAGAAGCCGACATATGGCCGGCAGCGCTGCCGCAATCCTGATTGGCCCGCCGCTGCTTCCCGCCTTCAAACGAACAATACATCGGCAGATGGAACGGGATAGCTCCCTGGCCGGAAGAGATCCGGTTGTGCAGTCTTCGACCGGGACCCTTGGGATCACCTTCAAGCCCATTCTTCAAACCTTCGGAGCCTGGCCGAGGCTTCCACGCTCTACCAGCAAACTGCCGAATCTGATCGTCTTTTTGTTTCGCGCGCTCCCGAGCACGCCGGGCCTGATGATAAAATCGATTGCGGAATGAATTATGCCTTCATAGTTGTCGCCGCATGATGTCAGGTTGTTTTTCAGCGATTCCAAACCGTTAAGAAACCCCACAACCGATATCCGCCGCGGAACGGCTATCCCGTTTCGCTTTAAAAACATCAAGGCAAGGATTGCCTCATCGTCAAGGCTGCACACCCAGGCTGTGATGGATGGGTCTTTCAGCGCTTTACGAAACGCCGGTTCAAGGCTGCAGGTCAGGCCCCAGACATACCAGGAATGATTCACCGCGGAACCGGAAATTCTGCTCAGATGCTCGCGCAGAAGCGCAGGCGTTCCACGAGGAAGCGATGGGGCGTTTTTCGCGGCAAAATCAAACGCCGATCCGGCGATATCATAGGACTCGGCGCCGGGTGCGCCCGCGAAAGGACGATCGCTTGTAAATCGCAAGGATCGGAAACCCGTGCCCGCGGCATCATAGACGCGCTTCAAACACTTCCAGTTGTCACTCGACCATGACTGCTCAAAGTGCGCGGAAAAATAGCCGACCGTCCGGTGTCCCAGGGCAAGCAAGCGCGTCCCAACCACCGCGGCGCCCATTCCAAAAGGCGCGCCTTTGAAGAATTTTACGCGTGCATTATTGTAAAAATACGCGGGGAACCGTCCGGTTTCACTATTGTCAAATATCGCCAACGGGCAGGACAAGGCAAGCAATTGCCTGCAGCAGCTCTCGAATATCTCCTGTGGAAAAAGAACGATCCACAGACAGCCCAGAATTCCCTGGGCCGGCTGCCAGGGCATTCCGGTCGCATGGTTGGTATAGCGTATCGATTGCCCATGACCATGGTACCGGACAATAAGGGGATTCAGTCCCGCTTGATGAAGCGAAACTTCGATGGTCCGCAAAAGCGCCGGATCGAGATACCGCAACGAAATCTGTTCACTCTCGGCATACACGAAAATCAGGACCGTTCCGCTTGCCCGCGGCGCGGATCCCGCCGCCAGACGATATCCTCTCCCGGCCGGACTGAGCATTCCGTTTCCGACAAGCTCGTTCAGCGCTTTCTTGACGGTCCGAAAGCCGGCGCCATAACGATTCTGCAATTGCTTGATCGACGGAATTGTGCCCGAATGCCCAAGCGAACCGGCAAGACTGTCCGCTTCAATCTGCGAGCCCAGGCGACGCCAGAGCGGACCGGCTGCGCCGGCAACCGGCTCGTTTGGCCCGCTATCAAGGTCGGTGCTGATTACCCGTGTTCCGCGTCGCTGGGCGCCGTCGAGAATCCCCTTTTCCTTCAGCTTCCCGACCGCTTTCCACATGGTAACCGGCGATACGCCGGCGTGTGCGGCCAGAATTGGGACCGGCGGAAGGCGGGTTCCTGTCGTGGCGTCACCAGAAGCTATACGCGCCAGGATGTGATCCATTGCGCGCTGAAAAGGGCGGGTATGTGGTTTTTCCATGAAGGATTTGGTTGAAGGCAACTACTCACGTCCCTATATGGCGATATCTGTTTGTAGCCCTGTAAGGGCGACCTATCTATAGCCCAGGGTGAAGCCCTGGGAAAAAATAGGGATACCCCACCCAACCCTCCCCGCATCTGAATTCATAGCGGGGAGGGCAGGGAGGGGACTCCTTGTGTCGCTGCCCGGGGCTTCACCCCGGGCTACAAATATGTCGGCCCCACGGGCCTCATTGAAGATCAGCATGCATTTTTCTATAGGAAAAAATGGTCTTTCATAGGGACGTGAGTAGTTACAAATGATGATCTAATAAAATATATAAAATTGGCAGTATCGGCAATTAAAATCCCCATAGACCCCGGCAATTTTCCGTTATTTTATCAGGGCACTGGGGTCCGTATTCATTAAGGAGGAATGATGCCATCAAGATCCGGATGGATGATCACCGGGGCTGTTGCGATGTCGATCGCGTTTCCTGGTTCTTTGCTTTTTGCCGCTGCGCCGGCCCTGCGTGACGAGGTCAATCTTGCAGGGAACTGGACAGGGGGGGAAGTACCTCACCTGACGAGCGGGCAGGGCGCTAAAACGTGGGAGCGGACGTTCACTGTTCCCGCGGGTTGGAACGGCAAGAAGATATTTATCGAACTGGAAACGGTTAACTTTAGCCCGGTCACCAGTATCGACGGCGCCGAGGTCGGAAGAATTACCGGAAGCTGGCTGCCCCATTCACACGATATCACTTCGCGGGTTACCCCAGGCGGCACTCATACGGTGAAGATCGTAGCGAGCGGGACCTGTCCCAACAACTGGCCGGCCGGTTTTAATTATGGCGGCGATAATAATCGCTGGGCAGGCTTGATCCACGATGTGCATGTGCGGGCATACGGTATGGTGGCTATCCGCGATGTGGAGATACTCACCTCGGTTGCCGATAAGACCATCACCGTGAAGTACGATGTTCAGAATTTCATGGCTGGCGCCAAAACGGTTACAGTAGCTGCGAATATTATTCCGTCACAGGGAGGCGCAACAGCGTTGACTTTGGCAACTGCAAGCACATCGTTGTCACCGCCAACATCGACCGGCCCCACCATCGAGCCCAATGCGGACCCACATGGAAGTTGCGGGATTCCGAGAGGTAGGCATTTCAGCGACGGCGTGG
>Ga0315289_10008397_pt1 | contig 14942 bp, 17 predicted proteins | sample YL17G11_40_MG_FD_203452 | JGI IMG/M metagenome (GOLD analysis project Ga0315289, IMG submission 203452) | Sediment microbial communities from Yellowstone Lake, YNP, Wyoming, USA - YL17G11_40 | ecosystem: Environmental > Aquatic > Freshwater > Lake > Sediment | place: USA: Wyoming | collected...
GCGACCTTGCCTCGGTTGGTCGTGGCCGCGAGGATGCGAGTCTCAGTCAATCTTGATCTCGAGGATGTCGCCGATTTCGCCCAGGCTTTGGCTGAATTCCTGCTCCTTGTCTTCGGGCGCGGTCAACGCGAACGAGACAACGGCGATGTCCTTGTCCCGTCTCAGATGGAAATCCTCGATCTTGACCCCCAGATGGATCGAGAGCTTCCGGATGCTCCCCAAAGCCTCGGCCGAATCCCTCATCCTCATGTGGTAACGGACGGCCGTCCGGTGGTGGAGGCGTCCCTCGAGTTTCAAGAACAGGACGAGGGTCAGGATGACGAGGCCGGTGAAAATGACGGCCTCGAGATAAAATCCGGCCCCGACGACGAGGCCCAGGCCGGCCACCACCCATAGCGTCGAGGCCGTCGTCAAGCCGTGGATCATGCCTCTGGCCTGGATGATGGCCCCGGCGCCGATGAAGCCCATCCCGGTTATGACCGCGGCGGCCATCCGGGTCAGATCGCCTTGGCTCCCCCCGCCTTTCTGGAGAATGAGATCGGACAGGATCATCAGCATGGCTGATCCGACGCAGACCAGGATATTAGTCCGGAGCCCGGCCGGCTTCTGACTCGTTTCCCGCTCGATTCCGATCAGGCCGCCCAGGGCGACCGCCAGCAGGAGTTTGAGGACGGTTTCGGTAAGGGTCATGAGCGTTCTCCCCGTATCCGGAATGAGGCCGTCTCGGCCCGAGTCATCGTCCGACCTCATCCAGGATGAAGGCCAGGACGAAAAGGAAGGCGAGCAGGAGCGTCGTCAGCGCGACCGGGACGTTCTTGAGAAGGTGCTCGGGTTCCTCCATGAGGTCCCGATCGGCGAGCATTTTCCGGTAGACGAGGCCGAAGAAGAAGAGGATGAGCGGAAGGAAAAGAAGGAAGGACTGGAGATTGAAGCGGAGGGCGAAATAAAGGAAAGCCGCGGCAAAAACCGCGACGCTCGCGAGCATGCCCAGGCCGAGCGACGTCCGGGAGTAGGCCTTGTGGGACTGCCGGTAGAAGCCGGCCTTGTCCTTCAAGAACCGGAATTCCGAGAATCTCTTGGCGACCATCAGGAAGTTGCCGAAGGCCCACCAGCTCAGGATCAGGCTCATGGGCGGCCGGGTGGGCGGGAAGGCCGGCGACATGGCCGCGAACCATCCGATCAAGAACCGGATGGGATTGTTGGCCGACTCGGATACCGAGTCCAGGAAGGGAATGTCCTTGGTCCGGAAAGGCCGGATGTTGTAGGCGAACCCGGCCAGGAGCAGGGCGAGGAGCGACCAGACAAACGGCCGCGAGTACAGGACCCAGGCCGCGACCAGGGCGGCCGAGGCCAGACCGAGGCCGAGAAGCGCGAACGGGCCTCTTCTGATTTCGCCCTGGATCAGGGGACGGAAGCGTTTGGTCGGATGATGGACGTCGAAGGGCGCGTCGGCGATCTCGTTGACGATATAGTTGGCGGTCGAGATCATCCAGGTCAGCAGGAACGCGAGGCCGAGCCGGCCGATCAGATCGGGCCGGCCGAGCCGTTCGAGCTGCGAACGGAAAAGAAAGAAAAAGGCGGCGCTCCCCACGAAAATGGCCAAGCTCCGCGGCCACCGTTCGAGGCGCATGGCGCGAAGGTAGGCTTTCATCCCGTGGATCTCTTGCGGGCGTAAATCTCGAAGGAATCGCCCAGCGCCAATTTTATCGGAATTCTCCTCAAAAAAGAAGCGAACCGGCCTTCCCCGGCCAGGAGCCGCAGGCGCTCGATCCGGGAGACCAGATAGTGGGCGCTGAATGTCCAGGCATAGCGCCGGCGCCTGATGATGACAAAGCCGGCCCCTTCGAGCAGCCGGGTCAAACTCCGCCTCGTGAAATAGGAGAGGTGCCCGGGCCGGAAGTGCCACCATTTCCGGCCCATGAACGCTGCGGCCGCGCTACCGATATCCGGCGTTACGACGCAGAGGAGTCCGCCCGGCGCCAGGATCTCGAAAGCGCGCCGTAGAGCTTCGGCCGGCCGGGGCGTGTGCTCGATGACGTCGATCATGGTCACGGCCCGGTAGGCCCCGGCCGGTAGGCCGGCCGTCTCGAAGTTCCCCGTCCGGATCGTCAGTCCGTATTTGTCCTTGGCGAAGCGGACGGCCCAAGCGCTCGGCTCTATACCGTCCGGTTCCCAGCCCCGGGCGCGGGCCAAGTCGAGGAGGATTCCGGTCGCGGCGCCGACGTCGAACAGCCGCCCCCGTCCGGGCAGCAGGCGCTCCAGGGCAGCCAGAATTCTCTTGAAGTTCCGGGAGCGCCCCTCCGCTTCCTCGTCATAGAGAGGGTCCTCGACGGCCGCGTACAGGGCGTTCATCGGGGCGGGCGAAGGACAGGGGTTGGCGAAAACATGGCGGCAGTCGCGGCAAAGGCTGAGGTCCCAAAGCCGGCCGTAGCCGCGGTCGGTGATCTTGATCTCTTCGGGGCTCAAGTCGAACCCGGCGAGGGTTCCGGGCCGGTAGGCGATGATACGTTCGCCCCCGCAGACGGGGCAGCGGGCGAGCTGTTCCATGCGGTCCGCTCCCGTCTCCATATCAGCGCCCGAGGTCCCAGAAAACGCGAAGGCTCTGTCCTGTCATTTCCTCTATTATATCCGGACACTCCCTAAAATAAAGCGACTCCGGCAGTAATTCTTTTCCGAGGTTCAGCCCGGATAAACCCCGAAAAAAATCTTGACAAATCCCGCCCGATTTTGTTAAATGAGTTTGTCTATTGAGTTAGTCGACTAAGGACAGAGATAAGATGCGATTGTCAACGAAGGGCGAGTACGCGAGCCGGGCCATGCTCGAGCTTTCCATCCGCTATGGTGACGGCCCGCTCCATATCAGGGACATCTCCCAGGCGCAGCACATCCCCGAACGATTCTTGGAGCAGATCCTCCTCCTTCTCAAGAGGGCGGGCTACCTCAAGAGCCGGAAGGGCCACCAGGGAGGGTACGCCCTGGCCAAGCCGCCGTCGGCGATATCGGTGGCCGAAGTCATCCGGGTCATGGACGGGCCGCTGGCCCCGATCGATTGCGTCTCGGTGATGGCCCACGAAACCTGTCCCATGGAGGACAGTTGCGGGCTTCGCTGGCTCTGGAAGGACGTTCGGGACTCGGTGGCCCGGATTCTGGAGAGCACGACCTTTGAGGATTTGGTCCGCAGGAACCGGAATCGGGGCCGGAAAAAAAGCTCAAGCCGCGGATGATTGCGCTCCCGGCCGAGCAGGACAATGGGAAATGGACGAAACAACGAAGCAAGGAAGGAGTATCAGTCGGACATGAAAACGACCCTCGCATTCAAGACAGACCTCAAGGCGGCCGCCGCCTGGGGGTTGATCATCGGAGCCCTGGCCTGGCCTGGGGCGGCTCCCGGCCAGGACAAGAAGGAGCCGTCGCCCCTGGTGGCGGCCGCGCCCTTCAAATTGACCGGATTCAGCCAGTTCCTCTACACGGCCTGGGATAAAGGCGTCGACGGCTTCAACGCCCGCCGCATTCGGTTTTCGCTCGGCGGCGAGCTCTTCAAAAACGTCAACTATAAAATCCAAGTCGACGCCGTCAAGAGTCCCATCCTCATCGACGCCCTGGTCGAATTCAAGTTCTCCTCGGCGGTCGGACTCCGGGTCGGGCAGTTCAAGGTGCCCTTCAGCATGGAGAATATGACCTCCGGCGCCGACCTCGATACCATCAACAGGTCTCAACCGGAGGAGAAGCTCACCCCCGGCCGTGACATTGGGGCCAACGGGCGCGATATCGGCGCCGCTCTGTTCGGGCAGTGGTCCGTCCTGGAGTATACGCTCGGCGTCTTCAACGGCTCCGGGATCAACCGGAACGACATCAACAGCGAGAAAGACCTCGGCGGCCGGCTGGTCGTCCGTCCCGCCGAATTCCTGGCCGTCGGGGCCGCTTTTTATAAAGGCCGGACGAGCGTCGCGGCCGGATCGCCCGCAGTCGACCGCGACAGGACCGGCCTCGAGCTGGCCGTCCTGCGCGGCCCGTTGTCCCTCAAGAGCGAGTACATTTTCGCCAAGGACGACAAACTTGAAAGGTCCGGCTGGTATGTTCAGGCCGGCTGGTTCCTGATGCCCGCCAGGCTCCAGGTCCTCCTCAAGCTCGATGCCTACGACAAGGCCCGTCAAACGTCCAAGGACCGGATGAACTTGCTGACCGCGGGCCTGAATTGGTTCTTGACCGCGAAGTCGAAGCTCCAAGTCAACTATGAGCTTTATAAGCTTGAAGGCGGCAAGACGGATAACTCGGCCTTTCTTGTCCAGCTTCAAGCCGGTTTCTGACACTCCGAGGAGAAAAGACATGAACAAACGAACCGCATTCGGGCTCTTGATACTATGGGCCGCCGCCATGATCGTCGGCCCCGCCGTGGGAGCCGCCCAGAAAACGGAGCTCTCCGGCAATCTATCCCTGTCCGGAGCCTGGGCCCTCTACCCGATGGCCGTCAAATGGGCGGAGGAATTCCAGAAGATCCATCCCCGGGTCCGGATCGACGTCCAGGCCGGAGGGGCCGGCAAAGGGCTCACCGACGCCCTGACCGGAATGGTCGATATCGGGATGGTTTCCCGCGAGATCCATCCGGCCGAGGTCGAGAAAGGCGCCTTCCCGATCGCGGTTAATAAAGATGCCGTCATCCCCACCCTCAACGCCCGGAATCCCTTCCTCAAGGAGCTCCTCAAAAGGGGCGTCAAGCGCGACGAGTTCGTGGGAGTCTGGATCAGCGGCGCCGTTAAGACCTGGGGCGACCTGCTGGGGACTTCGGATAAAACTCCCATCCGCGTTTTCACCCGTTCGGATTCCTGCGGGGCGGCCGAAACCTGGGCCGCCTATCTGGGCAGGCGCCAGGAGGACCTGACCGGGATCGGTGTCTACGGAGATCCCGGCCTGGCCGACGCCGTACGGCGCGACCCTCTCGCCGTGGGCTTCAACAACGTCAACTTCGCCTACGACGCGAGAACCTTGAAGCCGATCGAAGGCCTTGCCGTCTGCCCGCTCGACATCAACGGGAACGGCGTCGTCGATCCCGCCGAGGCCGTTTATGCCACCCGCGATGACCTGACCAAGGCCATCGTTAGGAACGTTTATCCCTCCCCTCCGGCCCGGGATCTCTATTTTGTGACCAAGGGAAAACCCGCCAAACCGGCCTTGGTCGAGTTCATCCGCTGGGTCCTGACCGAGGGACAGAAGTTCGTGCCCGAGACGGGCTACATCAATTTAAGCCCGGAAAAACTCCGGGAGGGGCTCTCCCGGATCGGAGCCGGGACGTAAGGACAGCGAGGAGCGCCGGTTGAGACTTCTTAAAGAGAAGGCCGGTCGCACGGTCATGTTCATCCTGACCGTGCTGCCGACCCTTCTGCTCGTCCTGATGTTCTTCGGGCTGTTCCGGAAATCGAGGGCCATCCTGGCCCTAAAGTCCTTCGGCGGCCTGCTCTTCTCATCGGGCTGGCATCCCCTCCGGGGGGAGTTCGGCCTGTTTCCTTTCCTGATGGGAACGCTCTGGGTTACGGCCGTCGCCCTGGTCATCGCCGTCCCGATCTCTTTGCTGATGGCCGTCTACCTGTCCGAATACGCGCCCCGCGGCTTTCGCGAGTTTGCCAAACCCCTCATCGACCTCCTGTCCGGCATCCCTTCGGTCATCTTCGGCGTCTGGGGGGTCCTGGTCATCGTCCCCCTGGTCGGCCGGATCGCTCCCCTGTTCGGACGGTACTCGAGCGGCTATTCCGTCCTGGCGGGCGGGATCGTCCTAGCCGTCATGATTTTTCCCACGATCATCCATGTCGCGCTCGAGGTCTTCTCCGCCATTCCCTTCCCGCTTCGCGAAGCCTCCCTGTCTTTGGGCGCGACCCGATGGGAGACGACCCGCCATGTCGTCCTCCGCAAGGGATCCCAGGGGATCATCGCGGCTTGCGTCCTGGGTCTCTCGCGGGCCCTGGGCGAGACGATGGCCGTCCTGATGGTCGTCGGGAACGTTCCGGCCGCGCCCAAGTCCGTCTTCGACGCCGGCTATCCGCTGCCGGCCCTGATCGCCAACAACTACGGCGAAATAATGTCGGTGCCGCTTTACGATTCCGCTTTGATGCTGGCGGCCCTGGTCCTCTTCATCGTCGTCCTGACCTTCAATATCCTGGCCCGTTGGTTCCTGGTCCGGGCCGAGCGGAGGGCCGAATGAACAAGCGGAGGCTGGTCGAGAGGTTCTGGAAGGCTTTGATGATCGCCTCGACGGCCGTCGTCATCGGCTGCCTCCTCTTCATCGTCGTGACCGTTATCTGGAAGGGCCTGCCGGCCTTGAGCCTGTCCATGATCACCCGGATACCCAAAGGGGGCTATTACTTGGGCAAGGAAGGCGGGATCCTCAACGCCATCCTCGGCTCCCTCTACCTCGCCCTGGGCGCCACGGCCCTGGCCTGCGTCCTGAGCCTGCCCGTCGTCATCTTCCTCAACGTTTACTGCCGGAAACGGTCCCGCCTGGCCGAGCTGACCCGGTTTTCGTTCGACGTTCTATGGGGGATTCCGTCCATCGTCTACGGCGCTTTCGGGTTCGTCCTGATGGTCTACTTCGGGATGAGGACGTCCCTCCTGGCCGGGATTGTCACGGTCGCCCTTCTCGAGGTCCCGATCATGAGCCGGGCCATCGACGAGGTCATCAAACTGGTTCCGCGGGAGCTCAAGGAGGCCTCCTATTCGCTGGGGGCGACCCGGCTCGAAACGTCCCTCAAGGTCATCATCCGCCAGTGCCTGCCCGGAATCCTGACCGGGATCCTGATCGCCTTCGGCCGCGGGATCGGCGACGCCGCCTCGGTCCTCTTCACGGCCGGGTTCACGGACAGGATTCCGACTTCGCTCGGCCAGCCGGCCGCGACTCTCCCCCTGGCCATTTTCTTCCAGCTCGGCACGCCTTTTCCCGAGGTCCGGCAGAGGGCCTACGCCTCGGCGGCCATCCTGACCATCCTGATCCTTTTCATCAGCGTCCTGGCCCGCGTCCTGAGCCGCCGCTACACGAAGCACGTCATTCGATGAAAGGTCCGCAGCCATGAATGATGTCCGGAGCCACCTCAGCATCAGGAACCTCAACGTTTTCTACGGCGATCTTCAGGTCCTTAAGAACATCTCGCTGGACATCCCCGACCGGAAAATTTCGGTTATCATCGGTCCTTCGGGTTGCGGCAAGACGACCCTTCTCAAGTCCATGAACCGCCTCCTCGACCATGTCGACGAGGTCCGGGTCGAGGGCGAAGTCCTCGTCGACGGCGAGGATATCTACGGCCCCAATGTCGAGGTCACCCGCATCCGGAAGAAGATGGGCCTCCTCTCCCAGAAGCCCCAGGTCCTGCCCATGTCCATCTACGACAACATCGCCTACGGCCCCCGAATCCACGGACATCGGGACCGGAAGAGGCTCGACTTCATCGTCCGGAATTATTTGAGCGCCGCGGGCCTCTGGGAGGAAGTCAAAGACCGGCTCCACCATCCCGCTTCGCGCCTCTCGGTCGGCCAGCAGCAGCGGCTCTGCCTGGCCCGGGGGCTGGCCGTCGAGCCCGAGATCATCCTGGGCGACGAGCCGACCTCGGCCCTGGACCCCCAATCCAGCCAGCGCATCGAGCGGCGCCTGGTCGAGCTCAAGAAAGATTACACGGTCGTCGTCGTGACCCACATCCTGCGCCAAGCGCGGCGGATCGCCGACTACATCGTCTTCCTCTATTTGGGGGAGCTGGTCGAGCACGGCCCGGCCCAGGATGTCTTCGCCAACCCCAGGGATCCGCGGACGCGGGCCTACCTGACGGGCGAGATCAGCTAAATCTCAATCTCGATTTTTTCCAGGACGATGTCCGTCCCTTCCAGGAGTTTCCAGCGGTCGGAGCCGCAGTGCGGACAGCTGTAGGCGTCCGGGGCGGGCCGGAAGATCCTGCGGCAGGATCGGCAGCGGGCCTTGACCGGGACGACGACGATCTCGAGCTCGGCGTCCTCGGCCAGCGTCCCCTTTTTGTAAGTGTCGAAAGCCGTCTCGAAGAGTTCGGGGACGACGCCGGACATCCGTCCGAGTTGGACCCGGACCCGGGTCACCGCCTTGGGATTTTGTTCCTTGACATGGCATTCGATGACATCGAACAGGCTCGCGACCAGGGACAGCTCATGCATGGCGGAGGGCGGCCAGTCGGGCGGCCAGGAATTCGACGAATTCGGGAAGCCCCTGGCCGGTCAGGGCCGAGACGACGAACACCAGCAGCCTGGGGTTGACGTCCAGAGCCTCGCGGGCGGCCCGGGCGGCGTCGAACGGCAGATGGGGGAAGAGGTCGGCCTTGCTGATGATGAGAACGTCCGCGGACAGGAACGCCTCCGGGTACTTCTTGGGCTTGTCGTCGCCCTCGGGGGAAGAGAGCAGGACCAGGCGGAGGGACTCGCCGAGGTCGAAGCTCGCCGGGCAGACGAGGTTTCCGACGTTCTCTATGAACAGGAGCTCGACGTCCCCGGGAATGGAGGGAATGACCTTGCCGATCATCTTGGCCTCGAGGTGGCAGGCGCCCCCGGTGGTGATTTGCCGGGCCGGGACGCCCTTGCGGCGGATCCGCTCGGCGTCCCGCTCGGTTTCGATATCGCCCTCGATGACGGCCATCCGGAACCGGCCCTTGACCCGGTCGGCCAGCGCTTCGAGCAGGGACGTCTTTCCCGCGCCCGGCGAGCTGATCATATTGACGGCCAGGACGCCCCTTTCCTCGAATCTCTTCCGCAGCTCCGCGGCGACCTTGCGGTTCGTGCCCAGGATTTCCTCGCGGACGAGGATCTCCTTCCGCCGGGACCGGCTGACGGCCGGCCTGCCGGCGCGGGTTTGCGGGGCGGGCGGCGTTCCTCGTTTCATCGTGGTGTCCTCGGAGGCTATTATAAGTTTTTCCGGGTTCGGGGGCGAGCCCGCTTCCGTCGCGTCGCGGCCGTTCCGGGCCGGATGAACTCGGCCAGATGGCCCAGGGCCGCCTCGAGGTTCCGCTCGGCCCTCCCGGATAAGCCCTCCCCGAGGCCGAAATCATACCCCCGGATGGCCAGGAGAAAGGCGGTCGGAGTCTTACGATAGAGCTCCCGGCTGAGAGCGAGAACCGTATGGGGCGCGAGCGAGTGGGTCGTGAAGGCGAATTCGGCGAGGGGCTCGATCTCCGTCATTTCGAAAGGGGCCTCGATCGCCCGCGCCGCGTCCACGAAGACGACCCTCTTGAAGCGGGAGACCGACAGGGCGTCCTCGACTTGGAGCTGGTAGTTGGCGTCGGCCGCGACGCCCGGAAGATTCAAGGCGCGCAGTCGGTCGATGAAATGAGGGCCCAGGCCATCGTCCCGTCGTCCCGGGTTCCCGATACCTAAGACCAGGATTATCGTCTTCGGCAATCCAGCACCAGGCCCCGGGGATCGACGATCGAGACCTCGAGCGGCATGGCCCCCAAAGCGTGGGTCGCGCAGCTTAGGCAGGGATCGTAGGCGCGGATGGCGACCTCGACCTGGTTCAGCATGCCCTCCGTGATCTGGGGCTTCTCGGACAGGACGTTCTGGGCGACCCAGTGGACGGCCCGGTTCATGGGCTCGTTGTTGTTGGTCGTGGAGACGATCAGGTTGGCCATCGCGATTAGATCGTTGGCGTCGACGCGGTAATGATGGAAGAGGGTGCCCCGGGGCGCTTCGATCAGGCCGATCCCTTCGCCGCTTTTTCGGCCCCGGTAGGTCAGAACCGTTCCCTGAAGATCGGGGTCGAGGAGAAGCTCCTTGATGACCTCGGCCGCGTGGAGGAGCTCGACAAGCCGCGCCCAGTGGGAGTGGAGGGACATCGAGTTGGGCTTGCCGGATGTGTAAGCCCGAAATTCCTCGAATTCCTTCTGGGCCCGGGGCGAGGGGATGAAGTCGCAGGTGTTGAGACGCGCCAGCGGCCCGACCCGGTACCAGCCCTTGTCCTTTCCCAGCGACTTGAGGTAGGGAAACTTCATGTAGCTCCAGGTCCGAACCTCTTCGGCGATGTGCCGGAGATAGTCGCGGTAGTCGATGTCGTCCAGGATCTTATGTCCGTTCGCGTCGACGGCCCGGAGGACCCCGTGGTAGAAATCGAGAGCGCCGTCCTTGCGGACGAGGCTCAGGTGGTTCGAGGGGAATTCGGCGAAGCCGTCGATGAAGGCCTTGTTTTTCTTATGGTAGGACTTGAAGAAATCGAGGGCGCCCTGGGCCCAGTCGATCATGGTGTCGGCGTTGAGGGGGGCCGGGCCCTTGAGGAAGGAATCCCGTTCCTGCGGGCTCAGGTTCTTGTTGATGCCGCCCGGGACGGCACCCGTGCCGTGGATCTTCTTGCCGGCCGTGGCCAGGATGACTTCCTGGCCGAACTTCCGGAGAAGAACGCCCCGAACGGCCAGGTCCTTGTGCTTGAGTGCGACGCCGACGATGTTGCGGACGGCCGGGTCGGCGTCGACCCCGAACAGGAGGTCGGGCGATACAAGGTGGAAGAAATGGAGGGCGTGGGACTGGAGCATCTGTCCGTAGTGCATGAGGCGGCGCATCTTTTCCGCCGTCGGCGGGAGGCTGTCCGGATCGGCCCCGACGACGAGGTCCATGGCCTTGGCGGCCGCCAGGTGGTGGCTGACCGGGCAGATTCCGCACAGCCTCTGGACCAGGACGGGGGCCTCCCAGTAAGGCCGCCCCTGGACGAAGCGCTCGAAGCCCCGGAATTCGACGACATGGAATCGGGACTGGATGAGCTTGCCCCGGTCGTCGAAATGAAGCGTGACCTTCCCGTGCCCTTCGACCCGGGTCACGGGTTCGATCGTGATTTTCTTGGCCATAACGTCGATCCTTCAGTCGAATTTGATGAGGTCGTAGGTCAGGTTGAGGGGGCGGCCTTCGATCAAGGCCGTCAGGGCTTCCCAGATGAGATCGGCCGAGGGCGGGCAGCCGGGGAGGAAGGCGTCGATCTTGACGATCTCGTGGCAGGGATAGACCTTGTCGAGGATGATAGGGAGCTCCTCGTCGTTGGGGATGATCGTATTGCCCTCGGTCGTCGGCGAGCGGAGGTAGGCCTCCTCGAGGCAGTCCTTGATCGGGATGGCGTTCCGCATGGCCGGCAGGCCGCCCATGATGGCGCATTCCCCGACCGAGACGAGGATTTTGCAGTTTTTCCGGAAGGAGCGGAGGACTTCGACATTCTCGCTGTTGCAGCAGCCGCCCTCGATCAGGCCGATGTCGCAGGGCTTCTGGAACGTCTTGATGTCGTTGATCGGGGACTTGTGGAACTCGACCAGTTCGATGAGCTTGAGGATGCGCTCGTCGATGTCCAGGAAGGACATGTGACAGCCGAAGCAGCCGGCCAGGGACGCGGTGGCGATGACGGGTTTACTCATGGTTCGACCTCATTTCGACTCGATCTCGCTTCCGATCGGAGCCCGGTCGAACTTGCGGTGCCCGATCGGGACTGCGAAGCCGACCTCCTTGCGGAGGATGGCCCCGACCGGGCAGATGTCCATGGCCTTCCGGGCCGTTTCGTCGTCGAGATTAGCGGCCAGCTCGGGATCGACGGCTAAACGGACCTTGTGGGACCGGTTGAAGACGCTGAAGACGGACCGGCCGTCCCCGGCCTGGACGGCCCGGACACAGCGACGGCACTGGATGCAGCGGTTGTGGTCGAGGAGCAAAGCGGGAGCGATGGCCTCCACTTCCCGGCGGGGAAACTGATACGGAAAGCGAGGCGCCAGCATCTGGTAGCGGTAACCCAGAGCCTGGAGCTCGCAATTTCCGCTTTTCTCGCAGGTCGGGCACATGTGGTTTCCCTCGACAAAGAGCATCTCGATGATAGCCCTCCGCATATCCTCAAGGTCGGGCACCGCGTTCTCCACGACCATGCCCTCGGCGATGGGCTGGGTGCAGGCCGCCATGAATCGCCCGCCGACCCTGACCGTGCAGATCCGGCAGCTGCCGGCGGGCTTCAGCCCTTCACAATAACAGAGCACGGGAATGTAGATGCCGTTGGCCCGGGCGGCTTCGACGATGGTCTGGCCCGCTTTGGCCTTGCAGGGCTTTCCGTCGATCGTGAACATCACCTCACTCATGGGAGGCCTCCTCTAATACAGGGGGGCGATTCGTGGCGAGAGCGGCGTCGAGCGTCGCGGCGCTGAGGTCGAAGTCAGGGACGAAGGGGGTATCCTTCCGGAGGACTTTCATGTACTGTTCCCGAAAACCTTGGAGCGTTGTCAGGATGGGATTGGGGGAGGTCTGACCGAGGCCGCAGCGACTGAAGGCTTTGATGAGCCGGCCCCAGTCTTCCATCTCCCTCAAGTCGTCTTCCGTCCCTCGGCCGGCGATGATCTTTTCGAGTTTTCTCTTGAGAAGGACGTTGCCGACGCGGCAGGGCGTGCACCAGCCGCAGGACTCCTCGATGAAGAAATCCATGAAGTTCTGGACGATTTCGAAGATGTCGCGCCAGGGGCCGAAAACGATGACCGATCCGCCGGTGGGGAGGTCTTCGAAGCATATCTTCCGGCGGAAGTCCGGCCGGGCGACGCATGTCCCCGACGGGCCTCCAACCTGGACGGCATGGGCGTCTTTCGAGCCGGCCATGTCGAGGAGTTCCTGGACGGTCAGCCCGAATTCGACTTCGTAGATGCCGGGTCGTTCGCAATCCCCGGAAACGCTGAGGAGCTTGGTGCCGGTCGACCGCGAGGTTCCCAGGGAACGGAACCAAAGAGCTCCGTGAGCGATGATCTGGGCGGCTGCGCAGAGCGTCTCCACGTTGTTGACCGTGGTTGACTCGTTGAGATATCCGGTCTCAACCGGGAACGGAGGCCGGTTCCGGGGCTCCCCCCTTTTTCCTTCGGCCGATTGGAGGAGGCCCGATTCCTCGCCGCAGACGTAGGCTCCGGCGCCGCTTTTTATGGTGATGTCGAAATGGAATCCGGAATGCTTGGCGATGTCTTTTCCCAAGAGATTCTCGGCGCGGAGAGTCTCCAAAACGCTTTCCAGATAATCGCGGAGATAGGCATATTCGGCTCGGAGATAGAGAATCCCTTCGGCCGCGCCGATCGCGTAGCCGGCGATGCTCATGCCCTCGAAAAGGAGCCGCGGGAGCTCGGTCAGAATGACTCGGTCTTTAAATGTCCCCGGTTCTCCCTCGTCGGCGTTGCAGACGACGTAGTGCCGGCCGCTTTTTTGCCTCCGGCAAAAGTCCCACTTAAGACCGGTCGGGAAGCCCGCCCCCCCCCTGCCCAGGAGGCCTGCGTTCTTGATTTCCGCCACGATCTCCTCGGGACTCCGGGAGAGGGCTCTCCGGACCGCGACTCCGGAATCGTAGGGACCGAACAGGATCGGCCCTCTCTTGCGGATATTATTGGAGACCATGGCCTTGATAAGCGAGGATTGGTTGGCCCCATCCCCGTATTCGGTCACGAGGTCCTGGACCTTCCGTCCCGTTTTCATTCCCAGGACGAGCGACCGGACCCTGATCGGCGTCAGCCGCGTGAAAATAACGCCGTTGATGATGGCCGAAGGCTCTTGATCGCTCATGCCCAGGCAAGAGGTGTCGTGGAGGCCGATGAGGCCATCGGGGCTTACGGATCCGAAACGGCATCCGGCTTCCTTTTCGAAGGCGTGGGCAACCGAGGCGCGGCCCTTCATCAGGGACGCGATGGAGTTATTCAGGTAGACGGCGTAGCGGCCGACGGGCGTCCGGGAGAAGAAATGGTAGAAGCTGACGACGCCCTCGACTTCGACCTCGGACAGCCCTAAGGATCGGGCGATCTCGGCCCGGCTGTCGCGGTCGATGCATCCCCGTTCGGCCTGGACGTCGCGAAGGAGGTCGATGAGCCGGGTCGGATCCTTCCGATGGCGGTTGATGATGGTTTGGGTTGAAATCATGGCTATGCTCCTGATCTTAAACATAATTAGCATAAATCCCCGAATCGGGCAATTCGTTTTTTGGTTTCGCTTGCTTTTTTCCTTGAAAAAAAAGTAAAATCCATGGAGAATATGGGTATCCATCGACATCCTAGGAAGGAGGACTAATGGGCAAGAAGAACCTTTATCTCCTCGGTGCGATTCTTCTCGTCGTCGCCGCTTTCTCCAGTTGCTCCTCGCAACCCGACAAGGCCGTCATTGAGAGGTATTTCCACGCCATCCAGCTCAATGACCTCACGACCATGTCGACGATCGCCGTCGCGCCGACCGACATCGATTTCAAGTCATTCGAGATCACCAAGCTCGGCGAGGCCAAAGTCCAACCCGCCGGTCTGCCGGACATGGCCAAGAAGGAAAAGGAGCTCCAAAAGAAACTCCAGGACCACGTCGAGCCGACGCTCGTCGCCAAAGACGTTCTGGATGCCGCCAAGGAAGAGATCGACAATGCCCGGACCAAAGCGGCCAAAAACGCGGCCCAGAAGAAGGTCGACGATCTCCAGGCCAAGTACGATCAGGAATACGAAATCCACAAGCAGCTCCAGAAGGACTATAATGACGCCAAGGCCGCGGCCGCCCACGAGGAAGAGACGGCCATATTTTCGCTCGGGGTCAAAGACATTCCCAACGTTCGCGACCTGACCGGCGAGGTCCAGTCCAAGCAAGCGGAAGTCAAGGTTGTCAACAAGGCCGGCGCCGAGAAGACTTACATCTTCCAGCTGAGGCTCTTCAATCTTAAAGATGAAACTCTTAACCTGAACCGCCGCGGGAGATGGGTCATCACCGATATTAAAGCCACCAGCTGACCCGAGGACGATCGGGTCGTTATTGACCCGTTCGCCGACGCTTCCCCGCCTTGAAAGGCGGGGCTATGAATCGGAGCCCCGCCTTTCAGTACTCATGAACCGTTTCCGGTTCATGAGTGCCGGCATTCATGCACTCACGAACCGGAAACGGTTCATGAGTACTGGCGCTCCAATGAGTATTAGTCCGTGGAGCTTCTGCCGGGGAGCAGCCTT
>Ga0315289_10008399_pt1 | contig 14941 bp, 17 predicted proteins | sample YL17G11_40_MG_FD_203452 | JGI IMG/M metagenome (GOLD analysis project Ga0315289, IMG submission 203452) | Sediment microbial communities from Yellowstone Lake, YNP, Wyoming, USA - YL17G11_40 | ecosystem: Environmental > Aquatic > Freshwater > Lake > Sediment | place: USA: Wyoming | collected...
CATCTAGTTGATTCTTAAAATTTAAATCCTGTCCTTATAGGACATAATTCACAACTAAAGGTGTTGCCCAGATTACTGCCAATCCTACAATCACATACATAGCCATGCTTTTCGAGTTGTCCCTTTTTCTTGGGTCATTGCCTGACACCATATAGCTTATTCCTGCGAAAAGCAGCACCAAGGCTGCGATTGCGCTTGCTGCATACTTCACAAGGCTGTAGATTTTCATCACAGGCTCAAGGACTTTGTCGAATGTCGCCTTTTCCTCTGCTGTCGGCTCCTGATTCAGGTCTATTGCATGAGCATAAGGCAGCGCAAATGCTGTTATGCATATCAGCAAAGACACGAACTTTGCCATTATGTTCAGGTTTGTTTTTTTCTCCATTTTCAGCTCCGCTGTCCAAACACCGAAAGAATTCTTTTTTTCGAAAACTATGCGGATTATAGGGATGGCCCTATAAATATTAATTTACTATTAATAATATGAATTCATATTAATTAGGCATTAAAAACCGAAAGGCTTATATAGTAGTTTTGCTACTTAATAGTAGATACATATGAGGTGAAACAGATGTATACACAAAGACAAAAAACTTTAAGAGATTTAACCCCAGAACAGCTAGGCAGATATGCTCAGAATATTTTAGTTACTGGTTGCCCATTGGTTGTGCCAATAGATTATACTCCAGATCCAACCAATGATTTAGCTAAACTGACTGAATCAGAATGTGAAGAGATTATAAGATATGCAAATGTTTTGGCTGAAAAAGAAGGGCTTGGAAAAGATTATTTCAATCCTGAAGCATTTAAGAAAAACTTGTCCATACTTTTAGGTGAAAAACCGTCTGATTTAGAGGAAGAGGTCAGAGTTAAGAAAAATGAAGCTGCTCTTTTTTATAGAAGGATAGTCAGGCCCGAATTTAACTAAAATATTTTATTATTTTATTTTAATCAGCTAGTAAATAGTGGTGTTTAGCCATGACAGGCAAAAATGACAATAGCAGCAGGGATATTGGAGAGAAGAGTTGGACTAGATTCCAGCATATATGATTTTATTTCAAGGAATTCTTCAGGAGAATTAAGAAGGGATGCTGCAAGGGGAAAGTCAAGGGTAAAAAGCGATTCAGATTCTTTAAAAGGGCTTATTGAAAGCAAAGATGCTGAAGCGCTTGATGAAAAAGTTTCTGAGATTATAGCAGATGGAAGCAAAGAAGGGATTGCTGCTGTGCTTAAAAATTATTTGGAGATTGCTATGCTCAGCAGATTCTCAAAAAAGCAGGTAAAAGCCATTGCAGAGCAGGCAATAAGGCACGACCTTGCAGAATATCCTGAAGGAAAATTTATCAGAGATTTTATCGAGAAGTGCGATGACAGAAGCCTTGTAAAAAGGATGGCAGATTACTTAATCAGAAAAGATACAAGGGATAATTCAGCAGTAATCGCAATGTATGAATCAATCGGAGATGAAGAAGGGCTTGCTGGATGCGTCGCAAATGTCCCTCTTGAGCATACAATAAAGATACTTGAAAAAATAAAAAATCCAAAGATAAAAGATAATGCTGTAAGGCATCTGCTTAATCCTGATTTCAGCGAAACCTCTGGATTCTTGGTTTTGTCCTCAGCATTGATGCAGCAAGGAAATTCCAGCTTTATCAGATACTTATTGAAAAACGGATATGAAAAAGAGGCTGAAATTTTTATAGACAAGCTGGCAAGTGCTAAGGATTTCAACGAAGAATGGGAAGTGGCTGCTGTATGCAATGCATATGCTGCACTGAAAAGGCATTTTGATTCAGCCAAAGATTCAAAAAGGATAGATGCGAAGCTTGAGGATATAGCGATAAGCTGCATATCTTCAGGAAGCTATGATGCTTTTGAGCATATCATTCCCTCATATTTCTATACAAATGGATTCAGGAAAAGGATTCTTGAGCATGCTGATTCGCTTTTAAGGAACCTTGTCATTCAAGGGACAGTAAGGCTTGAAAAAGGGGATATTTCAGGATTTGATGCTATAGACAGGTTTTATTTCTATGCAGGACAGGGCTATGGAAAAAGCGACAGAAGGGCAGGAGACATCTGCTTTAATATTGGAAGATACGACATTGCAGCAGCATTTTACAGGAGACTGAAGGATAACGGCAAGCTGTTATTTGACTCTGCTGTTGAGATTGCAAAAAAAGGGGACATGGAGTCTGCATTCAGGATATTTGAGGAAGCAGATTTGACAGATGTTGACACAGACAGGAAAGAATTCTATCAGATAATAGGCTCTTCAATGCTTTCATTGTTCATCAATGGAACAATGCTGGACATTTCAAAAATAAAAGAAATCTACAACAGCAGGATTAAGAAAGGGCTGATTGAAAGCATCTCTGTTTCAGGAGGAAAAGACAGCCTTGAATTAATGATAGACTTTGGAAATAGGAAAATAAGGTATTCTAGGCAGAGAGTAGATGGAGAATGCAGGAATGATGTCAGCATTTTCACGCAGTCAGGAATATCTGATAATGAATCTGCATTGAAGTTCTATAAATCTCCTGAAGATGCAGAGAAAGAGGCTTTCTGGCTTTCTGCTCTTGAGGGAAAAGTCCCTGTTGAAAGATTGGTAAGCTCTGAAAGTTTTGGAAATCTTCGCTTCAACCAGATTGAATTATGCAGGGGAAAGCATTTTGAGAGAGCAGGATATAAAATGCTGAAAAAAGCGATTGACATAAGCTTTGATTTGTATGATGCTGTAAACTCTGCTGAAAAAGGAAAACAGCATTCATCTGATTATTCTTTGGATTATATTGCTGAAAGAGTTTCACAGTTTGGAGTTGACGCAAAAGAGATTCATGCTGCTTTAAAGAAAGAGGCTAAGGGAATAATCCATAATGACTATGCTCCTAGAAATCTTATGGTTGAGGATGGCAAGATTGTTGTGATAGACCATGAATGCTATGTAAACAGCAATCCTGTTGCTATGGCTGTTTCTCTGGTTTATAATCCTGAAAATAATATCACAGATGAAGAAAGGAAAGAACTTATCGATTATGCAAGAAGCAAAAGCCCTTGTTCAGATGAATATCTTGAAGCTGCAAAACTGCTTTGGCTTTGCAGGCAGGCACGAAGATGCAATCCTAAATCCAAAGAGTATAAGTGGTATGTTGGGGAGATGAAAAGATGAAAACAATAGCACATGAAGTTTTAGACATAGAATCAGAGGATTTTGAAGTTCCACGCTCCAGTTATGATACACTAGAGGCTATCTTAAAGAAAGCAAAACGGGTGATAGATGTTGATTCTGAACCAATAGATATTCTATTAACGATAAGCATAGTTTTGAGAAGCTTATGTTTTAATTATAAAGAAGTTAGATTATTAAGCAATCACCTTCAGACAAAAGAAATTGATTGTATGGGTTATTCTCTTTTATATCATTCAATTGGCGAAGAGTTAGGCCTTCCAATAGCGATTGCTTTAGCTCCAGGGCATATGTTTGTAAGATTCAATATAGAAGGTAAAGCACCCGTTAATTGGGAAACAACAAGTAATGACGAAGTAAGCGATGAAAAATATATCTCTACGTTTAATATTTCAAAAGAAGCGATATCAAATGGATTTTATCTAAGCAATCTGACTAGAGAGGAAATAAAGGCTGAGGCAGTCCATAATTGCGGAATTGTAAAGAGGGCTAAAGGAGATTTAGACAGAGCCATTTTTGACCTTAACAGAGCACTAGAATTGAATCCGAATATTATACACGCCTATTATAATCGTGGAAATGCAAAACAGGAGAAAGGAGATTTAAAAGGAGCCATTTCTGACTACGACAAAGCAATAGAATTGGACCCTAATCATATATCGGCTTATATTAATCGTGGAGCTGCAAAACAGAAGAAAGGAGATTTAGATGGGGCAATTTCTGACTACGACAAAGCAATAGAATTGAACCCTAATAATACAGTCGCTTATTGTAATCTTGGACTTGTAAAAATGGCTAAAGGAGATTTGGACTGGGCAATTTCTGACTTGAACAGAGCACTAGAATTGGATCCGAATTATGCACCTTCTTATTTTTTTCGTGGAAAGGTAAAAGAACGTAAAGGAGATTTAGAAGGGGCTAAAAAAGATTTTGAGATGTATGAAAGGCTGAGGAAAAAATGAACCGTAAAATAATCAAGCAAGGAGACATCATAAAATGCATCTAAACGATATCAGCGATGAAGACTTAGAAGACAGGCTAATGGATGAAAGAAATCTGAATTTAATTTGTGAATCGTGGCGACAAGCGCATAGAAGATTATTGCATCCCGATGTAATAGTCCCTGTCGAAGAGCTTCCAGATAGAGTAGGGCTTAAAGCAGTGCTTGGCGAGGTTAAAGAGAAAGTCGATTCCTTTTTAGGGGTTTCTGAAATAAAGCCTCCATGTGTCTATTATAGCGGGATACTTGATTTTATCTGTGAGAATCTCATCAGTATATGTAATGATCTAAAATGGAAAAGTGCAGATGAAATTCCGAGCCACTATTCTCCTTTTGGGATTGGAATATCCAAAAAAGAGGCTTGTATAAATCTTCCTGGCACAATTGCCCATGAATACGCTCATCATGTACAATCAACATCAGGAGTAGGCCTTGTGAGAGGGACTGCTTGTACTGAAGGCCATGCATATGGGGTAGGGATGTATATTTCAGATTATTATTCAATTTCTGATAAATCTATTTGGTTTAGCTTTCACAGAATACACGGTTTGTTAAAACAGCATAAAAAAGCAAATAATCCTGGCGATTGTCACTGTATGGGCGCTGCCGCATTCTATATTGAAGAGATGGAGCAGGGCCGCCAGATATACAGGCAGCTTTTAGATGGAACTTTTGAATTCAAGGTGCTGAAATGAACCGTAAAATAATCAAGCAGGGAGAATAAACTAAGATGGAAGTCAGAAAAACACTGGAATCAATGCTTGCAGGTTTTGAAATCTCTGATTTTGCAGTCCAATTCATAGAAAATTGCAATGCAACAGAAGATTCTGTAAAGCAGGTCTATGCTTTGCTTAGAGGTCATGGACTGACAGATGAAAAGATTGCAACACAAGCTGCACTTCTAGGAATACCCCCAGAAACCATAGAGCGAAATTACCAGAATCTAAAGAGCTATGGACTGACAGATGAAAAGATTGCAACTCTAGCCCACCTCCTATGGAGAGACCCAGAAACCATAGAGCGAAATCACCAGAATCTAAAAAGACTAGGATTGAATGATAAAACAATCGCATCTCAAGCCCAACTTCTAGGAATACCCCCAGAAACCATAAAGCGAAATTACAGATTTTGCATTCGTTTCTTAAGAAGAGATATCCTATTAGAGCAAGCGCAGCTCTTAGGAAGTGCTAATGTAACTATTGAATCAAGCGTGCAGTATTTGTATTCAATAGGAATAAACTCGGACAACACAGAGTTAGGAACTTATGCAATACTCTTGGGAACAAAACCTCGGAAAAAGAGGGAAAAAGTTGCATGGATATTAAGAGAACTTTCAGATTATCAAATCTTGCCAAATGACATGAAAAGGGCTGAAATACAGAAAGTTTACTCGTTTGTCGGGCAGAAACCCTATCTTCTTATCAAGTCCATTAAATTCCTTTCAAACAACAAGGAAAGGCTTCAGCAAATTTTTAATCAGGCAGGTTATAACTAAAATGAAAAGAACAATAATCCAGCAGGGAGCAGGGTATACAGTTACTTTGCCTGTTGAATGGGTTAAGAAATACGGAATCAAGAAAGGAGACAGCTTGGAAGTTTCTGTCCATGAAAAATCCTTGGTCATCGAGCATGACAAAGAGGCTCAGGTAGAGGCTGTGAAGCTTAAGCTGACTAAGAACAGGAATCAGATAATCAACAGCATAGTGTCTGCTTACAGGACAGGAGCAGAAGAAGTCCATGTACATTTTGACAAGAATGATATATCAGACAGGCATGGAGCTTTGCACAAGACTTCAAGAATAGTCCAGGAAACTGTGAATTCCCTTACTGGATTCTCGATAGTAGACCAGAAAAATGGGTATTTCCTGATTAAAGACATAGCAAAGGCAAGAAGCGAAAACTTTGATGCTGTCCTAAGAAGGGCATTCATCCTTCTGCTTAACATCTCTGAAGAAAGCATGAAAGGCGTACAGGATAAGGACAGAAATAGCATAGAAGAGATACCCCTCTTGTATGAGAGCATAAGGCAGCTTGTCAATTATGCTTTAAGGCTTCTGAACAAGCATGAATCCCTGTACAGGAAAACAACTCATTTGTATTCTGTTGTCAACCATATAAACGATATAGCCGACTCATTCAGGCATCTTGCAAAGCATTACAGCCATCCTAGCATAAAGATGACTAAAGAATTAGCTAAGCTGCACAAAGATTTGCATGATTCTCTTCGAGCAATGTATGAAGCGTTCTATAAATTTGACGAAGATAAGATAGAGAGATACTTTGAGATGAGAGACAAATTATATCTTGACTACAGAAAATTTAAAGGTCTAAAGCAGGCTGATGGAATACTTGAGAATATAGGATATATCCGTGCAATGTCAACAAACATTGTTAGAGAAAGGATGGGAATGTAGAATGGCATTAATTAAATCTGATTTAGACAAAATAGATGTGGGGTATTCCTTTTTTACTTTGATGATCCTACTTCTTTTATTGGATCTAACGGGATTAGCAATAGTTGTATATTATCCTAAATTTACCGATGTATTATCATCCTTTTTGTTATCATTAATAGGAGTGTTTATTGCAGTATTTTTTATTAATTTTTCAGCAGGAAGAAGTAAACAAAGATTCAGAAAAGAATATTTGATTAAATTGTCCCCCATATTGAAAAGAAATTTTTATTATTTGTATATTGACCTAAAGAGGTTGGTATATTTTGAAGAAAATCACCCTTACTTAAAATCAGGAAGAAAAAGCTATAAACTATTTTTAGAAAATTCAAAAGACCTTCAATTAAAAAAAGAAAACATTCAGTATTTCTGTGAAGGCAAAACAGATTATAAATGGCTATTCAATACTTATAGGGATAGATTTTTCATGGTAATAGCTATGAATTCAAACTCTTTACCTCCTAACCTAGCGCTAAATATTTCTGAGATAGTCGAACGTTTGGACAGTTTAGTATTGCAGATAACACTGGTAAAAGGAGGGCTTCTAAATGAAGGACTCATACTTAAGAATATCAAAGCAATATTCAAACATTTTAGGATTATAGATAAGAATGATCTAAAATTAGATTTGGATAAGGATTAAAATGAAACCCATCACAAAAGAACATAACATGAATGATTATTTCTGGCTTTTAGGTATGTGTATGGCTTTCTCTATAACTTATATCTGGCAGAAGCATTGGTTTTATCTGGCAGGAGCTTTGATTATGCTGACCCTTGCTGTTTTGAGGAGATATTGGCTGCATAAAAGAATTAAATAACTTATTTCAATTTCCTTAGCAGCTCAAGACCTTTCTTTGTTATCTTTACTTTATTATCTTCAGAAATAGTCACAGTATACCCTTTATAAATGAAATCCGAACATTTATAAACAATAAAATCCACTGAGTATACTGTGGAGGGGGTTATATGGTGTTAAATAAAACTGTAAAACTAGATGATGAAATCAAGAACAAATTAGATACTCTAGATTTTGTTAATAAAAAACATACTTATAATGAGATTATTGCTAAATTAGTAGAAGAATACGAAAATAAAAGGAAAATATCAACTAAGTATGTCAAAGGGTGGAACAAATGAAGAAAATAATTCTGTTATTAATTATGATAATCATTATGCCGTCAATTGCCCTAGCTATCAGTTTTGATTTTACTATATCTCCAAATCCTAACTCAGAATTAGTTTATGGATGTGATAGTTTAGCTTGTAAAGGTTTTATTGATGTAATAATTACAAACAATAACCAATTCTGCTCTATCGAAAGATGTAGTATATACCAAAATGGAGAGCATAGACTAGATTCAACCAATATAGCCGCAAAACAATCGAAAAAACTAAATGATATATGGGTAAGAATACCCGCAAGCAACCCTGCTTCTGGTTCTATAGAACTCCATTGTAAGGAAACTACAAGTACTATTCCTTATTGCGATGGTTCTACGCAGCAGAAAACTCATTATGCTACTTTTAATAATGTTAAGTATTGTGGAGATAATTTATGCGACAGGGACTCCCCCGGTTATGAAGATTGCAATAGTTGTATTGCAGATTGCGGTTGCTTAACTAATGAATATTGTGACGATGGAAATTGTAAATCAAAATGCGGGAATAGCCAGATTGATGCAGGAGAAACTTGCGATGGTTCAAATAAACCAAGTTGTGAGAGTTTAGGATTTGATCATGGAGAAACAAGCTGCTCTTCTTGTAATTTAGACAAATCTAATTGCTGCAAAGATGAATGTTCAGTAGACGAATGTGATGGAAATGGATTTAAGAAGTGTGTTACTGACGCAAATTGCTGTAAAAAATGGAGTTCTATAACCCCTTGTACTGAAAATGAAGCATGCTCTAATGGAAAGTGTGTAGATATAACTACTGATGAACACTGTGGTTCTATTGAAACTAAATGCAGTTCTAATGAATATTGTGAAAATAAGGCATGTAAGAATAAATGTGGAAATGGTAGATGCGATTCTGGAGAAACTTGTGTTAATGATAGATGTTGCAATGGTAAATCAGTTGACTTCTCTTCGGACAAGGCAAACTGCGGAACTTGTAGTAATGATTGCGGTATTCTTGATTGCATTAATGGAAAATGTATTGGCTCAACTAAGGGAGTAAATGAAAAATGCACTGATGATTCTCAATGCCATTCTGATTTATTATGCTATAAAGAGGTTTGTCAAAGTGGGGTTTCTATCAAATTAGGAACGAAATTATCTTCTCTTCAAGTTGGAAAAGAAATGGATATTGGTTTAAGTATAATCAATATGATTGAAGAGGACATTTCCGTTCAGTTAATAATAGTAACCGCCTCCGGAATGTCTGTTTCTGGATCTCAAGGTGCTGCAAGCGGCTCATCAAACCAATTCACTGCTTTTGATGGAGTTATGTCGCGAGGCGAGAAATCAATCACTCTAAGGATAGGTGCTTCAGAGCCAGGAACAAAAAAGCTAGAAGCAAAAGGGACATATAATTTAAGCGGCAAAGTTAAGGAATTTTATTATGAAAAAGAAATCGTTTTTTATGAGGAGGATGGAAAAGAAATCCCCTCTTCTACAGAAGGAAAATCTAGTGAAAGTACGAATGAGATATACTCTCTTATCAAAAGTTTATTAGACTGGATAAAAAATATTTTTAGGTGATAAAATGGAAACAATATCTATAGTCGCTAAAGGAAAAATTTCTCTAGATAAAGCTCAAGAAGAAATAATGGATTATATTGAAGAGGTATTTAAAGAGCAGGGTTATCCCGTAAATACAAGCGGTTCAAAAGTTACAATAATTGGTGAGTTTGCAGGGTATGAAGCTAAAGTAATAGTAAGTTTCCATAAAATAGGTGGGGGGTTGTCTATCAAGATATCAGGTCAGAAGTTAGTTGATGAAAGAGAGGCTGTTTGTGACGCTATTCACGAAAAAATAGATGAGTTAGAGGGAATAGAACTCAAAGGTCAAGAGAAAGAGAATGAGTCTGAAAACATAGCAGATATACCTAAACTAATAGAAGATTTGCACAAACTAATGCAGAAAAAATTGATTTCAGAAAAAGAATTTGAAGAAAAGAAGAAAAAGTTGCTGGATATGATCTAGAATGGTAAAAAGAAAACTTTCAAGGAAAGAGAGTAAAGCTGAAAATCCTCTGGCAGTATTGGAAAGACTATATACTAAAAAGATAATCACAAAACAGCAATATGAAGAAAAAAAGAAAAAATTAAGTGAAGTGAGTAAAAAGAAGTCCAAATGCGAACACGAATGGGAACTTGAAGATGATGATGGGGATGTATTGGAATATTCTTGTAATCTTTGTGGGAAAACAAAATATGTAGATAAAGAGGACGTTGAATGTGATCATGATTGGGAACTTGATTATACTTCTTCTTACGATGCGGAGTTTAGATGTCATAAATGTGGAGAAAGAAAAACAATTGATAAAGATTCTTTAGATTATTCTAGTTACGGAATACCCTCCTATCAAAGAGAAAGAGCCAAGGAGAGGATTAAAGAAAAAGGAGGAAGTATATACGGGGAAGATTCTTCATTAGATGGTTCAACTAGTGAGAATAAGACCAGTGGTAGCTCTTGTTTCATAGCAACAGCAGCTTATGGAACGCCCTTTGCGCAAGAAATTGATATTCTTAGGGATTGGAGAGACAAAAGCCTTAAAACAAACTATTTGGGGAATATGTTCGTTAAGTTTTATTATTGGTTCAGTCCGCCAGTTGCAGATTTTATTAGGTCTAAACCTCTTTTAAGAAGATTAGTAAGAATATGTTTGAACCCTGTTGTTAGATACTTAAAAAAATGAGCTACTTAACTTGTCCAAAATGCAGGAATAATCTTGTGGAAACAGTTGTGCAGGCCGAGGGAGATTTAATAATCATAAATTATTACTGTCCAGCATGTAGGACCATCTATAGTCGGAGGATGCCTAAAGAGGCATTGCCTTTAATAGAAATAGGTAAAATGTAATGAAAAAAGCAATAATTTACTCAATAATATTTTTTTTACTGGCTTTTTCTGTCTTTGCTTTAGACTGCCAATATACTGAAAATGAGCGATATCAGCAAGAAGTCAATGTCTTTTATGAGGATGGACACGAAACAGATTACTCCCTATTGGAAGCTAAGGAACTTACTACTGGCTCTTGGAGTAACTGGTATGGAAGTTGCCTTGGCGAAACTTACTTTAAGGTATATAATAATTATGATCAACAGATTAATGTAACCGTCAAATATGTCCATGAAGGAACCCTTCGGAGTCAGTATTTTTGGATAGATCCTAAAGGATACATTAAAATAAATTATGATGATTGTATAATGGAAGTAGCCTTAAATTTAAGTTCAGTAGAGTATGATATAAACAGTTCTTATCTTGAATCAAAAAAAGAAACTAAAACATTTGAACGTGAAGTTTGCAAACAATGTCCTGCTGGAAGCGGGTTTGTCTGCTTGAATGATGGCGTTGCTTCAGATAATCCTGAAAAATGCGGCTCTGAAAAAATGGACATTAAAGGGCTTTGCATCAACCAGGGAGAGTCTCCTTGGATTACAGGAGACGGGAACTGCACTTTTGAAGTTGGAGAAAATTGTGGAAACAGTCCTATTGACTGCAAACCTGAACCTAACCAAAAATGTGAAGGAACAAAAATAATTCCTGATTGCAATAATCCTCCAGAGGGCATGCAATGCTGCAACTCAAATTTCAAAAAAATAAAAGAAGTATCGCTAGGATTTCCTTGTGATTGTGATTTTGAATGTGAGAAAGGCCAATGTTTTCAGGGAGCATGCCAAATATTGTTAGAGCCTAAAATAAAGTGTCCTAGTGGGACAAATATTAAGAAAGGTGGTTCTTTGATTTGTAATATCTATGCAAGCAACACAAAATTAGATAAAGACATAAAAGTTACGTTTGAATTGGAGAGCGGTTCTGGACTGTCTTTCTCGGAAAGTTATGGATGTATGAATATAAAAGGAAGCCAGTGCATAGGCACTTATGATATAGTAAGTCTTAGCAATGAAGGCATTGAAGTTGGTCTAAATGCGATTTCTGGAGGAGATACTAATATAGATGGAAAAGTAACTTTTGATTACAAAGGCAAAAAAATTTCAGAAGAAGTTAAAACGGATTTTGATAAGATACATATATACTATTGTGGGGATAATAATATAGACTTTGAAGAAACTAAGAATAATTGCTGCCAAGATGTTGGAGTAAGTAATTCTTCTTTCTTTAGGTTTAAGAATGAAAGATGCGACAATAACATGTTTAGTAATCCAATTAATTGGAATTTGATACTTAGTATATTAGTTATTTTAGGCATTGTTTTCTCTTATTTTTCAAGAAGAATAATAGAAGAATTAACTAAGTTAAATAAGGCTGAGCAAGAGAAGATTAGTAAACATATTGAAAAGATAAATGCTGAAATAACAAAAAAAGAGAAAGAAATAGAAATAGACCGAAGACTAGCTTTAAATCTTAAAGAGAAAAAAGAACAACAAAAAGAACTAGATATCATCAAACAAAGAATACAGGATTCACAATCAGAAATTAATGAGTTGAGAAATAAAGAAAAGGCAGAAAAAGAAAAGCTGAAAATTGATAGGCTTAAACCATTCACCAATAAAGAAGGCTATTCTGGAATCATAATCAATGAAGAAGGTTACGAGCAATTTGCAAAAAGTATTAAATATCCTGCCCAATCTGGTTTATTGTTCCACAGATGGTATGCAAAAAAGTTTATATATAACCAAAATAGACATAAATACTCCTTACCATGGGATGATTATGAAGTCCACCACAAAGACGGCAATAAAAGGAATAATGACTTGTCTAATCTTGAGATAGACACTAAAGGAGACCATAAAAGAAAACATAATCTATAAGATAAATAAGGAGATATATTCATTATATCAAAACCCACAAATATATGGATGTATAAACATGGCTACTAAAAAAATCGATAGAATATGCGCTTATTACTAAACATACTATTAATAGTAATATTGAGCCAGTTCTGTTTAGCTGGAAGCATCGAAGATATAAATACTAAGATTACATTGAGTAATGATGGTTTTACTAACATAAACCAGGTCATTAACTTAAATGACCCTTCTGGTAGTATCAAGCTACCTTTTTTTGGCCAAGATGCGGAAGTCATGGATTCTAAAGACTACTTAAAGCATAAACTAGAAAAAGATAATTTAGAGATATTCCCAAATCCTAATTCTAAGATATTATATATCAGATATGACACCTCCTATTTAGTAAACAAAGTTAAAACGTGGAAACTAGCATACTCTCCCGCAAATAATGAAATAGTTGAGATAAAGATACCTAAAAATTATGAAGTTGAAAACATAACTGAGGAGTATACAAGAACTAATACTCGATTGTATAACTATTACTCTTGGAATAATCATAAAGACATTTTGATAGAGTACACCCCTCAAGATTATATTTCTAGCCCTACTCCTTTGTGGATTTATATAACGATTGGGGTTATGAGTTTGATGATTATTATATTAGGGATAATACTTTTAATTCAAAAGAAAAAGCATAAAGAAGAAAAAGACTCCATGAAGGCTAAAATACATCGCAATCCTGATGTTTCTAAATTTTTAGAATTCTTCAGGGGACTAAAAATAGATGAACAAGACATTATTAGGATTTTGCTTAAGAATGATTATCTAAGGGTTTGTATTAAAACATTAAGGAGCGAATTCCCAAAATATCTAAAGAAAAGATCCGGATTTAAAGAAAAAGGAGAGAGTTATTTGGAGCAGATAACCTCTGTTTATGTAAACCGAGGTTTAGAGGATAGTAAATTATTCTTAAAGGAAGGGGCCGAAAAAAAGGAACTCATCTCTTTTTCAGATTTTATTAAACATGAGTATAAACTAGAAGATAAAAAAATAATCCAATTGATAAAGAAAGAAATGGGGGTAAAAGATGAATAAACTCTTGCCATTGATCATAATATTAACATTATTCATGGGGTCTGAAGTACTAGCCGGAGACCTTTCTGTTCAACTCAAAAGAACAAATCCAGGTATCGCCCAGTACAAATCGGCTGAATTAGTTTATGATATAGTAAACATGGATACTGAACATAAGATTGAGGGTTTTATACTCTGCGCAGGCCAGGATGGTATAACAGTTAGTTCAATAAATGGATTTTCAAGCGGTTCTGGTGCTCAGTATATCAGCCCTAAATTTATAATGGATGAAGGACCCTCACAAAAGGCAGTTTCTTTAGTAATTGAAGCAAACACAAAAGGAGATTATAATACAAAATGTACTTTCAAATATGTGCCGTTTATAGAGACTGATGGAGTTAAATCTTATCAAAAGACTAATCTGGAGTATACTAATAAAATATCCGATTCTATCTATAGAGGAATCACGTTAGATAAGACTGTTCCTTTTGCAGGCGCAGAGGTATTAGGAGAAGTATATTGCCCATCGGGAGTAAATGAGTGCAATACTAATACTATGATTATTAGAGAGTATATCACACAATCTAATGTTATATACTACCTCTTAATTGCGGGTTTAGGATTAATCATTCTAATATTGTTCGGAAAGCTGTTGAAACATAAAAATTAATCATTAGTTCTTAGACAAAATAGATTTTCAACATTTTTCAACAAAAATAAACGAGGGTTCTATCATCTCTATATACTATACTACTTCTAGATTGTTTTGAACAATTCCGCAAGGAATCGTTCACAATTGGCTTTTGTGAACGGGCACAATCGGCTGGGGAGTTAGCCGCTCTAGCACAAAAGAAAATCAATAATCCAAAACAATCTGGAGGTGAAAAAAATGAGCAGACACGATCCAGCAATTGTTGGCACGTATAGTAATTTACCTGCAACTGTTGTTGATGGAACTGAACCAAAGCCTAGCAAGAATACAAGGAGGTAAAAAAATGTCAAAAAAATGTCCAATATGTGAAAAAAGAAAACAGTTTTGGAAGATGTTAAACAAGCTGAGTGATTTTGAAAGAGAGATGCAAAGAAGCGCAAGACTAACGACAAGTATAGACAAGGAGGGAAAAGAAGTCAGAAAATGGGAACCTGGCAAAAGAGACGCATTAAATGAATGCTGTTGTAAAAGAAATATATTAGGTTCCACCGGTTACGAGTATGATTGGGAAAGAAAGAAGTGGAAATCCCATTATCATGCATGCCAGGAATGCGGCAAAAGATGGCCTGAAAAAGGAGGATATGCGGGTGAATA
>Ga0315289_10008400_pt1 | contig 14939 bp, 10 predicted proteins | sample YL17G11_40_MG_FD_203452 | JGI IMG/M metagenome (GOLD analysis project Ga0315289, IMG submission 203452) | Sediment microbial communities from Yellowstone Lake, YNP, Wyoming, USA - YL17G11_40 | ecosystem: Environmental > Aquatic > Freshwater > Lake > Sediment | place: USA: Wyoming | collected...
TTTTCCTCCCATCTGAATTCTTAATCCTGTCTTCTCACTCCGCATTCTGCGATCCGCATTCCGCAATTCCCTAATCCCCAACCCCAAATCCCTAACCCCTGTCTTTCTTCCCCCTTTACTTTTCCCCCAGAATGCACTATGTAAGGGAAGAAATTCCCTGGGATGAGCGGTGTTGGTAAAGAGAAAGTAATGTCAAAAGTCAAGAGCAGGCACTGTTAATGTTTGTAGAAATACCGGCTGACGGAGAAAGGGTGAAGGGTACTTGGTAGTGCGGGAGGCCAAGATGCATAGCCTTCAACCATCCACACTGCCTTCGCTGACGGAGGAGATCGCGATCAACTCCATACGTGACTTCTTCCACGGCAAGCCATTCGTCTTTTTCGGAACGGGGATGTCCTGTGCGCTTGATGTCCGGTTTGGCATGCCCGCCTTGAAAGATAGTCTTTCTCAGAGCGTTGCCCCCGATGCTCAAGCACCAGAACAGGAGCGACAATGGCAGCAGGTTGTGCAATCGCTTCAGAATGGCGGGGACTTGGAGTCTGCGCTCGACAACGTCACTGATTCTGCCTTGCTTCAGAAAATTACTTCTGCCACAGGTAGTTTTGTCGCATCGCTCGACCGTGAGTATGCATTCCGAATCGCAAAAGGCGAAGCAACCTGGCCCGCGACGCGATTTGTCAAACGCCTGGTTGATACGCTTCCCGAGGGAGATCGCATTCTTCATGCACTGACGCCGAACTACGACATGCTGCTCGAGTATGCCTGCGATTCGGTTGGCGTTCCCTGCACGAGCGGATTCTGCGGTGGAGTGGAGCGGAAGACCGATTGGGATGCCGTCGATCAGTCCCTGCTCTTGCGCGAACAAGTCTGCCAACGGGGCAGATTTAAGACAGTCTACAAGCATAGGAAGCACGTCCGTCTTTACAAGGTCCACGGTTCCTTGAATTTCTTCTTCCATCGGGATGCAGTCGTCGAGAACAACGCTTGGATGTGGGATGCCCCTGATTTCTCCATTCGCGTGATGATCACGCCCGGCCTCTCGAAATACCAGACACTCCAACGCTATAGGCAGGAGTTGTTGAAGGCCGCAGACGCCGCGATTGATAAGGCAAGCCACTTTCTATTTCTCGGCTACGGCTTCAATGACAAGCACTTGGAGGAATACCTCAAGCGCAAGCTGGGCGCTCAGGGCTGCAAGGGGCTGATCGTTACGAGGGATTCCAATCCACGCATTGAAGCCCTTCTTGCCGAAGCCGCGAACCTCTGGCTGGTCTGCAAGGCGCAAGAGACCGATAATGATGGCACGCGTATTTTCAACAAGCAGTATTCGGGATGGCTCAGCCTTCCGTCGAGAAGGTTTTGGGAGATCGGCGAGTTCACAACACAAATCCTTGGAGGTTAACCATGGCAATTTTCACATTTGACGCATCGCACGCTCTGGGAAAGGTTCGCGCCGTGGACACGCGGCGCGTCAGCATCCAAGTCAACAGCGATGAGGACCTGCGGAAAGCGCGGGTCGGGCAACTGGTAGCTCTCGCTCTGCCGGGAGCGATTGAAGAATGGTTGATCGGCGTCATCGACAAGGTGGTCAAAACGCCCATTCTCGAAGAACCGCCGGACCCGGACTTTGAAAGCCCAGAGGAAATGGCAAAAGCATCCCTTCAGCGTGAAAGCGTACTCAATACGGTTCGGCTGACTCTCGTGGGGACGGTGAGGCTCACCACGGACAACAAGCCTCGCTTCTCTCGTTCCTTGGTACAGGTGCCCGAAATAGATGGGGCGTGTCACATTCTCCGCGACGCTCAACTCCAAGCGTTCATGAACCTGCTTTCCACAGAAGGCAAGACGGACCACTCTCTGGAGATTGGCCGTTACACGATAGATGAAAACGCGGCGGCTTATCTTGACGGCAACAAGCTCTTCCAACGGCATGCCTCGCTTCTTGGTAGCACCGGCTCCGGCAAATCATGGTCAGTGGCGGCGATCCTTGAGCAGGCCGCTAAGCTTCCGTCGGCCAACTTGATTGTGTTCGACCTCCACGGTGAGTACCGAGAGCTTTCTTACGCTCGACATCTTCGCATTCCGGGTCCAGAGGAACTTGGGAAATCTGACAATTCTCTCCTTTTCCTTCCGTACTGGCTTTTGAATGCCGAGGAACTGCAGGCCATGTTCATCGACCGTAGTGAATTCAGCGCACACAACCAAGTCATGGCATTTCAAGACACCGTAGTTGCTGAAAAGAAGAAGACTCTTGAGTCGTTGACGAAGACTGATGTTCTCAACGCTTTTACGCTGGACAGCCCAATTCCCTTTTCCATCCAAGATGTGATTGCCAAGCTCAAGGAACTCAATGAACAGATGATTCCCGGTGCTAAAGCGGGCACTGAAAAGAAGGGGCCTTTTAATGGCGAATTTGACAGGTTGATTCCTCGCCTTACAAGCAAAGTTACCGATAAACGTTACGGCTTTCTCTTCCAGGCCCCAAGTGCCGAAAATGGATATGATGCCATGGCGGGCATGATGAAGAGGCTTATGGACTATTCCGAGCAGAAGGCGCAGATCAAGGTCATTGATTTCTCAGAGGTTCCTGCCGATGTTCTTCCGGTCATTGTTGGACTTGTTGCTCGCATCATCTACCAAGTTCAATTCTGGACCGACCGCAACAAGCGCAAGCCGATGGCTCTTGTGTGCGACGAGGCGCACATGTATCTATCCAACAAGGAGGGAAAGAACCCCGTCGAGCAGCGTGCTATCGAGAACTTCGAGAAGATTGCCAAGGAAGGACGAAAGTATGGCGTGGCACTCTTGATCGTCAGCCAGCGACCCTCTGATGTCAGCACGACGATCCTCAGCCAATGCAACAACATTGTAGCTCTCCGGCTCACTAATGGCGATGATCAGGCTACAGTCAGGAAGCTCATGCCAGAGAGCCTCGAAGGGTTGATGGATACCCTCCCGATCTTGGACATTGGCGAGGCGCTGGTTGTCGGCGATGCGGTCCTCTTACCAAGTAGGATTCGCATTCATCCTCCTAAGGAAAAACCGCTTAGCGCCACAATTGACTTCTGGGACGAATGGGCTAAGAAGCCAGACACCCCGGATTTCGTCAAAGCGGTGGAGAATATGCGCAGGCAGAACCGCATATAGGGGACGAGGACTCGCATGGCTAATCACAAGACGAAACTCGAACTCACCTGGATCGGCAAGGAGAACCGGCCGAAGCTAGAGCCGCGCATCCTCGTCGAGGACACGGCCAAGTCGCACCACGCGCCGTTCCGTACCGGGAAGAACGACATCTTCGATAACCGGATCATCTTCGGCGACAACCTCCTCGCCCTCAAGGCGCTGGAACACGAGTTCGCGGGGAAGATCAAGTGTGTCTTCATTGACCCGCCTTACAATACGGGGTCAGCGTTCGTTCACTACGATGATGGCGTGGAACATTCGCTTTGGCTTTCTCTGATGCGCGACAGATTGGACATCATTCGCAAACTGCTTTCAAATGACGGTTCATTATGGGTCACTATCGACGATAACGAAGTTCATTATCTGAAAGTTCTGTGCGACGAGGTGTTTGGTCGCGGCAATTTTGTGGCCAATGTTGTATGGGAGAAAGTTTATACTCCAAAGAGCAACGGGCGCGGTTTAAGCGCTGATCATGACCACATCCTCGTGTTTTCAAGAAGCGACCAGTGGCTGCAAGTCGGCTGGAATATGATCCCACGGAGCATTGAACAGCAGTCGCGCTTCAAGAGCCCTGACGATGATCCTGAGGGGCCCTGGCGAACATACCCGCTTGACGTGCGAACGGAAGATGGGGCCCGCCGTGAAAAATATCGTTATGAAGTTAATCTTCCTTCAGGCCGTGTGGTGAGGCCGGGGGCAGGTCGTCATTGGTCTCTTCCGAGGGAAGAGTTCGAGCGGCAGGGGCGTTCGGGCCAAAACGCTCTTTGGTGAAGATGAAAGGGTGCATGTCAATGTTTTCAATATATCCAAGATTAACGCTGAAGTCAGAGGGGACAAGGCCCCGCGGATAAAAAGGTTAAGCGAATATATTGGGGTAAGTTACTTTGAATACTTGTCAAAGTTGGACGATCTTGTCCTGATAATGGATGAATCGCATCGGTATAGGGCAAGTGCAGGTATCAAGGCGATAAACGAGCTGAAGCCAATTCTCGGTCTTGAACTCACCGCCACGCCGCATGTGGAACGCGGCAGCGAAACGCAGCCGTTCCAGAATGTTATCTATGCCTACCCGCTATCGAGCGCCATGACCGATGGGTTCGTCAAGGAACCCGCCGTGGCGACTCGCGAAAACTTCGATCCGAAGAACTATGACGCGGTGGGACTGGAGCGACTTAAACTGGAAGACGGCGTCCGCATTCACGAGAACACCAAAGTCGAGTTGGAGGTCTACGCCCGCGAGAACGGCAAGCCCATCGTAAAGCCCTTTATGCTGGTGATCGCGCGGGACACCGGGCATGCCGACGCTCTCATGAAGGCCATCGAGGACGAGGCGTTTTTCGAGGGCCGATACAAGGGCAAGGTCATTCAGGTTCACTCCAAGCAGAGCGGCGAGGAGAGGGACGAGACCGTCGAGCAACTCATCAACGTGGAGAAGCCGGACAACCCGACGGAGATCGTCATCCACGTGAATATGCTCAAGGAAGGCTGGGACGTCACGAATCTCTACACCATCGTTCCGCTCCGAGCGGCCAACTCGAAGACGCTGGTGGAACAGTCCATCGGACGCGGCCTGCGCCTGCCCTACGGGAAACGCACCGGCGTGAGTGCGGTGGACCGTCTAACCATCGTCTCGCACGATAAGTTCCAGGATATCGTGGATTATGCCAACAGCCCTGACTCCGTCATCCGGGGCGGACTGAAGGTCGTCTATGTCAGCGACGAGCGTTCCAAGGTCGTGATTGCCGAGCCGGAAATCATGCAACGCATTCAGCCTCTAGCCGTTGCGGAGGGCAAGGACGAGTACAGGGTTAAGCAGCCCAAATTGCTGTTCGAGAACCCCAGGGAACAGGAGGCGGCCAAGGCCACACTGGAGGTCATCCGCCGGGAGTTCGAGCATCTGCCTCGCTCCGCCGACCTGACCAAACCGGAAATCCAGAAGCAGATCGTCGAGAAGGTGAAGGAGATCATCACCCCGGCACAGCAGGAACTGGAAGGCATCGCGGAAGCGGTGAACGTGGCCGAGGTCGTGGCCAAGACCATCACGCTGCGGAACGAGTTTTCGATTGATATCCCCCGCATCACGGTCCAGCCCGTTGGCGATGTGACGCGGGGATACCGGGAGTTCAATCTCAACCTCGCCGGCATCCGCCTTCAGCCGGTGGATAACGAGATTCTCATCCAGGAACTGCACCGCCGCGAACAGCACCGGCTCATGAGCGGCACCGGTATCGTGCCGGAGGAGAAGCTCGAAGACTACCTCGTGCGCGGCCTCATTGATTTCAACGACATCTGCTACGACGACCACGCGGGTTTGCTCTACAAGTTGGCCGGGCAAGTCGTGGCGCATCTCCGGTCCTACCTCAAGAACGAGGACGAGGTTCTGAACGTCCTTCAATACCACCAGCAGGCGTTGGTCAATCTGACCCATGCCCAGATGCAGGAACACTACGAGGAGAAGGCGGCGGCTTACGAAGCGCATGTGAGCAAGGGTTTCACGACGATGCGCCCCAACAACTACTCGGCTCCTGCCGGGGAAACCGAGCGGGACTTCCGCGCGCCTGTGTCCGACAAGCAGGACATCCGCAAGATGCTCTTTGCCGGATTCGGGAAGTGCCTCTACCGGGTCCAGAAGTTCGACTCGGACTCGGAGCGACGGTTCGCCATGGTTCTGGAGAACGACAAGGAAGTGCTGAAGTGGTTCAAGCCCGCCAAGGGCGACTTCCAGATTCACTATGCGAGCGAGGCGTCCTACGAGCCGGACTTCGTGGTCGAGACGAAGACGGTGAAGTTTCTCTGCGAACCGAAGGCCGCAAGCGAGATGAACGACGCGGAAGTGTTGGCCAAGGCCAAAGCTACGGCGGAATGGTGCGCCCATGCCACCACGCACGAGAAGCAGCACGGCGGAAAGCCGTGGACGTATCTGCTCATTCCGCATGACGTGATTACGGATAACAAGACGCTTCAGGGGCTGGCCGCGACCTACACCTATGGCGGCGCGTCCAGCGGCAAACGGTGATTGGAGGAACCACCCGTGATTCGATTTCTGCATACGAGCGACTGGCAGTTGGGAATGACCCGGCACTTCCTTGCGGAGGGTGCACAGGAACGCTACAGCCAGTCACGGTTCGATGCCATTCGCACCATGGGCCGCATCGCCAAGGATGAGAAATGCCAGTTCATGCTGGTGTGCGGCGACGCCTTCGAGTCGAATCAGGTGGACAGAAAGACCGTCGCCCGCGCGCTGGAAGCCCTCAAGGACGTGCCCGTTCCGGTATACATCCTTCCAGGGAACCATGACCCGCTGAATGCCGCGTCCGTGTATCGTTCAAGCACCTTTATTGACCGGAAGCCCGCTCATGTTCACGTCGTGGAGAATGCCATACCACTCAAGGTTGCCGACGATGTGGAACTGGTGGGCGCACCGTGGCTGTCCAAGCGTCCGGTCGCCAATCCCGTAGAGGAAGCCCTCGGTACTCTTTCCCCAGCGAGCGGGATCACACGCATCTGCATGGGACACGGGGCCGTTGACCAGCTTACACCCGACCGGGAATCCGCCGGGGTCATTGCGGTTTCCGCACTCGAACGCGCCATTGGCGAGGGGAAAGTTCACTTCGTGGCGCTCGGCGACCGTCATTCCCTCACCAAGGTGGGCACCGGCGAGCGCATCTGGTATTCCGGGACTCCCGAAGCCACGGACTTCTCCGAAACACGGTCGGGGTTCACCCTTGTAGTCGAGGTCGGCGATGGCCGTGTAGCCACCAAGGAGGTTCAAACCGGGAAGTGGCGGTTTATAGAACGTGATCGCATTGATCTGAATACCAGCGGCGAAGTAGAGGCGCTTCGGAAGGCCTTGGAAGAAATCGAGAACAAAGAACGCACGGTCGTCCGGCTAACTCTTGTGGGTTCGCTTTCCCTGTCGTTACAGGAGGTGCTGCAGAACCACCTTCTTGCCGAGAGCGATGTGTTTGGCGCGTTCGAGGTCCGAGAGGATGCCCTTCTCGTGGTCCCGGACGATGCGGATTTTGCCAACCTCGGGTTCTCGGGCTTTGCCGACGGAACGGTGCAACGGCTCCGAAGCAAGATCGCCCAGGGCGGAGATGAAAGTGTTGCGGCCCGCGATGCCTTAATGCTTCTTCTCCGGCTGGCAAGGGGGGCCGCATGAAATTCCTTCGTCTCCGAATCGCCAACTACCGGGGCATAACTGCATCCGATGTGAAGTTCAGTGCCGCTGGCATCACGCTTGTGCAGGGGCCAAATGAGGTCGGGAAGACCAGCCTTGGCGAGGCTATCGGGCTTCTCTTCGAGTATCTCGATTCCAGCAAGCACCGCGATATCGAGGCAATCCGTCCTGTTCATCGTGACGAGGGGCCTGAGATCGAATTGCAGGCTGAGAGCGGGCCCTACGCATTCACCTACTTCAAGCGGTTCCACAAGAAGCCGGAAACCAAGCTCACGGTCACCCGGCCGAAGCCCGAGAATCACACGGGGCGTGAAGCGCATGAACGCGCAGAGGCCATCCTCCGTGAAACCCTCGACATTGACCTATGGAAGGCGTTGACCATTCAACAGGGCGATGCCATCCACCAGCCCATCCTGACGAAACAGACATCGCTTTCGACTGCGCTTGATAAGGCGGCGGGTGGTCGTCCCGCCGATCCGCGGGAAGAGGGGATGTTCGAGAAGGTTCGGGAGGAATATGCCCTCTATTTCACCGAGAACGGTGCCGAACGGAAGGAACTCAAGGAAGCCCGCAAACTGCAAGAGGATACTCAAACCGAGGTTGCCGAGATCGAGCAGCAGATCCGCGACCTCGAACAAGATATAGAGAGAGCGGCAATCCTTCAGCGGGAATTGGGGCAACTGAAGAGGCGCGAAGACGAGTTGACGACGGAGGTCGTTGCCCACACGTCCTCACTTGAGGAAATTGGCACACTGGAGAACGTCCTTGCGGCGGCTCGCCTCAAGCTGGAGTCGGAGCAAAAGTCCGTGCAAGTGGCGCGGCGCGACAAGGAGGCACGCCAAGGTCTCATTGACGCTGTTGCCAGGGCCACCAAGGCCCATGGGGACCTTCAAGAGTCCAACTCGATGTCGCTTCCAGCGTTGAACCAAGCCGAGGAAGATTTCAAGAAGGCCCAGGCTGCATTGAATGAAGCCGACAAGAAAAGGAAGGAAGCGGATGCTCTTGCCGCACTACGGCGGGCGGATTTCGACTACTACAACAACAAACTGCATCTTGATCAGCTCCGGGAACGCAAGGAACGCATTGACCAAGCCAGGAAGAACGCTGCCCAAGCGGAGGAGGTGCTGGCGCGGAACAAAGTGAGTTCCCGAACCCTCCAGGCAATCCAAGAAGCGGAAAAGGACCTGTTGACTGCCAAAGCGAAATTGGAGACGGAAGCGCCACACGTTCTTCTTCATGCTTTGGCTGAATGCCGCGTGATGATTGACGGTGTGGACACCGCACTTGACGAGGGCGACAACCGCTCCCTGCCTGTTGCCGACAGCTTGCGATTGACCCTTCCGCGGAAGCTGGATATTGAGATAACTGCGGGCTCCAGTTCGGAAAGACTCCAAAAGAAGGTCGATGATACTCAACTTGCTCTTGAAAACGCATGTAAAGACGCAGGCGTTGCCGGTCCAGACGAGGCAAGAAAGGCATTCGAGGAACGGGGCGAGGCATCGCGGCACGTGAAAAGCAAAGAGCAGGTCGAGAAAGACAACATTCGAGACCTGACCTACGAGCAACTTGAGCGGAAACTGCTTGGTCTCCAGCAGAGCGTGCCCGACTATCTTGCCAAGCGTGTGCGGAAACCCACCATTTACCCCGATCTCGATTCGGCAAAGAAGGAACGGGCAAATGCTGAGGCAGAGCAACAGAAGGCGAACGCTAACTGGGAAACGGCGCGCGAGGCCCTCGATGCCGCCCGCGACGTTCGTGATGGGTTGAGCGCAAAGCACCAAGAGGCGCGGGTGCAACTCGATTTGCTGGCCAAAGACCTCAAGCGGGCAAGCGAGAACTTTGACCGAGCGAGGCAAAGTGTTCCCGATGACGCACTGGAGACGACGCTGACGAGTGCCATCCGGGCCGTGGGTTCCGAGGAAAGCGCCGTCAGAACTGCGGAAGCATCCTTGAAGGCGAAGAACCCCGAGCGGGTGAAAACACTGGCCGAGACGGCAAAGGGTTCTCTGCAGACAACGCAGAGCCGCCGGAATGCCGCACAAACAGAACTGACGGAGGCGCAGACCCGGCTGAAAATCCACGGGGAGGAAGGTCTTCACGAGAAGTTGCACGCGTCGCAGACCAACCTCGAGCGGATCGAAACGAAGAACCAATCGTTGTTCCGGCGCGCCGCGTCCACCAAGTGCCTCTTCGATACCATGCACGAAGAGCGCGACAAGGCGCGACGGGCGTATGTGGCTCCGCTCAAGGAGAAGATCGAGCTCCTTGGCCGTTTGGTCTTCGATGACTCCTTCCAAGTGGACATAAGCAAGGAACTGCAAATCGCCAGCCGGACGGTCAAGGGCGTCACGGTGCCGTTTGACTCGTTGAGCGGTGGCACCAAGGAACAGCTTTCACTGATTTTCCGATCCGCCTGCTCGATGATTGTCGCCAAGGATGGTGGAACGCCGCTCATCCTGGACGATGCGTTGGGTTATACGGACCCGGAACGGTTGCGTCTCATGGGTGCCGTTCTGGCTAAAGCAGCCAAGGAATGCCAGATCGTCATTTTCACCTGCGTCCCCGACCGGTACTGCAATGTCGGGGAGGCCACCGTTGTCGCAATAGGTTGATATACATGGGGTGAAGAGGGTCAGGTCTTCATTCTTCACTTAGGGGGGGATGAAGAGGGTCAGGTCTTCATTCTTCACTTAGCAATAGGAAAACAGAAGGGGGCAGGAGGGATATCAAATGCGGAGTGCGGACCTAAAAGGTGCCTGGTCTTGACTTTTGACATTAGCAGAAAGGGAAAATCGGGAACGGGTCATATTTCTCTATAATTCAGATGCCTCAGACAGTGCAAATGAGATATGCAATATTTATGGCTCAAGGGGGTACGAATTCTTGAGAGATATTTATGAGAAGCATAATAAGTAGCTTTAAGAGATAAAAGCTTTACTACTGCAGACGACAAAGGGGAGGATGTGATTTGGAAATCTCAAGACATGCCAGAAATAACATGAGGCTCTATAAAATCTCTGAAAGTGATATAATAGAAGCAATCGAGTCCTCGGATGTATCAGACAGAGAGGGGAACAAATCAATAGCTATCAAGAAATTATCCGGCAGATTTTCAGAATACCCTCTCAAAGTTGTCTATAAATCAGCAGAAGAAGATATATATGTTATCACCACTTACCCTTTAAAGAAGAAACATTGGAGGTAACCCATGAAGGTCAAATATGATAAAGAAGCAGATGCAGCATACATTCAACTCTCTTCTAAACAACCTGATGGGGGCGTGGAAATCGCAGAAGGAGTAATTCTCCACACCACGAAAAAAAATGAGCTTGTAGCGATTGAGATACTTGATGCTGCGAAAAAATTCCCAGTAAAGACTCTCTACAGACTCGAACTGACTCCAGCAAGTGTTTAGATTTTTAGATTCGAGGGACTACCTTAATATTTCCGGTGGAACAGTATGTATGCCCCGCGGAATACGAGGCAATACGAGGAGGCAATACGAGGGACGCTCCCCCTATTTTTATGGAAAACGGCGTCATCCCTTCCCCTCTGACTTTCCTTCCGGATGAACTAATCACAAAAATAGTAAAGGACAGAATACAGTAGTCAGAAGTCAGAATAAGGACAGGGATTCGGGATTAATACAAACGCATTAAATGCTATTACATTGTCATTGCGAGCGACCAACGGAAGCGTGCCTGCACGCCGAAGTGCTGCGTTTCAGCACGCAGGCGTGGCAATCTCACCTCATAAACAAGAGATTGCTTCGTCGTTTCACTCCTCGCAATGACGCTTTACTTAATGCGTTCGTATTAGTAAATGCAGAGTAAATGCAGGGGACGCTTCCCCTATTCAGCCGATATGTAGGGTCTGAAAAGACCAACTACCAATCTCAACCCGCAATTTGTATTGACACCTCTGCATTCATTATATAGATTCCAGACAGTATCTGTGCCCTGACAAAGCTTATAGGCTTATGACCGGAATTAAATATTTAATGATCAGCATAGCTGCCTTCTTCTTATCTCTCGTGCTCATGGGGAGTGAAGTAAGGGCAGGTGAGGCTAAAGATGACAGGATAAAACTTCCTGCACCAAGATATGATTCTGGTTATTCTTTAGAGAAAGCGCTCCAGCAAAGAAGATCCGTCAGGGATTACAGGAACGAGCCGCTCACAATCTCAGAAATATCGCAACTTCTCTGGTCAGCACAGGGGATCACAGCATCGGGCGGCTTGAGGACTGCTCCCTCCGCTGGTGCTCTCTATCCCCTTGAGGTTTACATCATTGTTGGGAATGTAACGAACATGAAAAGCGGCATATACAAATATATTCCTGAGAGCCATGAGCTGGTAAAAGTCATTGAGGGCGATAAGAGGTCAGAACTGAGCAACGCAGCACTTCATCAGTCTCCGATTAAGGAAGCACCTGCCGTTATTGTAATTTCTGCTGTATATAAACGTACAACCGGAAAATATGGAGAGAGGGGTATTCGATATGTACACATGGAGGCTGGTCATGCAGCACAGAACATCTGCCTCCAGACAAGCGGCCGTACGAATGCTCTTAGAGCGCTGCTCAAGGCTGAACAGGATCGTGGCCCTGACTTCTTAAGACTTGCCAACGCCCTCTCGGCGTTATATCCTAAAACCTCAGAGGAAAAACTTCTTCTGGATGCAATGCTCTTAGCAGTGCCGAGGACGTAATGTTTAAAATAAATGGGGGTTAATTATGACCATCATAGAGCGAATCGAGATCAATCCGAAGGTGATGATGGGCAAGCCGGTCATTCGAGGAACACGGCTGACTGTCGAACTCATTCTCCGAAAGCTTGCCGAAGGGGCGAGCGAACCAGAACTCTTGGAAGCTTATCCCAGACTTACACGGAAAGACATCCAGGCTGCTATCCGTTATGCAGCGGATACATTGTCTCATGAAGAAACGGTTATATTGAGTTCACCAAAACGCGCAGCCAGGAAATAGCCCATGCGTTTTCTGGCAGATGAAAGTTGTGACTTCGCTGTGATCCATGCCCTCAGGGGAGAAGGATACGACGTGCTTTCTGTTTCTGAGATTAAACCCAGGGCAGATGATTTAGAGGTAATAAGACTTGCTGTTCGAGAAAAAAGAATTCTGTTGACGGAAGATAAGGACTTTGGACATTTGGTTTATGCTTATGGTCAGGAAACGCAGGGTGTGATTTTTCTCCGCTTCCCTACTTCAGTCAGGAAGCAGATTGCAAAGGATGTTATTAAGCTGTTAAAGCAGCAGGGAGAAAAATTAGCTGGAAGTTTTGTAGTTGTGGAACCTGGCCGAATACGGATCGGCGGCACGCCCAAAGGTTAAAATGATGGAACCATGGTACAAGGTAGCAACGCCGAGGAAGGAAGTCCGTCAGGGCAGGTCATTCAACCCGGATGAGTTCGCCATTGCCCTTGAACAGGTTGTTGCTGGAACTGCGCCCGAAGACTACCGTGATCCGAAACAATTCTTTGCCCGCACCTACTTTACCCGTGCCCTCTGTGAGCATGCAGGAATGGTTCTGCGTCGGCTGGCAGGAGAAACTGAAAACACTGCCCCTGTGCTTGCCCTTATCACCCAATTCGGCGGTGGTAAAACCCACACGCTGACAGCCCTCTATCACCTCATCAAGAATAGAGAAAGACTGGGAGACAACGAAGGTCTTAAGAAACTGATGGAGGATGCCGGACTTTCTCAGATTCCGGGTGCACGTGTGGCAGTATTCGTAGGGAATGCCTGGGATCCTACTCCTGAGGCAGGAACCCCCTGGATCGACATTGCCCGTCAGCTTGCAGGGAATGACGGTGTTGCCGCCTTAGGTGCAGAAGCAAAAACAAAGGTACCGGGTACAGTTAACCTGCGAAAGCTCATTGATACAGCAGGAGGAAAGGTCCTCATTCTCTGCGATGAAGTGCTGAACTTCCTGAGCCGCCACCGTGACCAGGCCGAGTCATTCAGAGATTTTCTTGGAAACCTTGTCCGAACGCTCACGGGTACCTCGGGAAGCGCTTCAGTCATCAGTCTGCCCCAGAGCAAACCGGAAATGAGTGATTGGGACCTTCGATGGCAGGACATCATCGTGAAAGAGGTAAACCGGGTAGCAAAAAACCTCATCTCAAACGACGAAGCTGAAATCAGTGAAGTGGTGCGCAGACGTCTCTTTGAAAACCTGGGAAATGAGCGGACACGCAAGAACGTGGCAAAGGCATATGCCGACTGGTGCTTTGAACGCCGGGCACAGCTCCCATCAGAATGGACAGCCGTAGATAGTGCAACCACTGAGGCAAAGGCGAGAGAGTTCTTACAGGATCGATTTGAGGCGTGCTATCCATTTCATCCCTCAACCCTCTCCGTCTTCCAGAGAAAGTGGCAGGCGCTTCCCCACTATCAGCAGACACGGGGTACTTTGGCAATGCTTGCACAGTGGATCTCGTCCGCATACCGCGAGGGATACCAGAAGGCACGGAACGAACCACTCATTACCCTCGGATCATCCCCCCTGGATGTACCGGAATTTCGAGGCGTAGTCCTTGGTCAGCTCGGTGAACCTCGATTAGCGCCTGCAATCGATGCAGACATCTCCGGCCCTCAATCGCACGCACGTGCCCTGGATGCAGACACGAAAGGTCCACTGCGTAGCATTCACCGGCGTGTAGCAACGACCATTTTCTTTGAATCATCGGGCGGACAGGTGGAAAAGGTCGCTCATCTGCCAGAGTTGCGGTTTGCCCTGGGAGAGCCTGAGATTGATACCACCTCGATAGACAGCGCTGCTCTGGCGCTGGAATCGAAGGCATTCTTTATCCGTAGGGTCGGCTCAGACGGATTCCAGATCCGCCACCAGGCAACGCTCAAGAAGGTTATGAACGACTGCAGGGCATCACTTGATGAGGATACAGAGATAAAACCTACCGTGCGGACGCTGGTAAAAAAGGAGTTTGAAAATGGAGCAAGCATTCCCCTCGTTACGTTCCCGGAAGACAGTGCTGCAGTTCAGGATTCCCCACGGTTAACGCTGGTCTTGATGGATCCAGAGTATGAGTGGAGCGGCAGTGGTCCTTTGCGTCAAAGAATTGCTGAATGGACCAAGCAGCAGGGAAAGTCACCCCGGCTTTATCCCGGGTCGCTCATCTGGTGTCTGAAAAAACCAGGACGTGACCTCAGGGAAAAGGTGGAACTCTGGCTTGCTTGGAAACGGGTCGCCATGGAGATTGCTGAAGGAACGCTGGGTACGGACTTTGATCGTTCAGACCGTGCTGATATACAGGCTAAGGTCAGTGATGCCGAGGGGGCTGCCAAGGATGAAGTCTGGGCTGGATATCGTTTCGTCGTCCTCGCCGACAATCAGGAAGCTGATGGCCTTAACGCAATCGATCTGGGTGCAGGCCACGCCAGCGCTGCTGAGACACTCTGTGGAAGGGTGATCACAGCCCTAAAATCAAAGGCACTTCTCAATGAATCGGTAGGAGCAGGTTACCTCGACCGCAATTGGCCACCTGCGCTGAAGGATGCTGGTGCATGGCCACTTGCAAGCCTTCGCCAGAGTTTTT
>Ga0315289_10008401_pt1 | contig 14937 bp, 17 predicted proteins | sample YL17G11_40_MG_FD_203452 | JGI IMG/M metagenome (GOLD analysis project Ga0315289, IMG submission 203452) | Sediment microbial communities from Yellowstone Lake, YNP, Wyoming, USA - YL17G11_40 | ecosystem: Environmental > Aquatic > Freshwater > Lake > Sediment | place: USA: Wyoming | collected...
ATAGTGCTTGTGCGCGCCACACTCGCCATGTCGGTCCCCGAAACCTACAAAGGAAGGGAATTCCTTTCTTACCTGATGGCAATTATTTTCATCGTCATTTTCCTTGCCGGCTCATATTTATCGCTGAGAAGCCTTCCTGAATTCGGGTTTCCGGTCATGAAAATGGCGAACGCTTATATTGAACAAGCGAAGTCCTCTGCCGGAGCGACCAACCTGGTCACGGCAGTACTGCTCACTTTCAGGCGGTTCGATGCGGTCGGTATGGTTGCGCTTATCTTTGCCTCGGTCGTAGGGGCTTTGGTCATTCTAAGGTCGAAAGGGAGGAAATAAGTGAACGGGATGGGATTGATAGTCAAGACCGTCACCCGCGTGACCGTGGGGGTCATTTTCCTTTTCGGCTGCTACCTCTCCGTCCAGGGGCACGCTACGCTCGGAGGCGGGCTGGCGGGCGGGGTGGTTGTCGCGCTCGCTTTCATATTATATGTCCTTGCTTACGGCAGGACCGAGGCTGAAGAAAGGTTGAGCAAGGAGGTGGCCTTGATCCTTATGGAGCTCGGGGCCGTCCTGTTCCTGCTTTTATCGTTCTTCGGGTGCACCTCCGGCGGGAATTCCGAGATCATCCTGTGTAATTTTGCGATAACGGTCATGTCCGGGTCCGGGCTTCTTGTGGTCTTTTTGACGTTCATAACTTTCAGGGTCCGGATAAGGGATGAGTCGTCCGGTTCAATAAAGGACAAGAATAATGGTTGAATATCTTCTATGCGTTGTGCTTCTTATGATCGGCGTTTACTGCGTAGCCGTTAAGAAGAACCTTATCAAGATAATAATCGGTCTTGTAATAATGGAATACGCCATCAATCTTTTGATAGTTGTCGTGGGTTACCGCAGGGGCGGCATGGACCCGATAGCGGATCCCGCGGCGGCCAATGCTATCTATGTTGATCCGCTGGCACAGACCTTCGCGCTGGCCATGATAGCGGTAGGGCTTGCGACTACAGTAACAATGGCGGCCATTGCGATGAGGATATATGACAGGTATGGGACCTTTGATATTACAAAGATAAGGAAGTTGAAAGGATAATGAACGTTCTTCCGATATTCATTCTACTGCCGCTGGGCGCGGGCTTCATAATGCTCCTGTCGCACCGGCTCGGCAAGAGATTGCCGGACTTTATAGCCAATGCCGCGGTCTTTTTCCTGGTCTTAATGGCATTCTCGCTTTACTTTTTCAGGACGCCGGGAACAGTGATGATATATAAAGCCGGATGCCTTCCCGTAAATATCGGGGTCAATCTGGTGCTGGACGGATTAAGCCATCTGCTCCTCTTAACGGTCAACCTTGTGGCATTCCTTATAACCTTTTATTCCGTTCAGTACATGGAGAGATACACTAAAGCTGAGAAGTATTTTTCACTGCTTCTTCTTATGGTCGCCGGGATGAACGGAGTGGTATTAACGGGCGACCTTGTAAGCCTTTTCATCTTCATGGAGATAGCCGCCATCTCCGGCTGCGCGCTTGTGGCTTTCGGGACGGAAAGCGAGGAGCTGGAGGCAGCGTTCAAGTACCTTGTTATGGGTTCGGTCGCTTCCATTTTCATCCTATTTGCATTCATCATGATATACGGCCTTACCGGAACAACGAACATGGCCGATATTTCACAAAGCTTCCCCGGCAACGCCGGTCATGCCAAGATACTGATAACCCTTCTCCTCTTTATGGGATTCGGGACAAAGTCGGCCATTATACCGTTCCACGCCTGGCTTCCAGACGCGCATCCCGCGGCGCCGGCTCCCATCTCCGCGATGCTTTCGGGCGTGCTCATTAAGGCGCTTGGGATCTACGCGCTCGTGAGGATATTCTTTAATGTCCTCGGCATGACGCCTCAATTGTCGAATATTTTCACGACACTCGGCGTCATATCCCTCCTTGTGGGGGTGATAATGGCCCTGGGCCAGTGGGACTTTAAGAGATTGCTCGCTTACCACAGCATCTCCCAGATAGGATATGTCATGCTCGGATTGGGGCTTGCAACTCCTTTGGGTATCCTTGGCGGGCTTTTCCATCTTTTTAATCATGCGATATTCAAGCCGCTCCTCTTCCTGGCCGCTGGTTCGGTCGAGTACTCCACGGGAACAAGGCAGCTTAAGGAACTCGGCGGGCTCCGCCGGAAAATGCCAGTCACGGCCAACATGTCCCTTGCGGCATCCCTTGCTATATCAGGGATACCGCCTTTTAACGGTTTCTGGAGCAAACTTTTCATAGTGATCGCCTGTATACAGGCCGGCAAACTGTGGTTGGCTTTTGCCGCGGTGATAGGGAGCCTCCTGACCTTGTCATCCTTCATGAAGATACAAAAATACGTTTTCTTTAATGAACTGCCGGACCGGCTGCGCAATGTAAAGGAATCGCCGTGGATGATGTTATCTTCAATGTCAGTGCTTGCCCTGCTTTGCCTTGCTATAGGATTGTTCTTTCCTATTGTAGTAAGCTTCCTGATAAACCCTGCCGTTATTTCGGTGGCAGGCGGCATCTCCTACGGCCGGCTTATCCTGGGAGGATTTTAAATGGCAAAAAGAGGAAGCCAGATACTTGGTTTTATAATAGCTTTAGCCGTTTGGCTTTTGCTTACATGGAAGATAGAGATAAACAATATCGCCATAGGGACGGCATTCTCGCTTCTTGCGACAATGTTCTTCGGGGAGCTTCTTACCGTTACGCCGGAGCGCGCCCTTCATCCTTTAAGGTATTTATGGTTCCTTTATTATCTGCCCGTTTTCTTCTGGCAAATGGCAAAATCGAATATTGATGTCGCTTACAGGGTCCTGCACCCGAAACTTCCCATTAACCCCGGATTGATAAAGATAAAGACGAACCTGAAAAGCGATATTTCCAAGGCGCTTCTCGCGAATTCATTGACGCTTACTCCCGGAAGCACGACAGTGGACATTATCGGAGACCAGCTGTATATACACTGCATCGATGTGGATCGGCCTGTCAGGGAAGAAGCCGAGATGTTCGAGAAAATAATAGCGAGGGTGCTCGAATGATGGCGCAAATATTGATGTACATCCTGATCTTATGCTGCCTGATGTGCCTTTACAGGATATACGCGGGAAAAACATCGGCGGACCGCGCCGTCGCGGTGGATATTCTCGGCATAATTGTGATCGGCTTCTGTTCCATCCTGTCCGTTACAACAGGCAAGGGTTTCTTTATGGATATAGCCATCGCCTGGACGCTACAAAGCTACATAGCCGTCCTTGCGATAGCCAAATACCTGGAGGGGAAGCGCTTTGATGAATGAAATGATCGGATATTTTTTCATAACTATAGGGGTTTTATTCAACCTTTTCGGATGCATAGGGCTCCTTCGGCTTCCGGATGTTTATAACCGCCTTCAGGCAGCCGCGAAATGCGCGACGCTTGGGACCTGCGGAACGCTTTTCGGGGTATTTATCATTAACGGCATAGGCCCGACAGGTGTTAAAGCCCTGCTCGCCATGATATTCGTGCTTCTGACGGCGCCGACAGCCGCGCAGGCGCTTTCAAGGGCGGCTTACAAGTCCGGGATAAAAGCGTGGAAAAAGAAAGGGCCTGAAGTATCGAAGGAGGAAGAAGAGATACGTGAAGCTCCCTAAGATAAGAGAACTTATAGAAGCGATAAAAGCCTTGATACTGGGGCCTTACACATCAAAGTTCCCCCTGGAGCAGCCGGTCATTCCGGACGGTTTCCGGGGAAAGCCCCAGTTCTATGAGGATGACTGCGTCGGCTGCCTTGCCTGTATAGAAGTCTGCCCCGCGCGAGCCATTGAATATGTAGATGACAAAAAGAAAAAGCTTAGGACGCTGACTCACCATCAGGACATATGCATCTACTGCCAGCAGTGCGAAAAGGCCTGTATCACGGAAAAAGGAATAAAGCTGACAAAGGAATATGACCTGGCTACGTTCGACCGCAGCAAGTCGATAACTCAGTCGAAAAAAGAGCTCGTCATATGCGGGCACTGCGGCGAAGTCGTAGCGCCCATTGACCACCTTAAGTTCCTGGCAAAGAAGGTCGGCCATCTTCTTTACGCGAATCCAACGCTTCTACTCGCGAGGCATGATGAATTAAAGATCCTTGAAGCAGACCAGCCGTCGGATAGCCCTCACTGGCGTTCTGAACATTTAAAGATGCTCTGCCCCAACTGCAGGCGCGAAATAATATTAAAGGAGCAATGGTAATATGCACGAGTTAGGATTGGCTGAAGATATTTTAAGAAAGATAAAAGAAGAAGCAAAGAAACAAGGCCTGCCAAAAGTCGCTTATGCTAAAATGAAGGTCGGAGAAACGCTGGTCACGGACCAGCCCGAGCTAATTGAATTATTCTCGATGGTCTCCTTGGGAAGCCCGGCTGAAGGAGCGAAATTGGATATTGTTCTCTCCCCGCTTAAAGCGGTCTGCGGCAGCTGTAAAAAAGAATTCAACCCGAAAGTTATAAGATTTGACTGCCCAAATTGCGGCTCCGGGATAATAAAGATAACTTCGGGGAATGAACTTGTAATAGAGGAATTGAAATGAACCCCTTGGCGCTTGAAACATCAAAGGACTGGATAAGCGAGCGGATAAAACCGGAAGAAAATTCCCGCTATACCGACGGCGGGATGGATTTTATCAGCGAATATGAGATATATCGCCGCCTTGAGGACAACCGGAGACCCGACAGGCAGAAGATAAAAGACATTATCCAGAAAGCCGTATCCATTGAACGCCTTGAACCGGAAGAGACAGCTGCTCTCCTTAATGTTGCCGATCCCGAATTGTGGCAGGAGATTTTCTCCGCCGCCGGAAAGATCAAAAGAACGGTATATGATAACCGCATAGTCACTTTCGCCCCTCTTTACTGCGGGAGCTACTGCGTGAACAACTGCCTTTACTGCGCCTTCAGGTCGGATAACCATCAGGAAAAAAGGCGGATACTTTCGCTTCACGAGATAAGAAAAGAGACCGAGGTCCTTGCCGGCGACATCGGCCACAAGAGAATTATAGCCGTCTTCGGCGAGCATCCCCTTACCGGGATCGATTACATTTCTGATGTCCTCAATACGATATATGACGTAAAAGTTCCGACTAAAACCGGTCACGCGAACATCAGGCGCGTAAATGTGAACGCTGCCCCGTTCTCTATCGATGAACTCAAGGTCCTTAAGCAGGCAAAGATCGGCACATACCAGGTATTCCAGGAAACATATCATCACGAGACATACGCCAGGGTCCACCCGAAAGGCACTATAAAATCTGATTATCAGTGGCGGCTTTACGCGCTCCACAGGGCGCAGGAAGCCGGAATTGATGACGTCGCGATAGGGGCTCTTTTTGGGCTATACGACTGGAAATTCGAGGTCATGGGGCTTCTCCATCACGCCATTGACCTTGAAAAGCACTTCGGCATCGGGCCTCACACGATATCTTTCCCCCGCCTCGAGCCGGCGGCGAACACGCCTTTCAACAGCGGATCTGAATATAAAGTATCTGATGATGACTTCAAAAAACTGATCGCGGTCCTTCGATTATCCATCCCCTACTCCGGGATGATATTGACAGCTCGGGAAACAGCCAAGGTAAGGCGCGATGTCATCCCGCTTGGCATTACTCAAACTGACGCATCCACCAAGATCGGCATCGGCGCTTATTCTGACAGGTACACGGAACAGGAAGCTGAAAAACAGCAGTTCATCCTAGGCGACACAAGAAGTTTGGATGAAGTTATCCGCGAGCTCGCTGATACCGGATATATCACCAGCTTCTGCACAGCGGGTTATAGATGTTCCAGGACCGGAAAATGCATAATGGAACTTCTAAAATCGGGAAAAGAAAGATGGTTCTGCAAGGTCAATGCCGTTCTGACGTACCAGGAGTGGCTTAATGATTTCGCATCAGCTGATACTAAAGTGATCGGTGAAGTTTTGATCAGAAAAGAGATAGAGGAGATCAAAACCCAGGTCCCCGATATTTACCCGCAGTTCTCCGCAATGTACGACCGCATCAGTAAAGGCGAAAGGGACCTTTACTTCTAATTTATGATCTCAATTATCGGCGGCGGGATAATCGGGACATCCATAGCTTACTACCTGAGTCAGTCGGGCGTAAAAGACATAGTATTATATGAAAAGGAGAAACTCCTTGGCACAGGCGCCACGCAGTACTGCTCCGGCGGCGTTCGGTATCAATTCTCCACTCCCATAAACGTGATGTTCTCCATGGAATCCTTCACGGAACTTGAGAAATTCGACATCGGCCTCAAGCATTGCGGATATCTTATACTCGACATGGAGAACGACTCCATGCCGCGCGTGAAGATGCAGAACAACCTCGGGGTGGACAGCCGGTACCTTACCCCTGCCGAGATAAAGGGCCGATTCCCTTACATATATATAGGGGGTGTAAAGAGCGGCTCGTTCCATAAGCTTGACGGTATTGCAGAGCCGGCTAAGTTGCTGGAGATATATGAGAAAAGGGCAAAGGTAAATGGTGTAAGGTTTAAGACAAGCATGGTAGTAAAGAGGATCGTAAAAGAAGAGGGCATAGTGATCGGCATCGATACCAGCGAAGGTTTCATTAAGTCGGATGTCGTGATCCTGGCGGCGGGACCGCAGTCAAAAGAGCTCGGGAAGACCATCGGCCTTGAAATCCCGATAGTCCACAAAAGGAAATATGTCGTTGTCATCAGCGGGTTTAACTTCGATTACCCGGTAACGATGGAAATACCGATGGGCTGGTACATAAAGAAAGAGGGCGAGGACGCCCTTGTCGGCATGTCGGGAAAGGACGAGAAAGTTGCTTATGAGCTCCAACAAGAAAGTGTGGACGAGACCATAGAGGCGTCGATAAAAAGGTTCCCTCAGACGGAAGATTCTATCGTGAAAAAAATAATGAGCACGATGAGCGATGAAACTCCCGACAAGCATGCGATAATAGATGACCACATGCCGGGATTGATAATAGCGACAGGATTCTCCGGCCACGGGTTCATGCATTCCCCTGCGGTGGGGAAGATAGTCACAATCCTTGTGAAAAAAGAAAAGCCTAAGCTCGATATTTCAGAACTTAGGCTTCATCGAAGTCATATCAAGGAACCAATAGCGATATAATTCTCCGCTAAGTCTCGTTCATTTCCTTTATCAATTCGTCGGGGTTTAATCCATGGACTTCAGCTGCCTGCTCAAGCGTTTCCCCCTGCGCTATCACACATCCCAGGCAGGCCATACCTTTGGACATCAGCAAACCTGCAATCTGAGGCTTCAGCTTGATGGCTTCGGCTATCGTCATGTCTTTCTTTAATATAATATTTTTAACCATGTTAACTCCTAATTTACTGCCCGGCAGGGACTCGAACCCCGATTCTCGCCTCCAAAGGGCGGTGTCCTACCATTAGACGACCAGGCAATAGCAATGAACAATGATCAATGTACAATGAACAATTATTCTTTTGCTCGTTTTATAATAGTATACAATATCTTGCTTAATTGTTCAGCTTCCGATAATAGTATTTTTAAAACATCGCGATTGCTTTTATTACATACTACATCTGCTTCAAGCAACAGCTCAAGCCAATATCTTGATTCTCTTGCTTCTTTGTAAGATATAGTGACTTTATGTATGAAATCTTTTTTTGTTGGTGATGCATCAGCTTCTTCAAGGTTAGCCCCGATTGAACAGGATGACCTTATCAATTGGCGGGCAATCTCATTTGCTGCTATCGACGAAAATGGTTTATTTAGGCTTTTGATGATCTCGATGGCAAATTTCTTGCTTCTGTCCCTGATCTCTACCGGCATTGATAATTATCCCTGTATTCCATTGTCGTCATTGCCCATTGTTGTCATTGTGCCTTTGCCCATTGTTATTCATTGTCGTCATTGTGTCATTCTTCATTGTCACACTACTCCGCAACTGCGCCGCTCATCCTCCGTCAGCTCGTATATTTTCCTGAAAAGGTCGATGTCTTCCCCGCTCATCTCTATGTCGCGCCTGGACATTGCGACCTGCGCGGTCTTTATCGCCTTCTCGGGATCGTGCTTTATAAGGTTGTGCGCGTCTCCCCACGAGAATGACGGGATGAATTTCTGCGTAAGCCCCCCGCCGTATATGTTCGACGCGGCCCCTATCACGGCCCCCGTCACTATCAGCGCGCCTATCCCTACCTTTGTGTGGTCGGCTATGGCGCAGCCCAGGAACATTTTTCCGGAATCCACTTCATCCTTCATGTAATGTATCTTCACGTGGCCGTAATTGTTCTTGAGGTCTGAATTGGTCACGCCGGCGCCCAGATTCACCCATTCTCCGATATAACTGTTGCCGATGAACCCGAAATGCTGCTTGTTAGATAGACCCTGGAAGATCGTCTCCTCCACTTCCCCACCGATCCTGCAGCCGGGGCCAATGCTCGTCCCGGTCCTTATGTTCGCTCCGGTATTTATAACGGACTTCTCGCCGATGAAGCAGGGGCCTTCAATTCTTGTATGCGGCTGTATCTTCACGTTCTTCCCTATGTATATCGGGCCGTTCCTCGCGTCAAGCGTGGCGAACGCCTCTATGTCCGCGCCGTCATCAATGAATATCCCGCTCCTCTGGTAAATGGCCGCCGTCTGGTGGACCCTGCCTCTGGTTATCCCGCCCCGCGTCATGTAGGAAAAATCCGCCTTTATTTCATCCTTGTTGCGGTCCAGAAGGTCAAAAAAGTGGCCGATCAGTTTTACGTGCAGCTGCGTTATCCTGGCGGTCTTGTAAACAGGCAGAAAATATTTTTTCGTATTGATGTTGAAAGAAGAATTGGCGATAAGTTCCAGGTTCCCCTTGGAAAGCCTGGCCGCTACTATGGTGCCGTCGCACTCGAATATCTCGTCCCCTCCGGACGCCGTTATTTTCTTCGCGGTATCCGTATCGCATAACAACCTGCCGTTTATGAAAAGCACCGAGGATTCTCTGCCGAGCTTGCCCACGAACGCCCCGGGATGCCCTTTTTTTACAACAGAAGAAAGATGGTCCCTGCAGAATATGTTTATATTCGTCCGTGGATAGCTTCTTTTTATCTTTTCAAAAAGGGTGCTCATCCCGCAGCGCAGGTCCATCGCGGGCCTGAACCAGGTCAGCGGAAGGAGCGCCTTATATCCTTCGTCCTCAAAAATGCAGATGCCGCTCATTTATCCTCCAAATTAAGAACCTGCGAATAAATTCGCGGTTCCTTTTTTGCAGATGTAGAATTAATTCTACATCTGCACTTCCATTGGAACCGAGACTTTAGTCTCAGGTTCCACGGTTTCATTTATGAACTATCTTCCTCTTGAACTTCGGGTCCTGGAAAGAATAATTGAAATTGGTATGCGTGTCATATCTTCCCTCCAGTATGGCCGCCACATCCTCTACGAACACAAGCTCTTCGTCCGTCGGGATCACTATGACTTTCACTCTGGAACTGTCTGCTGATATTATCGTCTCTTTTTCCCTGCTGCTCCCGTCCTTGTTCTTTGCCTTATCCAGTTCGACACCCATGAATTCAAGGCCTTCAATGACTCGCTCTCTTAAAAGGTGGTTCAGCTCCCCCGCTCCCGCGGTAAAGACTATCGCGTCAACGCCGCCCATTGCAGCGGCGTATGCGCCTATGTATTTCTTCAGCCTGTATGCCTCCATCTCCTGCGCGAGCTTCGCCCTTTCATCTCCTTCTTCCGCCAGCTTGTCGACATCCCTCCTGTCAAAATACTTTCCTGTTATCCCGAGCAGGCCGCTTTTCTTGTTAAGTATCATGTCAAGCTGATGTGCGTAAAAGCCCTCTTTTTCTATCATGAAAAGGATTATGGCCGGATCTATGTCGCCGCACCTTGTTCCCATCATCGCGCCCTCAAGCGGCGTAAGCCCCATGCTTGTGTCGATGGAGATGCCCCCTTTCACGGCGGCAATGCTCACTCCGTTGCCGACATGCATCGTTATCACATTAACGTCTTCCGGCTTCTTGCCCATAATAGCCGCGGCCCTGCGGGAAACATAAAGATGGCTTGTCCCGTGGAAGCCGTAGCGCCTTACGCCGTACATTTTGTACCACTCGTACGGCACGGGATACATGTAAGCGTAAGGCGGCATTGTCTGGTGAAAAGCGGTATCAAAGACCGCGATCTGCGGCACTCCCGGAAGGACCGATTTTGCCGCCTCAATACCGGAAATGTTGTGGGGATTATGGAGGGGCGCCAGGTCCGCGAATTCTTTTATCGCGGAAAGCACGCTGTCGTCTATCCTTACGGACCTCGAGAAATGCTCGCCCCCATGGACTACACGGTGTCCGACGGCAGATATCGCGCTTATCTCCTTTATCACGCCCACTTCCCTGTCAACGAGCGTGTTTATTATGAGCTTTATCGCCTCTTCGTGGTTGGGGCAGTTGTATTCCGCCTTATAGATGTCTTTTCCGGGCTCTTCGTGGGTGATGAAGGAATTATCAAGGCCGATGCGCTCGACATTTCCCCTTGTCATTATTTCCCGCTTGTCCCAGTCATAGAGCTGGTATTTAACGGATGAACTTCCGCAGTTAAGGGCAAGTATTATCATGTTCACCTTTCCAGTTTAAGGCCGGGCGATGTAATGATGCCGCCCTGCCTGTCGATCACCACAGCGTAAACGTTCTTGAGCGAGTTGACGAGATCGAGCCCGCGCTTTGGGCCCATTACGAAAACGGCGGTCGAAAGCATGTCAGCCTGCGAAGCGTCATCAGATATTATTGTGACAGACCTGCATTCGTCCGCAGGCATGCCCGTATTAGGATTGAGTATGTGATGGAACCTTTTCCCGCCTATCTCAAAGTATCTTTCGTAATCCCCGGAAGTGGAAACGGCCTGGCCTCCGGTCAATGATACTGTCCCTACTGTCTCATCCGGGTGCCTGGGATCCTTTATGCCGATCCTCCATGGTTTACCCTTATTGTCGCCGATGACGGCTATGCTTGACCCGGCGCTTATTATCGCGCTTTTCACTCCCCGCTCGACAAGTATCGACCTTGCCTTTGATATTGCATATCCTTTTCCCGCCGCGCCAAGGTCTATCTTCATCCCCGGATATAGCAGCTTTACCGTTTCGTTCTGCGGATTAATGAGCACGTTCCCGTAATTTACCAGATGCTGTGCATAAACAAGCTCATTTCCGGCCGGTATGTCGGCATGGCTCCTTGAATTGAAATTCCAGATATCGACAAGCGGCCCGATGGTTATGTCGAACGCTCCTCCCGTCTGCCGGCAGACCCTCAATGCCTTGTCGATAAGGTCAAATGTATCATGGCTTACCGCGACCGCCGAGATCCCTGCCATGTTGTTGATGGTTGAGATCTCGCCCTTATCGTCATAATAATTTATCGAATTCGATATCTCGTTTATTTTATCAAGCGCGGCTTTGACGTGGCCGCCTGTGTTCTTTCCGTTGACCTTTATCTCAAAAACGGTGCCCATTGCATACGAGATCTCGCTTACCCCGCTATAGCGCGCCGCAACCGCCCTGTAGCCGACGTAAAGGAGCATGAGGAGCATCAAAATAAGCAGGCCTGCTACCGTATTTGATATTATGTTTCTTATTCTTTCAGGAAGGCTGCTTAAGATATTCGCGTCGTTCTGTTCTTTCAAGAGAATCCTCCATCAACCCTGAAGTGTGCGCTTCGCATTACTTCAGGGCAAAAGTTATGATATAATATCGCAGGTAGAAAATCAACCCTGAAGTATGAGAAGCATAACTTCAGGGTCAAGGCATTACTTATGGCAAAAAACATCACCTTAAGTCACAAAAGCCTCCTCGGGCTTAAGTCCCTCACCGCGGAAGAGATCAATATAATACTGGATACGGCATCGGGCATGGCGGAAGTAATGAAGAGGCCCATCCCCAGGGTCCCCGCGCTGAACGGCAAGTCCGTAGCCCTTCTTTTCTACGAGCCCTCCACCAGGACAAGGACTTCATTCGAGATGGCCGCAAAAATGCTCTCCGCAAGCACCACTTCAATGGCGATGTCTTCCAGCAGCGCGGCAAAGGGCGAAACCCTCATAGACACGGCCAAGAACATAGAGGTGATGGGGATAGATGCCATCGTCATTAGGCATTCGGCTTCCGGAGCACCCGCCCTCGTCGATGAGAACGTGAAGTGCTCGGTCATAAATGCCGGCGACGGAGCCAATGAGCATCCCTCCCAGGGACTGCTTGATATCTACACGATGCGTGAGAAAAAGGGCACCCTTAAGGGTAAAAAAGTGGTGATAGTCGGAGATATCGCCCACAGCCGGGTGGCCAGGAGCAATATCTGGGGATTGACCAAGCTTGGGGCAAAGGTCTCGGTCGTTGCCCCGCCCACGCTGATGCCTGCTGAGATAGAAAAAATGGGCGTCAAGGCATCCTATGACCTTGACGAGGAAATAAGGGATGCGGATTTTATCAACGTCCTTCGGCTCCAGCTGGAGCGCCAGCAAAAAGGGCTGTTCCCGTCGATAGAGGAATACATTAAGCTTTACGGCATAACTTCGGAACGCCTTAAAAAGTGCAGGTCCGATGTCATAGTGATGCATCCCGGGCCTATTAATAGAGGTGTCGAATTGTCGTCTGAGGTCGCTGACGGCCCGTACAATGTGATACTTGATCAGGTGGCCAACGGCGTCGCGATAAGGATGGCTATTTTCTTCCTTCTGCTCGGCGGGAAAAAGAAATAAGGCCTATTCCGTCTCCACGGGCAATCCAAGGGCTTTTTTCAGCTTGATGTTGTAATTATCCGCGCCTTCCTGCGCGTGATCCGCAAGAATATAATGCCTCTGGGGCGCGTACAAATATCCCAGGAATATCCCTCCAAGTATCAGGGTCGTGCCGATGGCCATCTGCGATGAATTTACCGGCGTATATGCGGCCGCACCGATAACGGACACAACGCCAAAGATCCCGCATCCCAGCGCCCACATTCCCATTCTGTTCTTTTCATCCATAGATCTCTGTATCTCATCGGCTTTCTCCCTGTCGCCTATAATTTCAAGGAACTCTATGTCCGAGAGCTCCCTTATGCCTCCCCTTACCATGACCCAATCGGACACCTGCCTGGTCGTGGAGCGTCCGCTGTTCGTTCCGTATATTTGGGATGAACCGTAAGAATATCCTTCGGGCGTTATTGTCCAACGGTAATCTGAAGCATTCAATGAAGTATAGCCCGAGGTCTCTCCGACATAAGCGGTCCTTACCAGGACCTCGATCTTTTTCCTGCGGTATTCAAGCTTTTTTTCATAGTCGGTCTGTGCAAGGGCTGTCGATTGCAACGAAAGAACGAACAGGAGAAAATATGAGACTGCCCTGATGATCGTTTTCACGACTTGAATCTTATCTCCGCTGATCTTGCATGCGCATCGAGCCCCTCAACATCCGCGAATATCCTGATATCTTGTATGATGGAGCGTAACGCGGGTTTCGTGTAGCCCACTATGCTCTGCTTTTTTATGAAATCATATACTGAAAGCGGGGATGAGAACCGCGCCGAACCGGATGTCGGCAATACGTGATTCGGTCCCGCCAGATAATCCCCCACCACGACAGGCGAATGAGGACCCAGAAAAACCGCCCCCGCGTTCCGTATCTTTTCTAGCAGGTTCTGCGGCGGGCTTGAGAGTATTTCCAGGTGTTCCGGCGCTAGCTTATTTGATATCTCGACCGCCTTTTTCAGGCCTTCAACTACGAAGATGCAGCCGTTCTTGTCCATCGAAGCCCTTGCGATCTTGCTCCTTTTGATCTTTGTGATCTGTTTTGATATTTCCTTCAATACTTCCTTTGCAACGGGCATCGAGGTCGAAATAAGGATCGCCGTTGAATCGGGGTCGTGCTCAGCCTGGGAGAGCATATCCGCGGCAATATACTCCGCTTCCGAATCTTCATCCGCTATTATCAGGATATCGGAAGGCCCCGCAAGCTTGTCTATCCCCACCTGGCCGTAAACCATCTTTTTCGCCAGGGTCACGTAAATATTTCCGGGTCCCACTATCTTGTCCACCCTCGGGATCGACTCTGTACCGAACGCAAGAGCGGCTATCGCCTGGCAGCCCCCCACTTTGATTATGTTGCCCACTCCCACTTCGGCTGCCGCGACCAGGACATGAGGATCGCATTTTCCGCCTTTTCCAGGAGGGGTCACCATCACTATCTCCCTTACCTCCGCGACGCGGGCGGGGATAACGTTCATCAGCACTGATGAAGGGTAAATGGCTGTTCCGCCCGGCACATACACCCCTACCCTGTCTATCGGCACATTGCGCATGCCGAGTATCACGTCATCAGGAAGGGTCTCGAACCACTCATCGGCCTTCTGTCTCTTGTGGTATGAAGTTATGTTCTTCACGGCGGTCTTTAACGCCCTTAAATAATCGTCGTTGACGGCTTTGTACGCATCGTTGATCTCCTTGGAGGTCACCTTCATCTCGTCCGCTTTCATTGCCACGCCGTCGAATTTTTTCGTGTACTTTATGACTGCGGCGTCCCCGTTTTCCCGCACATCATCAACGATCTCCCTTACCTGCTCCTCTTTTTTCCTGTCAAAGAACATTTCCTGGGAAGTTATCTCCCGGACCTTTTTATCGACGTCGCTGCCTGAATATATCTTTATCATTGGTTGCCTCCGATCCTTGTTCCTTTCTTTAGAACGGTCCCGTCGGCCAGTGTCGCGCCCGAAACAGTGGAATATTCCTCTATTGTGCAGTGCGCCCCGATTATGCTTCCTTCTATCTTTACGCCTTCCTGTATGACCGTCTTGCCGTGGACAACGCAATTTTTCAGTTTCGCGCCCTTGCTGATGGTCACGCTGTCGCCGAGCACTACGAATTCGTCAAGGTAAACGTCCTCCGCTATCTGGGAATGGCTCCCGATAAGCGCCGGCCCCCTTACTTTCGCCGAGCCGCTTATGTTCACG
>Ga0315289_10008402_pt1 | contig 14936 bp, 10 predicted proteins | sample YL17G11_40_MG_FD_203452 | JGI IMG/M metagenome (GOLD analysis project Ga0315289, IMG submission 203452) | Sediment microbial communities from Yellowstone Lake, YNP, Wyoming, USA - YL17G11_40 | ecosystem: Environmental > Aquatic > Freshwater > Lake > Sediment | place: USA: Wyoming | collected...
CTCTCTCTCTCTCTCTCTCTCTCTCTCTCTCTCTCTCTCTCTCTCTCTCTCTCGAAAAAAAAAAAAAAAAAAAAAAAGAGCCGCGATTACCACGACCACGGGAGGTGCCCCTGGAGGGGCAGCAGCAGATGCTGAAACAGCAGGAGCAGCCCCTCAGCGCTCTCCCTCTCCCGCCCCTGCAGCCGCCGCCGCAGACGCGCCCGCGACGGCCGCGCCGCCGAGCACCAAGAAGTCAAAGAGCCCCGCGACGTCCCGCCCGACCTCCGCCCCGGGCTCCCGCCACCTCCCCGCCGGCGGCAAGTACGCCCTCGACCCCGGCGCGCGCGACCTCATCTCGTCGCTCTTCGGCCTGACCGACCACCTCGACAAGGACGCCGCCGACGCGCTCGCCTCACGCCTCGGCACGACCGAGCTCGCGCTGCGCCACTGCTTCTCGAAGCTGCGCGACGCGGTGCGGCAGCTCGGGAAGCGCGCGGCGGGGGCCGCGCCGGCGGGAGGGAGGGTCGGGGCTGCTTCGGCCGCGAAGGCCGCGAAGAAGAAGGGAGGAGCGGGGGACGGCGTTGGCGATGCTGCTGCTGCTGCCGCTGAGGCTCCTCCAGCAGAAGGCGAAGAAGGAGCGGACAGGGGAGGCGAAGGAACGGCGGCGGCGGCGACAGCGACGGAGGCGGCGACGGCGACGGCGGCGGCGGCGAAACAAAAGTCCTCGCCCCCTCCTCCCACGGACCCGGTCGAGCTCGCCACCGCCCACCGCCATGCCTCCCTTCGGGCCCTGGCGGCTTTCGTCGACCCCTTCACGGGCGGCCTCAGGAGCGGCGGCGGCGCCCCGCTCGCGGCGTCCTTCGTCGAGTCGCTCGCGGCCGTCCATTCGCGCGTCGCGCGCGCCGCCGCAGCGGGCGTCGTCGCGGCGACCGCGGCCCCCGAGACGCGCGACGCGCTCGCCGCGGCCAAGGCCGCGAGAGTCTTCCGAAGATGGCTCGACGAGGCAGTCTCCGACGGGGCCCCGACCGACGCCGCGCTCTGCCTGCGCGCGCTGTGCTCGATCCCCGGCGGCACCGCACCGAAGGGCGCAGCGAGGGCCGCACAGGCCTTCCCCGCCCTGGAGCCGCTCGTCGACGCGGCGATGCGGGTCTGGGGCCTCGCCGAGGACGGCGACGGCGACGGCGACGGCGAGGACGGCTCCGAGGCGGGAGAAGGAGAGGAGGGGGCGGGCGAGGGGCGCCAGGGGGCCGCCGTCGCCGCCACCGTCGCCGCCCGCCAGCAGCAGCTCGAGGGCTCCGACGGCGCCCAGCGCAGCACCCGCGGCGGCGGCCTCGGGGGCGTCGGTAGGTGGGCAGCCGCCTCGCCCTCGCCCTCTCCGACGCCGCCGCCGCGAGGGAAGGGCAAGTCCCCGGCAGCGGCGGCGGCGGCGCAGGCAGCGGGAGGGCTCGTCGGGGTGCTGCCCGCCGGCGAGGCGGCCAAGGCGCTCGGGACCATCCAGGCGTCCCTCGAGAGGGCGTCGGCGGCCGGGGGCATCGCGGCGTCCAGGGCGCCGATGCCGCCGCCGCCGGCGCAGCCGCCGGCGAAGAAGGCCAGGGCGGCGAGCGAGGAGGGAGATGGCGCTGCTGCGGCTGCGGCTGCTGCTGCGGCTGCCGCGGCTGCTCCCGCCGGAGAGCCGGCGCCGGCAGCGCTCATCTCACCGTCGGCCGCCGCGCCCGGAGCCGTCGCGGAGGTAGAGGTCGACGACGAGGTCGCCGCTGCGCTGGCCGCAGCCACCGAGGCCGACGTCGTGCCCACGCTCGACGTTTGAATACTTGAAAGTTCGTCCTTTTGAGAGAGAGAGAGAGAGAGAGAGAGAGAGGAGGGGACTCTAGATGCTGTGTATCAAACAAAAAGTTAACATTTTCAAGCAAAAAGAATCAAACTCGGATTCCATCTCTCGCCGTCGTTTGCGCTCTCCCCCCGCTCAAAAAAAGAAAAAAAAATCGATCGCTCCATCAAACGCAACTCTCTCCACTCTCGCTCTCGCTCTAGTGCTGCCCCTCGGGCCTCGACGTCGTCCCGGCCAGGCTCAGGTCCGGGGCGATGCCCTTGAACCCGGGGTCCACGATCGCGAACGCGGCCTCCAGCACCTCCTCCACGGCCCTGTCGGGCGTCGACGCGCCGCTCGTGACGCCCAGCGTGAACGGCCTCCCGTCGGTCGGCAGCCAGGGGGCCGTGGTCACCATCTCCCCCGCGGCCGTCTTGTGCGTGATCGAGTTCGCCAGGACGTCGACGCACCGCACGCCGTCGACCCAGAACGAGGGGACGTCTTCCCCCTCGGGGATCTCTTGCAGGTGGCTCGTGTTGCTTGAGTTGAAGCCGCCGACGACCAGGACCATGTCCGGCTTCGCGTCCACCAGCGAGTGCACCGCGTCCTGCCGCTCCTGCGTCGCGTCGCAGATCGTGTCCATGACCATATAGGTGTCCTTCAGCCTGTCGGCGCCGTGCCGCTGCAGCTGCGCGCGCTCGAGCATCTTGCCGATCTCCAGCGTCTCGTCGCGCAGCATCGTCGTCTGGTTGGCGAGGCCGATCTTCTCGAGGTCGCGGTCCGGGTCGAACCCCGCGGAGACGGCCCTGGAGAACTTGGCCAGGAACTCGGCGCGGTCGCCGCCCTGCGTGATGTAGTCGCAGACGTACCTGGCCTCCTCGAGGTCGCGGACGATGAGGTACGTCTCGGCGAAGCTCGCCGTCGCGACGGTCTCCTCGTGGCTGTACTTGCCGTGGATCACCGAGGTGTGCGCCTTGCGCGCCTGGCCGTCGACGGCGTTCCAGACCTTGGCGACCCACGGGCACGTCGTGTCGACGATCTGCACGCCCCTGTCCGCGAGCAGCTTCATCTCCTGGACCGAGGCGCCGAACGCCGGCAGGATCACGACGTCGCTGGGCTGCACGTTGGTGAAGTCCTTCCCGGATCCCTCGACGTCCTGGATGATGGCAATGTCCATTTCCTGCAGGCGCTTGTTGACGGCCGGGTTGTGGATGATCTCGTTGGTCACGTGCATCTTGGCCCCTGGCCACTGGCGGCGGGCCTCGTAGGCCATCTGCACGGCGCGTTCGACGCCCCAGCAGTAGCCTATGGTCGTATTTTGGTGGGTTTTGGATTTTGGGTGGGTTTCTTTTTTCTCTTTTTTTGAAGGGAAACAAAAAAAAACCAAAAATTTCAAAATAAAGAACTTCATTCCTCACCGTAGGCCTGCGCCAGCGTCACGGTCAGGTTCCCCTGCTTCCACGTGTTGTTATTCTCCGGCTTGCGCATCTGCGCCACGAGGCCCGTGCTCGAGTAGCCCACGCCGTGCTCCTCCATCAGCGCCAGCGACTCGGCGTCGTTGGCCGGGTTGCGGACGTAGCGGCCCGTCTTGGTGAGGGAGCGGCGGAAGGCGCGGCCGTCGATGCGGGGCTCCTTGGAGCCGGAGCCGCCGGAGGAGGAGGCGCGCTCGAGGAGCTGCTCCGCGGTCTCGGCGTCCGCTGTAGTTTTATTGCGTTTTGGGGGGGGAGAAGAGAGAGAGAAGGAGGTCGGGGTTGAGAGGAAGAGCACGAAAGAGGATAGCGCCTTTGCTCTGGAGAGCGCGATCTTCTTCCGATTCCCCCAAAAAACGCGAGTTCCAAGGCATACACACAAAGGCCCATTCTTCTCTTTCTCGATGCCGCGAGCGAGAGATGCGACACTGCATCGTTGATCCGAGCACGGTGATTGGGAACATGAAGCATCTCGGGCGCGAGACAACAAAAAACGAGCAAACGGAATTCAACGACGGACCTGCTCGCGGCGCCTTCGGAACGCGACGCCCAGCACGCTGCTGCTGCCTGCTCCTGCTGCTGCCGATCGCGCAGCGCGACGACGAGGCCGTCGAGGAGGCAAGAGCGGTCGCCATCTCGGTTTCTGAGTCGCGGAAGAGAGAGACAAAAAGAGAGAGAGAGAAAGAGAGAGAAGGACGCAGAGTTGAGAGCGAAGAAAAAAGTGGCACTCAATGATGTGGCTCTCGCTTCACTAGGCACTTCACTCGTCATTCAACCTCGTGCTCTCTCACCTCAATGCGCCGCCCACGAGAGAGTAGGATCGCATTGCTCGCCGTCGTCGCCTTGCTCGCTGCTACGGGACATCGCATCTCGTCCTCCAGGCGTCGGAAGTGAGCTGAGAGAGTGGAGGAAGAGGAAAGAGAGAGAGCGAGAGAGAGAGGAAGGAGACGAGATTCCACATCTTTTCCTTCTCCTCGACCTCGACCTTTTCTTCTTCCATAATGACTCTCCCACCCACCGCCGCCGGCCCCCCCATCCTCCTCGGCCAGGCCTGCGCTGCGGCGGCCCTGCAACACAGCACTCTGAGGGCCGCTGAGGCGTCCAAGGCCGCGACCCTCGCCAGGGACGCTGCCGAAGAAGCAGAGAAAAGCCTCCTTCCGCGAGTGCGGGCGCTCTTGTCCCTTGAAGAGTCCTCCTCTTCCTCTGGTCCCTCGAATCACCTGCGCGTCGACCTGGGCTCGGGAGTGCTCGCGCGGGCCGTCCCGGTGAAAGAGAAATCCGTCATCCTGCCGATCGGGCTCGGCTTCTACCTCGAGAGCGGCAGCGACGACGGAAATGAAAATCGAAGCGAAGCTCTCGACCTCGCTGCTGGTCGGGTAGCTGCCCTCCACGACCGCGCGCATAGAGCTGCCGCCAGGGCTTCAAGGGCGCGGGAGGAGGCTGAGGGGGATACGAGAGCTGCTCTGAGGAGGTAGAGAGGGATTTGCGCGTCGAAGTTGTAAAAACAATGAGAAAAGAGAAGAAAGACAGACCTGACATTTTTTTTTTTTACAACTCTCCCGAGTCCGCGCTCCCCGAGCGTGGCATGGAAGCAAAAACCGTGAGTTTCCGAGAGAGAACGAGAGGGGGGGTGGGGGGGGCAGGGTGCGCGAAAGAGAGAAAGCAAGGAGTCCTCACCTCTGCAGCCCGGCCCTGTCCGTCCCCAGCGGCCCGTCCGCCTGCGAGAACCGCACCGCCGCGGCCACGGTCCTGCCCGCCGACAGCGTCTTGAGCGCCGCCCAGACGCCGAACAGCCCCGCGCCCGCCGCCCTCGCGCCCAGCAGGGCCGCCAGGCAGACCGCGGAGACGAACAGCGTCGAGCGCGCGACCCAGGCCGTGTCGGAAGCTCCCAGCAGGCCCCCGTCCAGCACGGCCGCGGCGGCGTCGACGGGCATGAACGCGGCGATGAGCGGCACGACCGCGGCGGCCGCCGCGGCGACGGCCGGGTCGCGCGTGAAGACGCGCGGCAGCGCGCCCGCCGCAAGCGCCAGCGCGACCCCCACGGCGCCCCCCACGGCGACGGCCACCACCAGCGCGCGTGCGAGGACCTCTCGCGCGGAGCGCGCGTCCCCGGCCCCGACGTGCCCCGCGACCAGCGCCTGCGTCGCGACGTCCAGCGCCGAAAACGCCTGCACGCTGACGACGTAGAGCTGCCGCAGCACCTCGTGCGCCGCCAGCGAGACGGCCCCCGCGGCCGAGACCATCGAGGTCCCCAGGAAGATGACCCCCATCGTCGACATATTGCGCACGGAGAGAGCGGCCGCGGCCCTGGCCAGCGGGGCCAGCTCGCGCGGCCTGGGGGGGCCCCCGCTGACGTGCTCCCAGACGAGCAGCCTCCGCCGCACGAGCAGCAGCACGAGCACCGCGGCGCTCACCCACTGGCTCGCCGCCGTGGCCAGCGCGGCCCCGGCCACGCCCCACCGCAGCCAGAACATCAGCAGGAAGTCGCCGCCGAGGTTGATGGCGTTGGCCGCCGCCGCGGCGACGAGCGGTGTGCGCGTATCCCTAACGCCGCGGAAGGTGCCACAGGCGACGAAGGTGCCGAGCAGCGCCGGGAAGCCGAGCGAGCGGCACTGGATGTAGGTCGCGGCGTGCCCGGCGACCTCGCGCTGCGATGCCGTCAGCGCCAGCCTGCCGGCGGCGGCGGAGGCGGAGGCGGGGGAGCTGGACGCGGCCAGCCACTCGGTCATCGCCGGCGCGGCGAGGAAGAGCGCCGCCGCGCCGGCGGTCCCGAGCACGGCGGCCACCCACAGGCCCCTCGCCGTGACCCTCGACGCCTCCTCCGTGTCCCCTCTCGCCACCGCGCTGGCCACCGCCGGCGTGGTCACGAAGATCAGCGGGTTGAACAGCACGACGAAGAAGGTCAGCGCGATCGACGAGAGGCCGACACCGGCGAGCTGCGTCGTACCGACCAGGCGGCCGACAAGCGCGGTGTCGACGGCCGTCATGATCGGGTCGAGGAGCAGGGAGCCCAGGGCCGGGACGGCGAGGGCCGCGATGGAGGCGTCGTGCGGGGAGCTGAGCAGGGAGGCGAGGCGCCGCCTCCGAGTGGGCGCTCCGGAGGCCGCCGGTGCGGCGGCGGCCGCGGCTGCTTTCGGGTCTTTTTCTGCGGGCTGGTGGCGGCTGTGAGCCTGTTGTTCCTCCGCGAGCGCCGCCGCGAGCTCTGCGGCGTGAGCGACGGAGGGCACGCTGCCGACCGAGAGCTCGGCGTTGAGCTGCGTCTCGGAAGCCTCGACGGCCTCGGCGTCGATCTCGTTGGAGTCGAGAGGAGGAGGAGGAGCAGAAGAAGCGGTTGAGGCCGGCGTCGTCTCGGCCGATGAAGAAGCCGGCAAAGACGAAGACGCCGGAGATGAAGACGATATCCGAGCAGTTTTTGTCGCGGAACCGATCCCAAAACGTGCACTTGAGACATTGATTGCCGCCAGTGTAGTCTTGGGAGGCTTGCACCGTCGGAGCGACCTGGGGCGCGGCGTCGAATGTCGAGAAACGGCTGCCAAAGACCTGGTCGCGAACGACGTGTTCGTCGACGCAGCGGCGGAGATCGTCGCTGTCCGCAACTTTCCCGCCGGCGCTCGTCTCCAGGCGCTCGTCTGTCCCACGGTTCCGATCATCGAGCAACCGGGGCTTTGCGCGCGGTCAAAGGAATGCACCCGGTCGGAGGGACAAAAAAGGCAGGGCTTTGACAAGAAAGGATCGAGAGCGCCAAGACGGAAAAATAGAAAAAAAATCAAGCCAAAAAATTGAGCAAAAATGAAAATCACACGTCGCAGCAATCGACTGGACAAAAAAAATGAAGCCGCATTTTGCCTCGCTGCAGGCGACTCGCCGCTCTGTTTTGTTGGGAGGTGCTGCGTCCGTTATATGGGTAAGACGGTGATCCAATGTTTGAAGGTTCTCAAGAGGTACAACCTTGAGCAAGCGCCTGAGAGCGTGAAAGATGACCGCGAAAGTCCGAGCGGTAAATTCAAATGCTCCCCTCGAACGATGACCCTCGAATGGGGGGAAAAAAAACTATACAGGTCGCGCCCAAACCCTCCCGCGCCGCCGGCGGCGCCCCCTCCTACTCCACGCCTCCCTCCGTCGCCCCTGAGCCCAAATCTCCGACGTCGGCTGACGAGGAAAACCCTTTCATCCGCAGCCTCCTGCAAAAAACGGAGCCGCTCCGCGAGGAGCGCAAGAAAGAAAGACTCCTGGCCTTCAACAAAAAGGTCTTCTCCGATCGGTACTTCGACTCCGAGATCGGGGCGAGCGGCGCGATGCGGGGCGTGAAACCCGAGACGAGGGCGGCCATCGAAAAGTGGATGAAGGAGAACGGCGTGAAGTAGGAAAAGAGGAGTTTTTTTTGTTACAGTGTTGTCCTCAGTTTTTTGTCAAGTCAAAACAAAAGAGATTTTCAACTCCACTGCAAGAGCACCAAAGACGCAAGAAAGGGAAGAGGGAAGGAGTTTTTCTCCTCACCTCCTCTGCGGCGGCGGCGGCCGGCCCGGCGCCGCCCCCCGCTGCGGCTCGGGAGCCGCCGCGACGGCGGCGGCGACCGCGCCCGTCAGATAGGGGGGCTTCCGCAGCTCGATCCCGTACTCGCTCAGGGCCTCGGCGACGTCCTCGACGGCCAGGACCGCGCGGCGGCCGCTGGCGGCGAGCGCCCTGGCGGAGACCGCCGGGGCTGCTGCCGCCGGAGCGGCTGCTCCCGCCGTCGCTCCCGCGCCGCCCTCGCCTCCCCTTTCGCTCCCCGGCGCCGTCGCCGTCGCCGTCCCGGCGGCGGCGGCGGCCGCGGCAGCGGCAGCGGCGGCCGCGGCCGCGGCGGCCCCGCTGGCCCCTCCGGCCATCCTGGCCGTCCTCCGGCGCTCGATCTGCAGCGCGTCGGAGGCGATGGAGGCCGCGAAGCGCTGCGTCGCGATGGAGACGATGCGGGTTCTGAAAGAGAGTTACGTTTTTGACATTTTTTGAAAGTTGAAGAGAGAGAGAGGGGAGAGAGAGAGGGGAGAGAGGAGGAATAAGCACGAGAGAGTCGTTTGTTCTTCTTCTTCCCCTTTCGCAAGAACAGATAACTATACCACGCACAGCCTGGGGTCGTTGCCGCTGAACCCCGAAGTGTTTAGGAAGTGTTGCGTGACCTCGTCGGGGATCTAAAAAGAGAAAGAGAGAAAGAAAGAAAGAAAGAGGGAGAGAGAGAAAAAAAGGAAAAGAGAGGGAAGAAAGAGGTTGAGAGAAAAGAATCGACGTTGTTTTTTCGTCCAAGAGTCAATTGTGTCTTCTCTCTCTCTTTCTTCCAACCCGATGAAAAGCTAGTTGCTGATGCAAATGCCCGTCGCATCGAAAGAACGGAACAAGACGAAAATAGAAGACAGGCAAACGTGTTGAATCAGGTCAATCGAGCGATCTGATGCTTTTACGCTCGCTGATGTCGTCTCGCTTTCGCCTCCTCCTAACCATGCCTGCTTTCTCAACCTACCGTGCTCGCGTAGTCCTCGACCTCGGCGAGGAGCTGCGGGAGGTCTGGTGGGAACGCCGCCATCACTCTCCTCGCGCCCTGAAAGTTGTTTTCCTTCTCTCGTCTTTTCCCCGAGCACAAGAGAAAAGTGTTCACTCTTTTTCGCTTTGCCGGAAAAAACACCACTTTCTTTTTCCATCGTCTTCTTTTTCCTAGCTTCTCCCTTGGGCGGCGCATCACGATGCCTCAGTATATCCCGCGCGAGGACGACGAGGATGGCCCCGTGCCCCGTGAGATGGTGAGAACTTCTCGGGTCATCAGAGAGAGAGAAAGAGCACGGAGACAGAGCGGGGGCGGCGCTCGGTGACAGGCGCCTCCCCGTTTCCGGCGGGCGATCGAGAACTGCGGCCTCGTTTTTTCTTCTTCTTCGCTTTGGAAAGACGCATGCTCTCCTCCTTTCGTGCGCCCTCTCGTTCGCGCTACGGCATCGAAACACTTTCGCTCGCGGCACGGCGTGATGTAAAGAGCAAGAGAAAGCAATCATGAGCACGGCTTCTTCGCTTTTTTATTTTCATTCAACCTCGCTGGACGGAGAGCAGCGGCGGCGACGACGAGACGCCCTCTCCATTTTCCCCCCAACCTCCTCCTTCTCACCCTTTCTCTCTCCAACTCTCTTTCTCTTTCTTTCACTCCCCCACCCCACCCCACCCCGCACACACAGGTCGACGCCGACTGCCCCATGAGCGACGAGGAGAACAACGACGACGATCTCCTCACGCAGCAGCAGCAGCAGCGGCAGCAGCAGCAGCGGCAGCAGCAGCGGCAGCAGCAGCGGCAGCAGCAGCGGCAGCGGCGGTGGTCTCTCCACGGGCCGGTAGACGGGGCGTACGGGCCGAGGGAGCGGGCGCGCCTGGCGCTCGCGATCTTCCGCGAGAACGACCGCGCCGAAGCCGCCCCCGCCGCCGCCGCCGCTCCCGCCTCCGGCCCCGCTGCCGCCCCCGGAGCGCGCCGCTCCGAGGCGGAGGAAGACGCGATCCCCCGGCGGCAGCGGCGGGTGCCGGAGACGGCGCTGCCGTCGGAGGGGCACGCGGTGCCGCCGGGGGCGACGGCGGCGCGGGGGCGGTGGCCGCGAATGGAGGAAGAAGACGGGCAAGAAGCCATGACTTCCTCCGGGGGAGAGGAGGAGGAGGAGTCGGAGGGGGACGAGGACGAGGATACCGCTGTCGAGAACGCCGAGGAAGAGGAGGAGGAAGAAGAGGAAGAGGAAGAGGAAGAGGAGGAGGTGGAGGAGGAGGAGGAGGAGGAGGAGGAGGAGGAGGAGGAGGAGGAGGAAGGAGAAGGAGAGGGGCGAGAGCTAGTGCGAGCGACCTCGACGAGCGACGACGAAGAAGAAGAAGTCGGCGAGCTGATTGAGGTCGACGCGAGCAGCGGTGACGACGACAACGACGCCGAAGGGAGCAGCGAGGAGGGAGAGAGCAGTAGCGAGGAGGGAGAGAGCAGCAACAGCAGCGACGAGGAGGACGACGACGAGGACGACGATGCCGCCGACGACGGCAGCAGCAGCAGCAGCAGCGAGAGCGAAGTCGGAGAGGGCGTCGACGTTTCCTTCTCTTCGACTTCCTCCTCCTCGGGCGACGACGACGGGGAAGAGAGCGGCGAGGAGGGAGCGAGTTCCTCCGGAGAGGACGACATGGAGGAGGAGGAGGAAGAAGAAGAGGGCACCGCTGCCGCTGCCGCCGCCGTCCGCGAGACGAGAAGGAGGGCCACCGCGTCCACAGAGATCCTCGCCCTCACCCTGGAGTCCGAGGGGAGATTCGTGGCCGCCGCGACGGCCCGGAGGGCGGCCGCGAATATGGCTGAGCTGGCCGCCGAGAGAGAAGCCAGGAGGAGGAGGAGGAGGAGGAGGACGTCGCGGCCGGCCGCGACGACGGCAGCCGCGACGACGGCAGCAGCGGCGGACGTGGCAGCGGGGACCGACGCCGCCCGCTTCCCTCGCATCCCCCCCTGCGCGTTTCTCCAGCCCGGGACGACCTTCTCGGGGAGGCAGCGCGTCAGCATGCCGCCGCCGAACCACGCGAGGGCCAGCGCGGCGGAAGGCGGACGGAGAGTGTGAGTTCGGTTTTGGTTTCTCATGATTTTCCGTCTTCAGAGAGCGAGCACGAGAAAAGAAAAGGAAAAAAACTCACTTTTTTTACACCCTCCTCCTCCCTTCTTCGATACAAAAAAAAATAGCATCGACTTCGCGGACGTGGCCAGGAGGGCCGCGGCGGCAGCAATGGCCGCGGCGGAGCGCGACTCGGCGGCGCTCGAAAGCGACGGCGGCGGACGCCGAGTCGGCTTCGCATCCCTATCCTCCTCCTCCTTTATGTCGCTGCTCCCGACCTTCCCGGCCCCCCGCCCCTCGTGGGCCGCCGCAGCAGCTGTTTCGGCGGCTCGAGAGCAGCAGGGGCTGCCGGGGCAGTGGCCGGGGCAGCAGCCGGGGCAGCTGCCGGGGCAGGGGCAGCAGGGGCAGCACGCGATGCAGGCCGACGAGCCCGAGCTCGACGGCCGCGAGCTGGTCGAGCGCCAGCTCCGCGAGCAGCAGGAGGCCTCGGACGAGGACTTTGAGGAGCGGTTCCTCGAGGAGCACGAGACCGGGGAGCGGCGCCCGAGCCCCGCGGACGCGCGGCGGTTCCGCGAGCTGCGCGAGCGACGGCGCAGGGCCGCGGCGCTCGCGGGCGAGACGCCCGAGCAGCGGCTGCGGCGCAGGCAGCGCGAGCGGCTCGAGCGCGAGCGGCACGAGCTGGCCGTCTTCGACGTCGGCAGAGATCGGAGGGGGAGCCGGAACGTCTCTGCCGGCGACCGAAGCAGCAGCGGCAGCTTTGTGGACCGCAGCGACTGGCAGGTGACGCTGACGATCGAGGAGCACGACCACGCGAAGGGCACCGTCTCCGGGTCGATGCGCGCCGTCGGCGGCGGCGGCAACCGAAGCGGCGGAAGGAGCGGCAACGGCGACCCGTATTCTTTCCCTCCTCCCACCCCTCCCCATCCTCCTGTCCGTCCGCGGGTCGTCGTGCGCACCTGGTGGACGGGAGAGGTCGTCGACAACGCCAACTTCTCCTTCCTGTCCAACAACCACGGCGTCTCCTCGGGAGGGACCGACGTGCGTCACTGGTTGCGATTCCGCGGCTGGGGCGGGCTCTTCGGGGGGGAGGGAGGGGGAGAGGGCGGCGAAGGCGGCGAAGGCGGCGGCGGCGGCGGCGGCGCCTCAGCGGGGATCACCAGGCGGTTCGTAGCCAACGGGGGACGCAGCACCGAGCTCGCCAAGGCGCGGCACGTGTACCTCCGGATCAAGGAGGAGTTTTTCGTGACGGGCGGCGAGCCCGGCGACGGCGGCAGCGTCGTCGTGCCTCCCGCTCCGGTCGCCGCCGCCACTGCCTCAGCCGCAGCCGCCGCAGCCGCAGCCGCAGCCGCAGCCGCGTCGCCCTCCTTCGACCCGTCAGCCAGGCAGAGGACCTCGTACTCGCGGGCCGGGCTGTCGATCGCGGGGTTCTACTACCTACGCCTCTGCAGGGCCACGGGCCGCGTCGAGGGCCTCTACTTCGACCCGAGCGCCGGCTCGCCCTTCCAGAAGCTGGAGCTGGCCCCCGCCCCCGCGAGCGTGCGGCCCGCTTCGGCCTGCCACTTTGACACGGGGAGGAGCGAGGACGACGGCGACGATGACGAGGAGGAGAGTGGCGGAGCTGGAGAGTGGATGACCGAGGGGGAGCGGCGGGAGAAGGCGTGGGGAGGAGCGGTTGGAGCGGCGGCGGGCCAAGACGGCGACGGCGCGGGCGCGAGCGACGACGGCGGCGCTTCGGCCGTCAGTTCGTTCGCGTTCAACTGATTTTGGCTAGTCCTTCTTTTTTTGTCACATCAACGATCGCCTCTTTCTCTGTCGTGTTGTTCGTCTGTTCTTCTACAGCTCATTCTCTTTCGTCGTGCCTCAGGCACAGCAGCCGCAGCAGCCGCCCCTCGCCCACGCCGGCCCTCTCCGCCGCAGCGCGCCACGCCGGTGGCGCCGGGTCGACGACTCGCAGCCCCGCCTCCCGCGCCGCAGCCTCGGCCTCGGCGACGCGGACCCTCCGTTCCTGGTAGCAGAGGACGGCTATCGAGGAGGAGGAGGAGGAGGAAGAGGAAGAGGAGGAGGGAGAGGAAGAAGACGAAGGAGAGAGCGTCGCGGCGATCGTTGCCATCAGGCGCGGCAGCGCAGCGCTCGAGTACAACGTGTCGGCCCCTACGACGACGTCGAAGCCCCGTTGCCTCCGCGCCGAGCCAGAGCTTGCCACCGCAGCCTCCAGCGCCCGCCGCGCCGCCGTCGCGTCGCCCCACGGCAGCAGCCGCACCCGCAGCCGCTCCGCGACGACCAGACGGGAATTGGAGGCAAGGTTGGCCGAGAGCAGCCGCAGCGCGCGAGGCGAGCCGTCCGTCGCGACCGAGCGGCGGAAGCCGCAGCCGCAGCGGGCGGCGGCGAGCGCGACGAGCGGGGAGCCGCCGGCGCCGAGCTCAAGCAGCGACAGGGAGGACGAGGCCGAAGAATCCCGGTCGAAGGCCGCCGCGAGCCCCGGGTCGAGCAGGATCCGGGCGAGCGCGGGGGCGGCGGGCCAGGTCAGCAGGCCCGTGTGCGAGAGGGTTGAGCGCAGCTCCGCGGGCGCCGCCAAGAACGTGACCTCGCCGAGCGGAGGCCCGACGTCGACCTCGTGCGTCTCGAGGCCGAGGGGCGCTGAGGTGCTGCTGTTTCCCGCTGCGCCTTCTGCTGCTTTGCTCGAGCTCGTGGTGAGAGAGTCAACGAGGACGGTGCGGAAGAGGCGCGCCGCGGCCCTGGCCGTTTCTTCCTCTTCTTCGTCGCCGTCGCCGTCGTCGTCGGAAGAGGAAGAGGAAGACCCGTGTCCGTTGCCGTTCGCTTTTCTTTCTTCTCCTTCTCTTTCGTCTCTTTCCTCTTCGTCGTCGTCCGAGTCTTGCCACTCTGGCCTGTACCGTGAAGCCCGACTCCTCGTCGAAGAGGAAGGAGCCGTTTTCTCTCTCTCTTCCTCTTCGAACGCTCGAGAGGAGGAGCACTGGGTTGTCGTCTCGCTCGTCGTCGTCGCCGTCGTTCGGGTGAGCCTCGTCGAAGCCCCCGCCGCCGACGCCGCCGACGCCTGGGCGACGATCTCGCCCTCGACCTCGCCCGCTTTCCTCCCTCCGAGCCGGAACACTGCCTGGACCCACTTTCGGGGCATCTTCTCGCGCGTTGCCCTATTCTCCTTTGTCATATGGACTGTTTTCGTTTTTTTCGTTTTTTAAGTTCTGTAAGAAAGAAGAAGAAGAAGAAGAAGAAGAAGAAGAAGGAGAAGAAGAAGAAGAAGAAGAAGAAGAAGAAGAGGGGAAAAACTCCAGAAAAAAGGGGAAAAGTCAAGACTCACCGGTGCCCAGGCTCTCCGTCACAAAGCCCGCGGACTCGAACAAACGCCGCAGACCCCCCTCGGAGAAGTAGAAAGCCCGAGTCCCGTCGCCACGCGCGAAAAACTCGCCTCCGGAGAGCAGCGCAGCGGCGGCCTCGGCGCGGGCGTGCGCGTCACCGTCGCCGGCGCCGGCGTCTCTGGGTTCTTTTTTATTTTTCGTCTTCCCGCCGCCATCATTCGCAGCAGAGCTAGCAGGGAGCCACGCATGCAGCCTCCTCGGCGTGCTCCTTCCGGCCAGCCTGGCGCTCGCCATGTCGCCGACGGCGTAGTCCCTCACAAACGCCCGGCCGCCGTGTTTTGAGAGCACGCCTTTAACGTTTTCCACAGCGGCGACCATCGCCGCGGGGCTCATGGCCGAGAGCGCGAAGATGAGGGTGGCCGCAGCCAGGGAGTGCCGCTCGATCGAGGGGAAAGCGTGCATTTGGGAGCCTTGCAGCAGCGCCCCGGGCCGCGCGGCGTCGGCGACGAACGCGCGCAGCCTCCCTCCCGAGCGCAGCGCGGCGGGCGCCCGCAGCAGGATCCCTATCGCGGTCTCGGAGAAGTCGCAGGCGTACACGGGGGCGGGCGGGGCGAGGACCTCGAGGAGGGGCAGGGCCGCGTTGCCGACGCCGCAGCCGACCTGTGGTTGAAGAGAAGGAGGAGGAGAAGGTTTTGGAGGTTGAGAGCGAGCAAGCAAGGAGACAGAGAGAGTTTTTGAAAAAAAGAGAACGAAAAGGGCGCACCTCGACGACGCCACCGCCTTCTCCCTTATC
>Ga0315289_10008403_pt1 | contig 14935 bp, 12 predicted proteins | sample YL17G11_40_MG_FD_203452 | JGI IMG/M metagenome (GOLD analysis project Ga0315289, IMG submission 203452) | Sediment microbial communities from Yellowstone Lake, YNP, Wyoming, USA - YL17G11_40 | ecosystem: Environmental > Aquatic > Freshwater > Lake > Sediment | place: USA: Wyoming | collected...
GATAAAAACATTGAGATGAGAAACCAGGAGACTGTGATCACTCAACCTGTTTATTAATTACAATCCAGGCGGTAGATCCTTCAACTTCGATGTTAATCTTCGCATAGGGATAATCGAATGCAATCGCAATTTCATGTGGGGAAATAAAATGGCTGCGCATCAGGGCAAGCTTCTCAATAATGGCCATGATTTTGATGGGCATCCTCCGGATATCTGGTTCTTCGATGACAATTCTGCCGCCTGGTTTGGTTACACGCCATAACTCACTGGCAGTTGATCGGTAATTACACACGTGGTGAAGAGCGTCCACCATAATCACCCTTTCAAAGGTTTCATCTTCAAAAGGTATAGACTCCGATTCTGAGCGAATTATTGTAAATCCTCCTTTCTTGCTTGCTTGAGAAAGCATTCCCAAGGAAGAATCAGCGATGACAATACCAGTTACCATCTTCAAGAGTGGATAAGATTTACGTCCGGTGCCTCCTCCAACATCCAGTAATAATCCTAGGACTGGCAATCCGGAAAGCGCGCTGAACTTGGCAGGGTCGCTAGGCTTGATGAACCAATCATAATATGGTGCAATGAAATCAAAGTGATTGAAGTGTGCCATATCATTCCATATATATTAAAGAGCCCCCTATAGTAGGAGGCTCTTCACATTTTGGTTGTGGTCAATAGGATTAAAACTCATCTTCATCGATATAAAGATCATCATCCTCATCATCCACATCTACATCTTCCCAATCATCCATTTCGTCTGCTTCGTCTTCCTCTTCATCCCATTCGTTTTCTGTTTCGACATCATTTGCGCGGGAATAAGTCATACATCCCATGTCAGGGTCGATCTCCACAGCAGCGGCACCACAGTATCCATCGTCCAGGAAAACACAATCAACGTAATGGCATCGTATACGGGGCATGAAATCCTCCTGAAATCCTATTATCACTTGGGGTCATAATAATACCTACGATATATTTATAAGTTCCTGTTCCAGACGGCAGTGATTTTACCTCAGATAGTTCAAACAGAATAGTATTTGTCAAGGGGAATTTTCAATCCATTTTCCACCATTGGGAATATGAGGCGACATTATATCACCACATTTATGAATTGTTGGACAAATGAAACTGGACAGTACTAATTGTAAGCTTTCCCCCAATCATGCTTATTTATCCGGGTCTTATTCGATGAGCTTCCATCACATTTGGTAAGGCTTCGATGCGTGTTAATACCCGGGTTAATTGATCGATATCCTTTACTTCCAACACCAAATCGAGCACGGCGAGGCTTAACTTGGAATCGTGATTCACGCCCGCCTGGACTAAGCTCAAATTAATTCCTTCATTGGCGACTAAATTGGAGACATCCCTGGCAAGCCCATCCCGATCATACGCTTTTACCCGGACAGATACGGGGTAAGTTCTCTTGGGTTCACCCCACGCGACCCGCACCAGCCTTTCTTTTTCCCTTAGTCGTAGGATATTTGGACAATCGGTGCGATGAATCGTGGCACCTCGCCCTCGAGTGACATAGCCGATAATGTCGTCTCCCGGAACCGGATTACAACAGCGTGCCATGCTGGTTAACAAACCTTTCAAGCCCACAACAGTGATCGTGTCATGGCTTTCAATCGCAGTTTCAGGGACTAGTCGCGTGCCAAATTTTAAACCCTCCTCGTCTTGTTCATTTTGCATCAATTGGTTGGCAATTCGAATGAGGGGAACATCCCCAGTACCAATTGCGACGTACAAATCTTCAACGCTTCTATAATCAAATTGACGCGCAAGTTGCTCAATATTGATATCCCCCACCCCCAACCGGCGTAACTCTCGTTCTAATAAATCTCTTCCTTGATTGATGTTTTGTTCACGGGCTTGTTTCTTGAACCAATAACGGATTTTCGCCCTTGCCCTCTGCGTTTTTACCAACCCCAGATTCGGGTTTAACCAATCTCGACTCGGACCTCCACGTTTGGCAGTCAATATTTCAACTTGTTCACCAGTCCGTAAACTATAATCTAATGAAACCAATTTTCCATTGACCTTCGCACCACGGCATCGATGCCCAATATCTGTATGGACATGATAGGCAAAATCAATCGGCGTGGATCCTGCTGGTAAGTCGTAAATATCACCCTTTGGGGTAAATATATACACGCGATCCTGAAATAGATCGGTTTTTAGGCTGTCGACAAACTCACCCGCATCTTCAACATCCTGTCTCCACTCCATTAATGAACGGAACCAAAGGATTTTCTTCTCAAATGCTTCGTCGCGTGGTGCCCCTTCCTTGTATCTCCAATGTGCGGCAATACCCAGCTCTGCATTTTGGTGCATCTCCGGTGTACGAATTTGGATTTCAAGCGTCTTCCCGTCATCATAAAGGACTGCGGTATGTAATGATTGGTAAAAATTATCTTTCGGTACAGCTATGTAATCATCAAACTGACCTGGAATTGGTCTCCAGTGGGTGTGAATCACCCCCAAGGTGCTGTAAGCGGATGGAATATCTAGAACAATAATCCGCACGCCTCGGATATCATGAACTTGGTCAAACGGAACACCTTTACGGACCATCTTGCGGTAGATCGAATAGATATGTTTTGGTCGCCCGGATATTTCTGCTTTAACTCCCGCTTGAGATATTATTTTCGATAAATGCTCAATGATGTCTGTCATATCGCGTTCGCGATCCAATCGTCGTTCAGCGATATTCGTAGCAATTTCCTTATATTTTTCAGGGTTCACATAACGGAATCCTAAATCCTCAAGCTCCCATTTCATTTGCCAGATGCCTAATCTGTTGGCTAATGGTGCAAAAATATCCAATGTTTCTTGGGCAATTCTCTGGCGTTTTTGTACGGGCATGTGGCCGAGTGTCCTCATATTGTGCAATCTATCCGCCAGTTTGATGAGCACTACTCTGACATCTTCTCCCATGGCAAGGAAGGTTTTTCGAAGCGTCTCAGAAACCAAATCATAGCGTCGGCTCTTTGTACGTAATTCAGCAGTATCTTCTGGACTGGGTTCTCCTCGCCGATCAGCAACCTGACGTAACTCTTCATCGCGTTCTTCTTCTTCAGGGTGCTGATCTCCTCTGGAAACTCGGGGTAATTCGGTTAATTTGGTGACGCCATCCACCAACTTGGCAACGTCCTCACCAAAGTCATTTTTAATATCATCTAATGTAACTGGTGTATCTTCAACCGTATCATGCAGAAGGCCTGCGACAACGACTTCCACAGGTACACGTATTTCGGCTAATATGGATGCCACGGCCACACAATGATTTACATAAGGCTCACCAGATGCGCGGTTTTGTCCTTTGTGGGCATTCTCCGCCAAACGATATGCACGATAGATCAGCTCACGATCAGCTATCGTGTATATATCTGGCAGGGATTCCATTAGTTTCTCGATTTGCATAATTTCGACCTTATCTAATATAGTATACTCATGCCCTTTATGACCGACAAGGGTATGATATTTGCCTCGTCGACAAATAGCTGCTATGAATTTTAGCTATGCACAGACCAACGGTATATCTATATAGTAAAATTATCAAAATGGCTTACCCAACGAGAAAGCGAGGTAAATATGTGTGGGAGATTTACCATGACAATCGATCCGACCCATTTGCAGGAAGCTTTTCCATGGGCTGACATCCCGGATGATTTACCCCCAAGATATAATATCGCTCCATCGCAACCTGTGGCTGTAATTCCAAACACAGGTGACAACGCCTTATCCATGTATAAGTGGGGGCTGATCCCCTCCTGGTCCAAAGACCCGGCGATTGGTGACCGGATGATCAATGCCCGGGCAGAATCTCTGGCTGAAAAACCATCCTTTCGTAATGCCTATCGTCGCCGGAGATGTCTGATCTTGGCAGATGGATTTTATGAATGGAAACAGAACCCTGGTATGAAGAGCAAACAACCGATTTACCTTCGATTAAATCCATACCGACCATTCGCATTTGCAGGATTATGGGAGCTATGGAATGCTCCTGATGGTTCAGAAGTTCGTTCGTGTACTATCATCACAACCCAGCCTAACTCCCTGATCGAACCAATCCATAATCGCATGCCAGTTATCCTACCTCCGGATGTCTATAGCCAATGGCTGGCACCTGAAGATCGTCAGCCTGCCCAGCTAAACGACCTGTTAATTCCGTACCCTTCTTCCGCGATGATCGCTTTTCCAGTTTCAAGGATGGTAAATAGTCCACAGACCGACACCCCAGATTTGATCAAACCGGTCGGGGAATTATAAGAAATTATGTAATTAATGATCATCCAACCCGATCAATTATCTACAAATAGTCTCCGTAGATCACCGTGGGGGATAGATATCTGCCATGTTCTAGCAGCTGTGATCAATAGTGCGGATGCAGGACTCGCGATTAATAATCATGTTTCTATCGATGCTGATCAACTAATCACTTCCAATAAGGCCTATGATCTAAACGAATATAAACGCTTACTCATCATTGGAGCTGGCAAAGCAGCCGTTCCAATGGCTAAAGCAATTTATGAGCTCGTTGGAGGACATCTCACGTCAGGTATAGTGATTACCAAGGATGGATATCTGGGTTCAAGTAGTACCACGCTTGAGAAACAGGTAAAAATTTATGAGGCAGGTCACCCTATACCTGATCAACGCAATTTAGATGCCTCATCCCAAGTTACTTCCTTGATCCGTAACTTAAATAGTGACGACCTCGTGATTTGTCTATTTTCTGGAGGTGGCTCTTCCCTGATGATAATGCCATCACAGGGCATTTCGTTGAAAAATATCCGGGACACTACGGCTTTATTGTTAACCTGCGGTGCGACGATCGATGAAATTAATACCATTCGAAAGCACCTGGATGATTTAAAAGGTGGTAGGCTTGCGAAATTATTATTCCCAGCATCTGTGATTGCCTTTGTATTGTCAGATGTTGTGGGAGATAGCCTCGATATGATTGCTTCAGGTCCGACTGTTGCTGATCCTACAACCTATCAGGATGCGTGGGTAATCCTAAATAAATACCAAATCTTGGACCAGATACCTTCAGAGATTCGTTCTCATATCTTGCATGGAATAGCAGGGATTATCCCGGAAACTTTGAAACCTTGTGATCCTATCTTGGATAAAGTTCAGAATATCATCGTCGGAAACAACACACAGACCGCACTAGCTGCGATTCAAACTGCAAAAACCATAGGTTTTAACACAAAGTTAATGACAACCTCCCTCCACGGAGAAGCCTCCCATGTGGGTCAATCTCTAGCGGAGAGTGCAATCTCCTTGCTCACCTCACCGACATACATACGACGACCAGCCTGCTTGATCGCCGGTGGAGAGACTACCGTGACCGTAAAAGGGACTGGAATAGGGGGCCGAAATCAGGAACTTGCATTAGGAGCAGTTAAAAACTTGTCAGGAGGGGATCAAATTATATTAGTCAGTCTGGCGACAGATGGCGGGGATGGTCCTACAGATGCTGCCGGGGCTGTCGCTACCAACCAAACCTACTCTCTCGCATCTGCCATGGGACTCTACCCGATTGATTATCTGGATAGAAATGACTCTTATCATTATTTTGAGCCGTTAGGTGACTTAATCAAAATAGGACCAACCTTAACCAATGTCAACGATCTGGTTTTTATCTTTGGTGTATAAATTATTCCATCTTTACATTGCGTAGACGTAAACTATTGCTGACCACGAACACGCTGCTAAAAGCCATAGCCCCAGCAGCCAACATTGGATTCAATAAGCCTGCTGCTGCTGCTGGAATTAGAATCACATTGTAGAAGAATGCCCAGAAAAGGTTTTGCTTAATCGTTTGTAGGGTCTTGCGGGATAATCTAACTGCCTTTCCCACTCCTCGCAGATCGCCACTGATCAAGGTTATGGGTGCCGCTGCCATAGCTATATCCGTCCCAGTTCCAATAGCAATTCCAACATCAGCCTGTGCCAGGGCTGGTGCATCGTTGATACCATCACCAACCATCGCCACAACATTGCCACCTGCTTGTAATTTCTTTACCTGAGAAGCTTTTTCTCCAGGCAAAACTTCCGCAAGAACTGTATCAATTCCAACCTGTTTCGCTATTCCCGAAGCAGTTCGTTGGTTATCACCGGTAATCATGGCTATGCGCAATTTCATTTGGGATAATTCGGCAATCGCTCCCCTTGAACTATCCTTTACAGGATCAGCGATCCCAATGATCCCTTCGAGTATTCCATCCACGGCGATAAGCACAACCGTTTTGGCATCATTCTGCAAGCGTGTTACCTCTTCTTCTCCCCCTTTTATGGAGACTCCATGAGAATCCATCATCTTTGTATTACCCACCAATAAACTTCTACCAGCCACCACTGCTGCGATACCCATTCCAGATTCTGCAGTAAAATCGTCCGGCAATTTAAGTGAAATCCCTCGCTGTCCAGCTTCAGCCACAATCGCCTCCCCAAGCGGGTGCTCACTGGCTTTCTCAACTGAAGCAGCCAATTGTAGCAGGTATAATTCCTTTTCCTGTTTATTCTCTTGTGCATTGAGGACTACGATATCCGTCACGGTAGGCTGGCCCTTGGTGATCGTCCCTGTTTTGTCAAACACAACGATATCAATTTTACCGGCCCGTTCGAGGGCTTCTCCGGAGCGTAAGAGAATACCCGTCTCTGCACCTTTCCCGGTCCCAACCATCACCGCTGTCGGCGTTGCCAGTCCCATTGCACACGGGCAAGCGATAACCAACACCGCCACCATATTGATCAATGCCCGGGTGAATAAATTTACATCAGAATTTATCGGTAATGGGATGATGAAGTACCAAATCAAGAATGTGACTAACGCAATGCCTATGACCGCCGGGACGAATACTTCAGATACATTGTCAACTAATTTTTGAATGGGTGCTTTACTACCTTGGGCTTCCTCGACCAAATGGATGATTTGTGATAAGGCAGTCTCTTTACCGATTTTGGTGGCTTCGAATTTTATGAAGCCGAGTTTATTTAACGTCGCACCAATAACTGCATCCCCCGCTTTCTTTTCCACCGGCATGGATTCTCCCGTCAGCATCGATTCATCCACAGATGAATGTCCCTCGATCATCACGCCGTCCACCGCAATTTTCTCGCCGGGTCTTACGAGCACAACATCGCCTATTCTTACATCGTCCGCTGAAACCTCAAGTTCATCGCCGTCACGCACAACACGCGCAATTTTCGCTCGCAACCCCATCATTTTCTTTATAGCTTCGCTCGTCCGACCTTTAGCCTTGGCTTCCAAGTATTTACCCAGCTTAATTAATGTGATGATTACCGCGGAGGTTTCAAAATATACATGCCCCGGCAATAATCCCAATGTGACAACAATGGAGTAAATATATGCGACTGAAGAGCCCATCGAAATCAATACATCCATATTCGCTGAGCGGTTTCGTAAGGACTTAAATGCACCCACATAATATTGCCAGCCAACGTAAAATTGGACTGGCGTGGCAAGCAGGAACATCAGCCAATTGACCCAAGTTTCCTTCCCCCAGGTCGGCATTAAAATATCTCTTGTCATCGCAAGAACAAACAATGGAATCGTAAAAACTAATCCAACGATCAGTAACCGTCGTTGTTGATCGATTTCATGTTGACGCGCGAGTTGTTCTGCATCTTCAGTATTCGATCCAGTTTCGACAACCTCGAATCCTGATGATTTAATTACCCTTCTTAACTCAGCCTGACTGACTATCGTGGGAATATACTTGATCTTCGCATGCTCGGAGGTAAGACTAACGCTTGCTTCCAGCACACCTTCTATCTTGTTGACTGCCTTTTCTATCCTCCTGGCATCGTTATCATCACTCATGCGTTTTATTAATAAATCTGCCTCTCCGGTTGCAATCCCATAACCAGCCTTGTTGACCCGCTCGATTAAATTCCCAAGTTTGGAAATTTCCGGGTTATATTCGATTGTTACCCGTTCTGACGAGAGATTTACATTGGCAACCGTCACACCTTTGTCTTTTTTTAGATTTCTTTCTACCGTTGCGACGCAGTTGGCGCAAGTCATTCCGGTTATGGGTAGAATCACTTGTTTCGCTTGAGACATATAATCACCTTTAAAAAAAATGAATTACGCAACACGCCCCACCAATACATTCACGGGCATATTGCGTAATTCAACGAATGAATTTTCCAATTAGCCTACAACAGGATACTCGATCGATTCCAATAACGCTTTGATCTTTTCTTCACTCGCAGGAGGCTCGAATTCGATCGTTGCATTCTGTAGAATTTGATCCGCTTTAACTGATTTCACGCCTGGTAGATCGATCAATTCGGATTGAATTGTGTGGACGCAATGCCCACAATTAATATTGGGGATTGAATAGATAACCTTAGTTGTCATTACTTTTCTCCTAGTTGATTATGTAAATTTCTTCATTCCAAATACATCGGCGATCTCTGTCAGTACCCGTTCCCGTTCATCAGGATTCTCCCCTCGAACGGCAGTGATCAAACACGAATGCAAGTGCCCCTCCAGGATGATCCCACTCACTTTATCCAAAGCAGCTTGGACTGCATGTATCTGTCTGATCACATTAATGCAATAAGTACCATTTTCGACCATCTGCTCAATTCCACGTACATGACCTTCAATATTTTTTAATCGTTTTAAAGCATCTTCATTCATGATTTTTTCTACCTACCCCCCCCATAGGGGTGGGGTATTGATATTATACTATTTAACTCAACTTTGTCAAGTGTAAAAAGCTCTTATCACCAGATAATAAAGCTATACACCAAACTCTTCCCCCAATTCATCCATCCGCAAGCTGATCACCTGACTGGCTGAGTCGCGCCCCATTGTCACTCCATAGATGATACTCGCAGCCTGGACTGTATTTCTATTATGCGTAATCACGATAAATTGGGTTTTTTCACTGAGCTCAGTCAGCAAATCCCGGAACCTGCCTACATTGGCTTCGTCCAACATGGCATCGACTTCATCCAGGATACAAAAAGGTGTCGGTGAGACTCTCAATAATGCAAACACCAGGGCAGCCGCAGTCAGGCTTCTCTCACCACCAGATAATAGAGATAATCCCTGTTCTCTCCTCCCGGGTAACCGGGCTTCAATATCAATCCCGGTTTCAGTCATATTCTCTGGGTCAGTTAAGGATAAGCGAGCCGAGCCACCCCCGAATAAGCGCGTAAATATCTGCTTAAACTCTTGGGCAACCGCATCGAATGTCCTTCGGAACTCCCTCTCCATCAATATATCTAGCTCAGCAATGACTTCTTTAATATCTTCCTCAGCTTTCAACAGGTCATCCACTTGAGAAGTGAGGAATTCGTAACGCTCTTTCACTTCCTGATATTCGTTTTGTGCTTCAGGGTTTATTGCACCCATCCTGCGAATAAGTGCTTTCTGTTGCCGGATCGTATCTTCAAGCTCTGGAGATAATACCTTGACCTTTGGCAGTTCCTCAACCATTCCATCCAGTGGCAGGGGTTTCGGTCCGGATACAGTATCTGTGTAATCAAATGAGACCAGACCAAAGTCATCTTCAATATGACCACGCAATGTTTCGAATGATTCCTGGCGATGAGCGAGATTTATTTTTGCTTGTGTATATTGTTGTTCTGCGGTTCTTAATACTTGCCGCGCCTCGGTGTCAGTCGATAAAAGACCATTATGTTCCTTCTCCAATGCGCTTAATTGTTCCTCCAGCGGATTCACTGTATTGGATAACCCCTCGATTGTGCTGGCGATTTGCTTTTCTTCATCGTAAGATATAACCATATTATCATTGAGGTTTTTGATATCGAGCTCTAATTGCGTTGAGCGATTAGTGAGATCCTGCAGATTATTTTCCAATTGTTGGCGAAGGTTGATTTTATCCTGCTGACGGTTTCTTGCATCAAGCAATGCTTGTTCAATAACTGCGGTATTCGTGCTCCAATATGTATTTTGCGCCAGCAATTCCTCCACAGGTAATGCATTTAACTCAATTGTCATACTATCCAATTCAGCCTGCAAATCATGGGAGTCAGCGAGTAATTTCACCATCTCAGCCTTGAGATTTGCCTGCTCACTCATTTCATTGTCAATATCGGATTGATATCTGATCTTTTGATCTTGATGCCATTGCAGGTTACGCTGGATCTTCTCCACTTGTAATTCCAGCTGGTTTACTTGATCGTTAAGGCTTTTTTCAAGATCTTGAGCTTTTCGATATTTTTCTTTGACCTCATCTTCCTCATGCTGTAACTCGTTTATATTTCGTTCGATGACTGAGTTTCTCTCCTCATATTCATTCGCCAATGAGCTGGCTTGTTTCAGGATGGATTTTGTTTCACGTTGTTGGCGAGGCCTTACCAACAATCCTTTCCTGGACGCCCCTCTGATAATCGGTCCACTTGATAGATACATCTCACCCTTTAACGTAACCACGCGTAAATTGGGCATCTTTTGCCAGGCACGTGATGAGATGATGGTACGGGCTGTCCTGCGATCTTTGACGATGATTGCTTGCCCAAATAAAAGGTCAACCACCGGCTTTAATTGAGCATCAGCTTTGATCAAATTTGACGCGATACCGAGGATGTTATCTTGTTCGACCGGAGCTTTATCTAAATCCAAAGCTAAGGGTTTTATCGAAGAGATTGCATCAAGCGGAAAAAGGGAGCCTCTGATCGTCTCACTTTCAATAAGATCCAAAGCTTTATCCGTTTGAGTAATCGATTTGATAACCAGGGAATCGATATATTCACCTAAAATCGCCGCGACAGCAGACTCATACTCTTCAGGCACAATAAGGCTGTTCCCTAATGAACCAATTGCCCCGTCTAGCCGCTTATCTTTCACGGCTTGTAGGAGGATGCGTGCGCCTTCCTCATAACCTGTAAGATTTATCTCAGCATCTTCTAAGACCTTGATCTCTGCTTGAACCTGTGCCATCAAAGCTTTTTGTTCTGATAATTTTTCATTTAAATCCTTACGTGCTAATTCAAGATCAGCCAGTTTACCTTGTACTTGAGCCAAATCATTCTCGATTGTTTGAGTGATCTTAACTTTTTCTTCTTTAGAAAGCTTGACCGTATCATGTCTCTTTTGTGACGCGGTTAATTCATCCTGTGAAGATAAAATATCCTTTTCAATATTTTGAAGCGCCGCCTTTAATCGATTGGTGTGAGTTTCCTTCTCTGCTTGACGTGCCTGGAGCTGTGTCGATCGTGCTTTTAAGCCGACGATCTCGCCTTGAAGCGACTGGATTCGTTCTTCTATAACTGACCTATCATGTTGCCTGGTATTTAATGCTTCAATCGATTCAGATGCAGATTGGTGAGCATCCTTTAATTCGAGCTCTAATTGCTCTAACTCCTGAGTAGATATCTCCGATTGGTCTTTTTGTATTCCAACTTCCTCACCTAGTTTGACTCTCTCATTTGAAAGTTGGTCCAATTGCTGAATCAATAACCGTGATCGTTCATTGTTGACTGCTTGTTCCCGACTCAATGTCTCGCGTTTTTGGTGCAATGAAGTTAATTCTTTATGGTAATTGCTTAATCTATCTCTTACCTCGTTGATCTGTGAGCGGTAGGTGCTTAGTTTTTGATCCAGATGAAGCTGGTTTGACTGTACTTTGGATAATACATCTTCGTTTTGTTTGGCAGTAATTTGAGCAGAGACTAATTCTGATTGTGCCAAATGCCAATGGTAACCATACCACTCGCGCAGCACAACCTTTAAATCCGCTTTCATTTGGTCATATTCCTGAGCTCGTTTTGCTTGGCGCTCAAGGCTCCGTAAACGAGGTTGAAGCTCTGCTAATATATCCTGAACTCTTTCCAAATTTCGGCGGGTCGTCTCAAGTCGTTTAAGCGCCTCTTCTCTCCTTGAACGGTGTAATCCAATTCCAGCAGCTTCTTCAAATAGCCTTCGTCTATCTTCTGCTTTTAATGCCAGAGCCGCATCAACCAGTCCTTGACCAATGATGGTATATGTTCTTTCTGCTAGTCCAGACTTGGCTAATATCTCTGACACATCCTTTAAGCGGACGCGTTGACCATTGAGTAAATACTCGTTATCCCCATCCCGATAAGCTCTCCGGGTGATTCCAACCTCGATAAAATCGATCGGCAACCAACCATCAGTATTGTCAAAGACGACGGTCGCAGACGCCATGCCTGCCCTGGGTCGGTTCTCTGATCCCGAAAAGATCATATCCTCAGTGCGCTTTGCCCTTAGTAAGCCGAACGATTGCTCCCCTAAGACCCATCTAAGCGCGTCTGCGATGTTTGATTTTCCAGATCCATTCGGCCCTACGATCGCGGTAATTCCATCCGAAAATACAAATTCGTTCCTTGATGCAAATGTCTTATAACCATGTAATTCAAATGATTTTAATCTGGCCGGCATGACTTATCTCAACCCTAGTTTCTCGAGAGCGGATTTCGCTGCGACCTTAGCAGCAGCTTGTTTGCTATGACCTCTACCTTCACCATATACTGCCCCATCGATCAAAACCTCAACATCGAAGTACTTATCGTGATCTGGACCACTATCTCCTATCGTTTGATAGACGGGTGTCCCGTATCCTTTTGATTGTGACCATTCCTGTAATATACTTTTCGGGTGATGCTCTATCTGGCTCGCCATGATTTTTTTTACGGTTATTTCAAGAATTGGATCCATGAATTTCCACACCCGAGAAATATCCTGGTCCAAATAAATTGCCCCGATTAGTGCCTCAAAAGTTGAGCCTAATAGTGGCAATCGATCGCGACCTCCATTTTCAGCTTCTCCATGGCCCAAACGCATGGCAGCCCCAAGATTTAATTCACTCGCAAATTGCGCCAGTTGTTCATTCCCGACTAAAGCAGCCCTCAGTCTTGTCAGCTGCCCTTCAGCCATTTCAGGGAAGCGGTGATATAACCAGGCACCAACCATAAAGTCTAGTACTGCATCACCCAGAAATTCAAGGCGCTCATTATCCTCAACTGCATCTTTGTGTTCATTGAAATATGATCGGTGTGTAAGGGCGCGTGCCAGTAAGCCAATATTATTAAAACGTAAACCGGTTCGTTTAGAAAAATCCGTTGGGGATTCCTCTGGTTGATTGTTCCCTGGGAAGATTTCCATTCCTCATCTCCGAAGAACTCAGGGAACGTCAAACACCCTGCTTTTGCCGGGTATCTGGCGGTCCATTAGTTCCAATTTGCGCATTGTCTATTTGATAACCCGCATATTATAAGCGAAAACCAGCCTTTATATTTTCATCCTCAGGTTTATAGATCTTTCGCCACAAGTTTTCACATTCATTCTTGTTTCCCCACTTCATTGGGTGGCGATAATGTCTGAGGATATAAAGATGATTTCATTCTCCCCTATGTGGAAAATATTCACCCTCAACCCATTCCTCTCCGTCTTTGCTAACTTCTTTTTTCCAAATCGGAACGATCTCTTTCAGCCGATCAATCCCATATCGTGTTGCCTCAAATATACCTGAATCGCGATGGGAGGACGAACAAGCAACAGCCACAGAGACCATCCCAGGCATCAGCTTCCCAATTCGCTGTACCAATGCAATCCCCTCTACATCCTTCCACCGGGATCGAATTTCTCCGCCGATTTGGCGCAGTTTTAATTCAGCCATGCCCCTGTAGGCATCGTATTCAAGCTGTTCTGTTTGATGTGGTTCTCCTCGGCTCGTCACTCCACGAACTGTACCAGAGAAAATACAGACTGCTCCGGTCGTTCGTAAGGTAACCTCTTTCACAATCTCGTTGATATCTATTTCATGGTCTACAATCGCGATGATGGTGGGAGTTTTTTCCTGCTTGATCTCCCCTCCGCTTACAGGTGGGAACATGGCAATCTCAGCCCCATTTGGGACAGCATCCTCGTCGAAACCAAATTCATGGTTCAACGCCACGATAATGGTATCCATGCTAGACCCAAGGGCAGGAAATTTCGCTATCACAATGTTCTTAATATCCTTTATATGTGAACCCTGCGGAAATTCAATCGTTGTTTCATGAACTCCGGCTTTTTCCCGCAAGGTGGCAAAAAATAAGACTTTGGCTGAGTCACTCATTCATTACATCTCCACTCTGACCACCAGTCTTTCTCACCAGACGGATGTTTTGAATCCGCATTGTTTTTTCAACAGCTTTTGCCATATCATATATGGTCAATCCTGCTACGGCAACCGCGGTAAGGGCTTCCATTTCAACACCGGTTTTGGCGATTGTTTTTACACATGAGGTGATTTGCACGCCAGGTAAATCTGTGTCCAGGGTCAAATCTACCTTAATATCCAGTAATGGCAACGGGTGGCACATTGGGATCAGTTCAGATGTACGTTTGGCTGCCATGATTCCCGCGATTTGGGCAACCGCCAGGACATCACCCTTTTTGATCATGCCTTCGCGGATCAATTCAAGTGTTTTAGCTCGCATGACCACTTCACCTCGTGCATTCGCTACCCGTTCCGTGTCTCCTTTATTACTGACATCAACCATCCTGGCGCGACCTGATTCATCAAGATGCGATAATTTTTCGTTTATAGACATAGGCTCTCATCCGTTCATCAACTTACTTAAGGATCTTTTATAGGGCGGATAGGCTACACCTCGATCGGTGATAATGGTAGTGATATATTTTGCCGGTGTAACGTCAAAAGCTGGGTTCGCCACTCGCACACCTTCCGGAGTGATCTGCGTATCGCCAATGTGGGTGATCTCATCCTCAGATCGTTCTTCAATCGGTATATCTTCTCCACTTACAATCGATAAATCAATACTGGTTGACGGTCCGATGCAATAAAATGGAATCCCATGAGCTGAGGCTGCTAATGCCAGATTATATGTACCGATCTTATTGGCAACATCGCCGTTGGATGCAATCCGGTCACATCCGACCAGACAGGCA
>Ga0315289_10008404_pt1 | contig 14933 bp, 9 predicted proteins | sample YL17G11_40_MG_FD_203452 | JGI IMG/M metagenome (GOLD analysis project Ga0315289, IMG submission 203452) | Sediment microbial communities from Yellowstone Lake, YNP, Wyoming, USA - YL17G11_40 | ecosystem: Environmental > Aquatic > Freshwater > Lake > Sediment | place: USA: Wyoming | collected...
GGGCACGTACTTGGGCAAAGAGATGCACGCCCTGAACGTGCGGCTGACGGCCATCTGCGACGCCGACAAGGACCACCTGGACAAGGCCGCGACCGCCGCCGACAAGGCCGGCTTTAAGGTCACCGCCATCCAGGACCTCCGCAAGGTCCTGGAGATGAAGGACGTGGACGCCATCGTCACGGCCACGCCGAACCACTGGCACTCGCTCCTGTCGATCTGGGCGGTCCAGAACGGCAAGGACATCTACGTTGAGAAGCCGCTGTCGCACGACATCTTCGAGGGCCGCAAGGTCGTCGAGGCCGCCGCCAAGTATAACAAGATCGTGTACGTGGGCACGCAGGGCCGCTCGGACGAGGCTCTGGGTGAGGCCATTCAATGGCTTCAGAAAGGGAACCTCGGCAAGATCGTCCGGGCCCGCGGTTTCTGCTACAAGCCTCGCGGCAGCATCGGCAAGACCACCGGCGAGCTGCCCCTGCCGCGGGGCCTCGACTACGACCTCTGGTGCGGACCGGCCCCCAAGGCCCCGCTCCGCCGCAAGAAACTCCACTACGACTGGCACTGGTTCTGGGCCACCGGCAACGCCGACATCGGGAACCAGGGTATCCATCAGGTGGATATCAGCCGCTGGTCTATCGGCGCCACCCAGGTGAAACGCGCGATAGGCTTCGGCGGAAGGTTCGGCTATGACGACGACGCAGAGACGCCCAACACGGAGACCGTCTTCATCGAGACCGACACCGTCCCGATCCTCTTCGAGGTCAGGGGCCTCCCGATGCGCAAGCCCAGCGCCAACGAAAAGAGCCCGCCGATGGACGCGTACAAGGGCGTCCGCATCGGCGTCATCGTCGAGTGCGAAGGCGGCTACTTCGACGGCAGTTGGGTCTACGACGCCAAGGGCGAGAAGATGAGGCAGTTCAAGGTCGACCGTGGCGGCAACCACCGCACCAACTTTATCAAGTGCCTCCGCAGCCGCAAGCCCGAGGACAATCCCGCCCAAGCCATCGAGGGGCACCGCTCGGCCATCTGCTTCCACGCGGGCAACATCTCCTACCGCCTCGGCAAGGAGATGAAACAGGCGGAACTCCAGGAGATGTTTAAGACCGACAAGGTCGCCCAGGAATGCTGGGAACGCTTCCAGAAGCACGTCTCGGTCTACGAGAGCGATGCGGCCAAGTGGCAGCCGACCGTCGGCTCGTGGCTGACGTTCGACCCCGTGGCCGAAAAGTTCACCGGCACGTTCGCCGACCAGGCCAACATCCTGACCAAGGGCCCGCGCGACGGCCGGTACCGCGAGCCGTTCGTCGTGCCGGACCAGGTGTAAAGAGGGCCGCGGGACGCGGGTCTTGGATTTGCTCGCAAATCAGTTGTCACTCGCGGCATACCCCCTCAAGCAAACAGATTGCGGTCCAGGCGGCGGTACTGCACCGCCCCCGAAAGGTGCGTGGCGGTCACGTTGTCGGACCCCTCCAGGTCGGCGATGGTGCGGGCGACGCGCAAAATCTTGTCATGGGCGCGGGCCGAGAGGCCCATCTCCTGCATCGCCTGCTTGAGCAAACTCTCCCCCGCATCGTCCAGGGCGCAGAACTTCTTGACCTGCCGGTGGCTCATGCGGGCGTTCGTCAGGCGCCGACCGGCGAAGCGCGCGTCCTGGCGGTCGCGGGCCGCGGCCACCTGGTCGCGCATCGAGGCGCTGCTCGTCCCCTCCACCTGGCCCCGCAGTTCGCGGTACGGCACGGCAGGCACGTCCAGGTGGATGTCGATGCGGTCCAGGAGCGGGCCGGAGATCTTGCCCATGTACGCCTGCACCTGGCGCGGCGTGCAGTGGCACTCGTGCTTCGGGTCGCTCAGGTAGCCGCACGGGCAGCCCTGCGTTGCCTTTCTGCCACCTGGCCCTACGGGCTCAGAAACCGCTTTCTGAGGCTTATCCCAAGGAATTGAGGACTTTGGGCGATCACCTCCGGAAGCGCCGGCTGGACCTCGCCCTAACCCAGAGGGACGTAGCCATACGGCTGGGGGCCGACGAAGCCTCGGTCTGGAACTGGGAAAAGAACCGCTCATCCCCGGCCTTTCGTTTTGTGCCCCGGATTATTGAGTTCCTGGGCTATGTGCCCGATGATACCAAGCCCGAGAGCTTTGGCCAAAGAATAGTTGCCTTCCGCCGGCTCCGCGGCCTTACGCAGAAGGAACTGGCCCGACGGCTGGGGGTGGACCGGAGCACTATAGCCAGTTGGGAACAGGGCGAACATCGTCCGACTGAGCGTCTACTTCAGCGGCTGGATGATGTACTCCTCCGTGACTGACGAATACCGGAACCACGCGCCCCTCCAGCGGAGTTCGGGTTCGACATGGCGGATGATCGCGTGGGCTCAGGTAGACAAGGAAGGCGCGCCCCACAGATTTGCACCAGAAGTGACGGTAGTGGAGGCCCCCGGCTTGGCCGTGGGCGCTACGGCGAGGGGGGCGATTCCCAAAGCAGTCCGGTGCGGGATTGGGTCCTACGGCCTGCATCTCCCTCGCTGCGCTCTCGAACGAGGTGACACCGACCGCTCGCAACGTCGGCGTTCTTGCAGCCGCAGACGTGAATCTCCAGACCATGCCCGGCTGCCAGTTGCTTCATCCGTTCAAAGCCCGCGCGGCGGATGGCTTCCGGCAAAGCCAAGCCACCGCCAGCGCCGCCGCGCAAGGCGAAGCGGCGCCCCTGGGCATAGGGAGCCAGAATCCGCTCCACGAGCGAGCGGTCCGCTACGTGTCGCTTCAGGCTGGACGCGATGGCGGGGCGGATAAAGAGGTAACTGACGGCTACGTCGCGCACGCCGCGCTCGCGGCAGGCAGCCATGAGGGCCGCAAGACTTGAGTCGCTGTCGGTCACGCCGTAGATCAGGGGGTCTGCGCGGACCGACACCGACACGCCGACGGCCTTGAGACGCAAGATGCTGCGGAGCCGTTCGGCGACGGAGGCCGCGCCCGACTCCAGGACCGTGCGAAGCCCATCGTCCAGCGTCGTCAAGCCGACTTGGGCCGACACGCGCCCCGAGTGACGGCTGAAGAGGTCAAGGAAGCGGTCGGGAATCGCGCCCTTGGTAACGAACTCAACGCCAACACCAGCATCGAGGATCGCCGCCATCGACTGGTAGGACAGTTCGAGGACTGCGCTGACGGGCTGGAACGCGTCGCAGGAGGGGCAGAAGTACACCGCGTGGGGCGGGCGTCGCTTGCGCGCCATCTCCCTTGCGACCCGCGCCGCTGTGTCGCGATAGACAAGCACCGTGTCTTCGCCCGGATACCGCGAGTAGCCCCGCGCGTAACAGTAGGCGCACCCGTGTGCGCAGCCGCTGGTGATATTGACCGTCGGCACGCCGGCGAGACACGCCAAGCCCGACGGCGTGAGCACCGCGCCCCGGCGCTCAATGAATCGGACTGTCACCCTATCCGCCTCCCCGGCAAACACGGCGCCAACTCGCGCCGGCCGACGCAAAGCAAGTAGGCTGAATGCACGTGCCCAGCGTCAGTCGCGTCCGAAGCAGCCAAGCCGCCAAGTCGATGCTGCTCTAAATGCCGCACCAGCAGTGGCGGCGCAAGGTCCACGTCTTCAACCACGGCGAGGTTCGCTAAAGCACAGAGACGCTCGAAAAGGCTTGATCCATCCTCCAGCACCAATGCATTGGGGTTGAAGCGACGCACCGGAAAGAACACCGCCGCGTTGCCATCGTTGGGTCGCTCCTCGCCCTGCGTCAATCGATGGAGTGCCTCGAAATAATCGGTCAGTGACAGTTGCCGCACGCTGCGTCCGCCGCGAAGAGCAACCTGGCCTGTGGAGACGGCCAAACGCGAAGGTCGCATGGCGTCCGCACAGAGGCATCTTACAGGGCGCCATGCCGCATGAGGCGTCGTTGGGGGACAGGTCCGGCCGCCGACCAATATGCGCTGCTCGTGGCGGTCCGTGGTCCACTCGACGGAAAACGCACTCCGGTTGTTCAGTAGCCGGCAGAGCAGAGCAACGTGCCACTTGGGCGTCGTGGCGTCCCTCACTTCCCGCAGAATCCATGACCGGTAGTCTGCCTCTACATACTCGGCGAACGACATGGCGCCGCGCAGTCGCCGACTCCCCGTGTGGCGTGCCGGGTCTCGCACGCTCAGGTCAACGAACGTCCAGGCAAAGGAGCGGTCCGCCACGGCGTGCGGCCACTTCTCCAGCAGGTTTTGGCAAAGGTGGCTGACGAGAATGCCCGAACCTCCGCCGATGTCGGCGAATGTGAGTTCGCCGTCCATCTCACCGGCTGGTTTCGTGCGACACCGCTCCAGGAAGGGGCCGATGGCGCGGTCAGCGATCCGCTGGGCCCGCCGCCGACTCCAAGGATCTTTTTTTGACCGCAGTGCTGTCGTCAACCACTCGACAGGCCCGAATGAGGCGGCTCGCTCATCCAGTGGAACGGCCGGGAACGCCAGAAGCGCGATGCCTGTATCCGCATCCAAGGATATCTGCCGGTAATGGTAGAACAGCCGAGTTGGCCAGTGCGACTGACCTACGCCTGGAGGCAAGCATACAAGCGGCAGAAACTTTGGGTCTGCTTGGGCGCAGGGCCACCGGAGTTTGCCAAGCAGATAGACCGGATGGCGCACGCTGACCACCCCTGCCGCCAAAGGCGCTTCATCCCAGAACCCTCGGACCCCAAAAACCTCCAGGCAAACAAGTGCCTGTAGGAACAGTGGGCCGGCTTGTCCGATGACACCGCGCAACGCCGACTGGAGCAGCCTGAAGTAACAATAGCAGTAATGCCCGGCTCTGGACGGATCGAATGCCGATGCGATATACGCGTCGCGGGCCTCTTGCAGCCCTGCCAGTTCCTGCCGCCCAACCTTGCTGAGGTCCGTGGTGTGGGGCGCCCAGTAGGTTTCCCAGTCAACAGCCCGCACATCCAAGTATCCACCGCGGTCCGCAACCAGTTCGACAAGGATGGTCTTCGACCGAGCGCTTTCAAGAAGCCGGGATCGATTGACAGCCTGCCGAAGCCTTGAAGGTCGGCCCAGAATCGCATCTGCGCTCATACACGCCGCCTTGACCAGAACAGGCATCCCAAACAAATACCTAACCCTGGCGTGCTCTGATGTCAAGCGTCTTTCTGGCTTGGGCGCGTGGTGGTCACACTTTCGGTGCTCTCCAGGTCGATGACAGTGGGTGGGACTATGCCTCGGACGCTTCGCGCGGCAAGCGGCTCTGGCGAATAATGGAAGCCAGTGTGCCCGTCTTGAGTTCCTTGTGGTCAGGGACGATGGCCGTCACGGTCGTATCGGGAAGGCGTTTCTGCATCACGACGTGGCTGCCTCAGCGGCGGACCTCGGCGAATCCGTTGGCCGCCAGGATTTGACAAACGTCGCGCCCGGAGAGGACTCGGAGCCTACCCAATCGTCACCTCAAGTGAACTCAGGTACACCTCCCCGTGAAGGCGTTCGGCGATCTCTTGGGGGCTAGCGGTCTCCAGGAACAGTTCGATGGCCTCGCGCAGGTTCTCGCGGGCGGTCTCGATGGTCTCGCCCTGGCTAGCAATGTCCAGTTCAGGACAGAGGGCGACATAAACGTCCCCCTCTTTATGAATCGCCGCCGTGAACGTCCGTGTTGACATGATTGTCCTCCCTACCTTGCCGCGTCTCATTATATTGCCCTGCGGCCCGAGCCACAAGGGCGTACCTCAAGCAAACAGATTGCGGTCCAGGCGGCGGTACTGCACCGCCTCCGAAAGGTGCGTGGCGGTCACGTTGTCGGACCCCTCCAGGTCGGCGATGGTGCGGGCGACGCGCAAAATCTTGTCATGGGCCCGGGCCGAGAGGCCCATCTCCTGCATCGCCTGCTTGAGCAAACTCTCCCCTGCATCATCCAGGACGCAGAACTTCTTGACCTGCCGGTGGCTCATGCGGGCGTTCGTCAGTCGCCGACCGGCGAAGCGCGCGTCCTGGCGGTCGCGGGCCGCGGCCACCTGGTCGCGCATCGAGGCGCTGCTCGTCCCCTCCACCTGGCCGCGCAGTTCGCGGTACGGCACGGCCGGCACGTCCAGGTGGATGTCGATGCGGTCCAAAAGCGGCCCCGAGATCTTGCCCATGTACGCCTGCACCTGGCGCGGCGTGCAGTGGCACTCGTGCTTCGGGTCGCTCAGGTAGCCGCACGGGCACGGGTTCAAGGCCGCCACGAGCATGATCTGGGCGGGAAACGTGAGGGTGGCCTGCGCGCGGCTGATGGTGACCACGCCGTCCTCCAGCGGCTGGCGCAGGACCTCCAGCGTGTGGCGGTTGAACTCGGGCAGTTCATCCAGGAAGAGGACGCCGTGATGGGCCAGGCTGACCTCGCCGGGGGCGGGCATCGTGCCGCCGCCCACCAGGCCCGCCTCGCTGGTGGTGTGGTGCGGCGATCGGAACGGCCGCGTGGCGATGATGGCCTGGCCCTTGCCCAGGAGGCCGACGCTGGAGTAGATGCGCGTGGTCTCCAGCGACTCCTCCAGGCCGAGCATCGGCAAAATCGTGGGCAGACGCCGGGCGAGCATCGTCTTGCCGCTGCCGGGCGGGCCGATCATCAATACGTTGTGTCCGCCGCCGGCCGCCACCGTCAGGGCACGCTTGGCGTGTTCCTGGCCGCGCACGTCGGAGAAGTCCACGTCGTCGCGGCGGGATTCCTCGAAGACGGCCGCAAGGTCCAGTTCGCACGGCTCGATCGCCAGTTCGCCCGCCAGGAACCCGACCGCCTGGGCCAGGGCCGTCACGGGGACGACCTCGATGCCGCTGACGACGGCGGCCTCGCGGGCGTTGTCGGCCGGCAGGATGAGGCCCTTCAGGCCCGCCTCCCTGGCGGCCATGGCCATGGAGAGCGCCCCGCGCACCGCCCGGACCGAGCCGTCGAGGGCCAGTTCGCCCGTAGCCGCGTAGTCCCTCAGGCGGTCCGAGAGCATCTGCCCCGTGGCCGCCAGACACCCCAGGGCCAGCGGCAGGTCGAAGGCCGGGCCCTCCTTCTTCATGTCGGCCGGGGCCATGTTGATCGTGATGTGCCCGTCGGGCCAGGAGTACCCGGAATTCCTGAGCGCGGTGGCCACGCGGTCCTTGGATTCCTTGACGGCCGCATCGGGCAGGCCGACCACGACGACCGCGGGCATTCCGCCCCGCACGTCGAACTCGACCTCCACCAGGTAGCCGTCGATGCCGAAGATGCCGACCGAAAGGATTTTGCCGAGCATGGAAGCCCTCGCATATAGTAACGTGAAAGTGTGGAGATGCTACCGCGCCGCGCGGGGCCATGCAACCACAAAGCGCCGGCCTGTCAATGATTGACTTTCCTGCCGCCCCTCCTTAACCTGAGGCACACTCCGCCGGCCCCCAAGAGGCCGGTGGCCGTCCGGAGCGAGGAGAACCATGGGTGGCGCCCCCCGGTTGCTGATGATGCGAGGCTTTATCCTGATCCTGGGCGTTACAGGGCTGTGCGTTTCGCCGACCCCGGCCCAAACGACGCTCGATGGGAACTTGTTGGCCTACCGCTCGACGGGGGCCTCGTGCCCGGACAAGGCCTGGCGCCTCAACGAGAACGGGTTTGTCGGCACCTATATCTGCCTTGCCACGGCGAACGAAGTCTCGTTCACCGTCCGCGCCTCGAAAAGCGAGTCGGAGACCGGCACGCCCCTGCTGGGGCTCCGCGCCGCCGATTTCGCAACGTGCTGGCCCGTAACCGGGATGGGCGGCACCTACAGTTCGCACACGCAGACGTGGACGCTGCCCGCCGGCACCTATTGCATTCGGCTGGAGAACAGTAATCATCGACCCTCGGGCGGGCCCTGGGCGGTGAATGTCCGGGACCTCGCCGTCACCGGGGCCGCCGTCCTGAACGCGGCGGCCGATGCCCATGCGCTCGCCGCGGCCGACACGTACATCGATCACTTCCGCAAAGGCCCCGCCACCCTGACGCTCCTGGGCGACCTGCGGCCGCTTCCGAACGCGCCTGTGCGCATCCGCCTCAAGCGCCATGCGTTCAACTTCGGGACCGCCGTCGCGGGCGCCGGCTTTAACCGTCGCGGGGGCTCCTGGCTGACCGGGTCAGGCGCCGACGACGTCAACTACCGGAACTTCCTGATCGGCAACTTCAACACGGTTGAACCCGAGAACGCCGGCAAGTGGCCTTCCAACGAACGGACGCGCGGGGTCGTCACGCTCGATTACCTGGATGGCCTCATGGATTTCGCCGAACACAACAACCTGCGGGTGCGCATGCATGGCGTGTTATGGGATCTTTCCAGCCCCGACTGGGTGACGGCCCTTCAAGAGACGGCCCTCAACGGGGCCAGCCAGGCGGAGCGCGACGCCGCCAAGGCGGATCTGCGCGCCGCAATCAGTAAACGCATCCAGTATTTCGTCAGAGATCGCGCCCGGCGCTACTACGAACTGGACGTGATCAACGAGGGCGCCCACTCGCCCGTTCATTATCAGATTTTCGGCGCCCGCGGCGTCGCGGACATTTACAACGAGGTCAAAGCGGCGGCGCTGGCCGCCGGGGCGGCGACGCGCCTCGTCACGAACGAATTCGATATTCTCCAGTCGTCCGACGAGAACCCTGATCCGTACGCCAACTGGTATCGGAAACACGTTGAAGAACTCCGCAACGCCGGCGGGGCGGTCGATGGAATGGGAATCCAGTATTACGCGGTGTGCGACGGCCAGATGCAAAAAAACAACCTGCACAGCCCCTCGCGCATCGCCCAGGTCTTCCACAACCTGGCCACGGCCAACCTGCCGCTTTCGCTGTCTGAATTCGGCGTGCAGGATGTCGGCGACCCGACGCCCCAGCGTGCGGCAGAGATCCTCGCCGACACCCTGCGCCTCTGTTTCGGTCACGAAAAGATGACGACGTTTATCAGTTGGGGCTTTTGGTCGTCGCGCATGTGGCCGGTGGCTCCCGCGGGGGCGATGATGGATGCCCACTGGAACATCACCCCCGCCGGCAGGGTTTGGCAGCAGGTGACGGGCGTGCGCGATTGGGCTCTCCCCAACCTGCCCCTGTGGACCACCGATGTCTCTCTGGCCACCGACGCCCAGGGCCGAGTGAACTTTGTCGGCTTCTACGGCGACTATGAAGTGACCTGCGGCCAACAGCGCGGAGCGTTCACGCTGACCCCGGGGACGACCCACTACACGGTCGCCGTCCGTTTCACCCCGGACGCGAGAAAGAACCCGCCTTGAAAGCCGAAAACCTGGGGCCACCTCATACTACGACGCCGCTTGTGCCCAAGAGCCGCCGGGCGAAAACTGAAGCGTACGCCGCTTTCAGGCTGTAGGGCGGGGGGTTTTCCCCCCGAACGCCTGTTACCCCTGCCCGTTGTACCCCGTTTTCGGGCTGTAACGCGGGCGTATGCCCGCGCCTTCTTGCACGGGGGGCAGGCCCCGCCCTGCGGTGCGTAAGTCTAGTTGCAGCAAGGGGTTATGTTCATTGCCCGGCGCCAGGTAGCGTGGCAGTAGTACTGGAAGTTGCCGCCTCAGCGGGACATTTTTGACTTTCCCGCATGATTTTTTGACTTTCCGCAAATTTTCTCTTGCTGCGGGAGGAGTAATCGCCGGGTTGGCGCGGAGGGAGAGCAAACGCGGCGTATTTTTTTCGGCGGTATCACGCGTCGTCCGTAGGGGTTGCGGGCCACGCGGCTGAGAATAACAGAGGATGACCGGGGGAGATCGGCTGCACGGCCGGTTTCCCCCTGCTTTTTGAGGCCCACGGCACACAGGAACGGAAGAGCCGAAGGCATAAGGGGACGTAAAATGAAGAACGCAATGCTGGTTCTGGCGATTGTCGCCCTGCTGGCGGCAGCAGGGTCGGCCCAGGCCGCGCTGGTGGGGTACTGGCCTATGAACGAAGGCACCGGGACAGCGGTCAACGACACTTCGGGCAATAATCAAAACGCCGCCCTCGGGGGCGGCACGCTTCCGTCGTGGATCGCCGGCCGAACCGGGCTGACGGGAGACTACGCACTAGATTATCCCGGCTACCCTGGTGGGGGCACTTCTTATGCCTTGCGTTCCGCCGCTGTCTCCAACCTCGGCGGCGCCACCAACTGGACCATCACCTTCTGGGCGAAGGAAGAAGGGACAGGCTATTATGGACACTGGTTAGTTGCGGGATCGACGGCTTCGGGTGGTAACCGAAACTGGTTGGGGCAAAACGGTTCAGGGGGGGACCAGCAGATGTACCTCGGGTATAACAGCGGAAACTTCCTTAGTACGGGTCGGAATCTCCCGGCCAATACGTGGACGAAAGTAGTGATCACGTACGACAATGCCGGGGGCGGTACGCGGACGAAGATATACTTGGACACCACGAGGACCGACCATAATTGGGGCACGTCCTACCAAACTCATTCTTCCTTCTTCATTGGCGGGTGGACTGCTTCTAACAGCAACTTCGACGGCGTCCTCGACGAATTCAGCGTATGGAACGAGACCCTCAGCGATGGGAAAGTCAAGGCCATGTATAACATTTTGTCGCCCAACAGCAATGCGCTTAAAGATTACACCGTGGACAAAATGAAGGCACTGTTCGATGTCTATGGCACCGGCACGCCGGCTTGGGTCAACTCCAATGCCGGATTGGTGAGGTGGGAGAAGTTCACCGGCGGTAGCGGCACGGCCGGCTCCGTGACCTACGACGGAGGCAATTACAAGGCCTTCTTTGACGGCACCTCCGGCGTCATGACCCCCGAGCCGGCGACGCTGGCGTTCGTGGCTGTGGGCGGCCTGGCCCTTCTGGTCCGCCGCCGCAGGGCGTAAGGCGCCTCGCAAGAACGTGCAGAATCGAGGGCCGGTCCCCAGAGGACCGGCCCTCGTGTTTTTACCCATGAAATAAAGTAAATTAAATAGGGGACAGTCACCTATTTCGGCCCTCCCTTCGCGGCCTTGGGCGGCCGACCGACGGGCAGCGGGCGCAGGCGGCGGCCAGCACGGTGAGGGCCGGCACGGTCTTTAAGAGTGTTCTGCGATTCATGCGATCCTCCGTTCTCCTTTTACGCCACTTGCTGCTTTGCGCGGTGGGTCTCCTGACCCACCGCGCCGGAATCTGCGATTTCGGCCCCGCAGCGCGGGCTCGCGCGGCGGGTCAGGAGACCCGCCGCGCAAATTCTTCGTCGTCCCGCCGCGCGGCAGGAAGCCGTAGCCAGTCTATGCGCGGCTACGGCATCGCCCGGGCCGAGAGTTGCCGCCAGGCGGCCATCGAGCGGGCCAGGTTGTCCTTGGCGTCGCCCTTGACGCCGTAGCCTTGAAGGCCGATGGGCCCCTGGTAATTGATCGCCCGCAATTTCTTTAGCAGCGGCACCATGTCGAACGTGCCCTGGTCCAGCGTCTGAATCAGGCGGCCCCATCCGCCGCCGGGGGCCTTCGAGTCGGCCCCGTTGATGCTGACCATGAAGAGGTGCGGGGCCGCCTCGTCCAGGAGCGCCGGTATCCTGTCCTCGTCGCCCACGGCCAGGCAGTGGCACAGGTTGAAGGTGACGCCGAAGTTCCTGCGGTCCACCTTCCGGGCCAGGCGGACGGCGTCCTGCACCCGCTCGGTCCAGTCGCCCACGTGCGGATAGATGGCGGCGCGGAGGCCCTGGGCGGCGGCCAGGTCGGCGATCTCCCGCAGGCCCTCCACGGCCGCCGCGTCGCCGTCGGCCGATGACTTCGGGTAGTCCTTGCTGGTGATGTGCAGCCAGATGAGCGTGTCGTGGCCCTTGAGGGCGGCCAGGGTGTCCTTGAGGCGCGGGTCGTACTGGAGTTTGTCCTTGCCGAGCGTCGCGCCGCAATAGATGGCGAAGATCTTCAGGCCCCGCTCCCTGGCCTGCCCGGCCGCCGCCTGCGTGGCCTTGGGGTCGCCCAGCGTCCAACTGAGGCCCGCGTAGCCGAGTTCCTTCACCAGGTCGAGGTCCTTGGTGTAGGTGTCCATGGCGTAGAAGGGATTGGGCAAGGCGGCCGCCTCCTTCGCTTGCGCCGGTGCGGCGGACTCCTTTGACTCGGCCGTCGCGGCCGGCCGCGCGGCCATCACCAGTGCGCCGCCCAGGACGGCGGCCGCTGCAAACAGTGTCCGGTTCATGTGGTGCCTCCGATTCATCGTGCTTGGGGTGCGTTCATGTCCCATTTGCGCCGCCTCGCGGCAGGCCAAGTGTACACCGGCGGGGGATGCCGCGCCAAGCGGTTCGGCAGTCCCGATTCCGTCCCTTGCCCCGGCCGGCCGCACGCATTATAGTGGGGTGCGCAGGAGAGTTGCCAGGAAGGCGGGCGCCCGATGGACCAGCCGACGGGTGCGGATGTCGTCATCATCGGCAGCGGCGGGGCGGCGCTGCGGGCCGCCCTGGCTGCGCAGGACCGCGGCGCGACCGTCCTGGTGATTGAGAAAGGGCAAGTGGGCAAGTCGGGCGTCACGGCCCTTTCCTGCTCGGACCGCATGGCCTTCCACGCCACGCTCGGGCACACCGAGCCGGGCGGCCCGGACGCCTGGCGGTACCACGCCGAGGACATCTACCGCATCGGCGGGCGCGTCAGCGACGCGAGCCTCGCGAAGGCCCTGGCCAAGGGCGCGGCCGAGGCGTTCCATTACCTCGACAAACTGGGCGTGCCGTTCGCCCGGCGGCCCGACGGCCTGGCCGACCAGTTCATCACCGACGGGTCGAAGTTCGCCCGCGCCTGCTACACCGGGCCGCACACGGCCAATGACATCCATGCGGCCCTGCACAAGGAGTTCAAGCGGCGCGGCCTGCCGATTCTCGAAAACACCATGGCGGCCGACCTGGCCCTTGATGACGCCCGCAACGTGGTGGGCGTGCGCCTGGCGGACGGGCGGTTGGTCCCCGCGCTGGCGGTCATCCTGGCCACCGGCGGCGCGGGCGGGGCGTACGAGGTCAACGTCTTCCCCGAAGGCATGACCGGCGACGGCTACGCCATGGCCTACCGGGCGGGGGCCGAACTGGTGAACCTGGAGTTCATCCAGATGGGCCTCTCCAGCGTCAAGACCCGACTCGCCTGCTCGGGCAGCCTGATGCGGTGCTGGCCGCGGCTGGTGACCCAGGACGACCGCGAGTTCCTGTTCGACTACTTCCCCACCGCCGCGCCGCCCGGGCAGGTGTACGCGGTGCTCTTCCGCAAGGGCGCCTCGTGGCCGGTGTCGCGCGAGGAGCCCAGCCACATCATCGACATCGCCGTCTTCTCGGAGATGCAGAAGGGCCACACGGTGTGGATGGACTTCTCGCGGAACCCGCGCGGGATGGACCTTCGGAAGATGGACCCGGCCCTGTGGGAGCGATTTGAGGGGATGAAAACGCTGCCGCTGGCCCAGCCGCCACTTTGCGACGTGCCCCTGGCGCGACTGAAGGCCATCAACGCGCCCAGCGTCCTGTGGCTGAAGGAGCGCGGCATAGACCTGGAGGCGGGCGACCGCCTTGAACTGGCGCCCGCGTGCCAGCACTTCCAGGGCGGCGTGAAGATCAACGAGAAGGCGGCCACCACCACGGCGGGCCTCTTTGCGTGCGGCGAGGTGGCCGGGGGCCAGCACGGCGCCAACCGCCCCGGCGGAAACGCACTTCTCGACAGCCAGGTCATGGGCCGAATCGCCGGCCTCTCCGCCGCAGACTACGCCAACTTCACGCGGGCCTTCCCGCGCAGCAAGCCCGAGCCCCCTCACGCGGCCCAGGCGCCGGCCAGGGGCGATTCCATCGATGTGCGCGACGCCCGCCGCCAGATCCAGCGCCTCATGACCATGCGTGCCTCCGTCAGGCGCACCGCCAGGGGCGTGGCGGAAGGACTGGCCGAACTCGGCGCCCTGGTCCGACGCCCGTGGGATGCCCACAACGCCACGGCGGAGTTCCTGGCCGAGACGCGCAACATCGCCCTGGTGGCCGAGATGGTCCTGGCGGCGTGCGGGGCACGCACCGAAAGCCGCGGGCCGCACCTTTACTTCGAATCGCCCGACTCCATCAGCCCCCTGCCTCGCAAGGACCCCGAGTGGCAGAAGTACAACGTCATCCAGCGCGGCAAGGACGGCAAGATGGCGGTCGAGGCCCGAAAGCCCGTGCCGCCCAACTGGGAACTCGTGCAGAAGATCGACGCGTAGGCCATCCAAGCAGGTGCCGATTGATGTCCGATGCCCGCGACGAACTCGACTGGATGGTCCGGACGCAACTGGAGTCGCGCGACATCCGCGACCCGCGCGTCCTGGAGACCATGCGGACCCTCGACCGCCGCAGGTTCGTCCCGGCCCAGTTCAGCACGTCGGCCTACGAAGACCGGCCGCTCGGCATCGGCGAGGGCCAGACCATCAGCCAGCCCTACATGGTGGCGGCCATGACGCAGGCCCTGGACCTGGAGGGCCGCGAGAAGGTCCTCGAAATCGGCACAGGCTCGGGGTACCAGACGGCCATCCTGGCGCGCCTTGCGGCCGAGGTGTACACGATGGAGGTTCACGCCAGCCTGCTGGAGCGTGCCCGCGCCGTGCTGGACTCGCTCGGCATCACGAACGTGCACTACCGCGCGGGCAACGGGCGGTCGGGCTGGCCGGAGGCGGCCCCGTTCGACCGCATCCTGTGCGCCGCCGCCGCCGAGGCGGTGCCGCAGATGTGGATCGACCAGTTGGCCGACCCGGGCATCCTGCTGCTGCCGGTGGGCGGCTGGGAAGGCCAGATACTCGTCAAGGTGACCCGTAGCGGTGGGCGCCTGACGCAGTACCAGTTCTGCCCCTGCCGCTTCGTGCCGCTGGTGGACGGCGGCCCACCCGCGCCCGCAGGCCAGTAGCCGGTGTAATGCGTGAGAACGTGTGAAACAATTGCCGCCAGGGCGAAAAACGCCCCTCTGGCCCCCTGTGGCGCTATTGAGAACAGGGGTCTCGGGCGGCAATTTTAATTTTTTCACACGTTCTGAGTTACGGTTGTGGCGACCGCTCTTGCCGACTGTAGCGC
>Ga0315289_10008407_pt1 | contig 14932 bp, 9 predicted proteins | sample YL17G11_40_MG_FD_203452 | JGI IMG/M metagenome (GOLD analysis project Ga0315289, IMG submission 203452) | Sediment microbial communities from Yellowstone Lake, YNP, Wyoming, USA - YL17G11_40 | ecosystem: Environmental > Aquatic > Freshwater > Lake > Sediment | place: USA: Wyoming | collected...
ATACATTGACGATTTATGATTTACTATTTATGAATTGGCTTCGCTGCCAAAGAGAAGTCGCGGGTTTCACCCTCTTTCAATCGTAAATAATAAATCATAAATGGTAAATTCTCATGCGTCGCTCGCGTGGCTGATGTAATGCCTCCGGCGCACACTGCGCCACAGACCCAACCCGACGGCGACGATCATGACCACACTCGGCACCGCCGCCATATTGACCACTTCCAGCGTCTGAGCCAGCCGGCCGGTCCGCTCCCGCTGTTTGGCCTTGATCTCGCGCAACTGCCGTTGGGCCTCGCGAATCCTCAACTCCACATCGCGTTTCTTCTGCACGATCGCACTACCCAGCACTTCCTGCTTATCCTGCTCCTGGTCGGACGAGACCAGCTTCTGCAATTCCTGGTTGAAGCCTTCGATCTGGGCGTTGATCACCGCAACCTCGTCGGCCGTCTCCTTCTCGGCCTGTTGCTCGATCTTGTCCACGACCACGAAGGGCCGCTTGAAGTTGCCGCGCGAGCGGATCGAGATCAGGTCGCCGGAGCCGCCGAGATCTTCCACGGCGTTCAGGAGCAAAGCACTGTTGTCGCCCACGACGATCTTGCCGAAGATGGACTGGGAATAGGCCAACTGATCCGTGAGAAAATCCACATCGGAGAGCACGACAACGGCACACTCATCCTTCGCCTCCGTGAGGCCGGTGACGTGCTTCTTGACCATCTTGGGCTTGTTGGGATCGGCGGCCTTGTCCTTCGTATTCGGGTCTTTGGCCGCCACCTCGACCTCGATTCCCTGAGGGAAGCTGCTCTTGAACCGCCCGGTGACGAGATAGCCCATGTTCACCGGTTTGGTCCCGTCGTTGAAGCTGCTCATCAGCTTGGCCGGATCGGGGTACATGAGCTCGAACGGGCTGCTCACTCGCCAGGCATTCCCGTGGTCGGTCGTCATCAGCAGCGGTATCCGCTCGATCTGGGGCGATTCCGCAGGCTTCTTCTGCCCCTGGGGCTGGTTCGCGTCCGCCGGCTTGCCGGCCGCCTTCGGCGAAGGATCGACTTCATTCAGGACGCCCGGAAACAGCAGCCGAACCTGGTTGAGATTCGTCGAAATCACGCTGCCCTTGTTGAAGCAGTCCGCCGTCAACCCCAGGAAGCCGATGACCTTCTCGGCTCTCTGATTGCGGCTCAGCGGCGCCTCGATCGCCAGGGCCCGGTCGCCCGCAAACGTATTCGCGGACATCTGCAGGCCCCAAGACCGCAACAGCCGATCCAGGTTGGAGCTCTGGTCCTGCTGGGTCATCTGCATCGGGTTTCGCTGCGGCCGGTCCATCCAGCAGAACGGGTCCACGCAGACCATGGCGCGACCGCCCTTGAGGACGTACTGATCGATCGCGAATTGCGTCTTCTCCGGCAGATTCTTCGGGTGAATGACCAGGAGAATGTCCACGTCGTTGACGTCGTTCACGTCCGTGGCGACGCTCTTGACTTCATACTTGTTCTTGAGCTGCTCGACAATCGTCCAGGGCGGCTCCGGCTGCTGGCCCTGCATCTGCATCATCCGGGCCATGTAATCGCTCACGTCCTGCCCCATGACCGGCAGCGAGCTCATGATGCCGATTTTCTTCTTTTGCTTGGTGATCGCCGTATCGATCAGGTAGCTGATGTCGTACTCGACGAAGTTGTGCCGGTCCGGGGAAAAGAACGGGATGGTCTTCTCCACGCCGAATTGCGTCTGCATCACCAGGCCGAAGAAGAAGTTCTCCTCCTGTGTGATGGGGAAACGCTGGAGGCCGTAGCGCATTGCCTGCTCCTCTTCCAGGGAGAACGGACGCGGATCGATGACCTCCAGTTGCACCATGCCCTTTGAGACCGCGACGTACTCCCGCAGGAGCGCCTTCACGAATTCGTAGTAGTTGTTGAAGTAGCGAATCTGGTCCGGCGCCTTCATCGCCGCCGTCTCCGTGTAGTACAGCCTGGCCTTGATCGGCTGATTGAGCTTGCCGAGAATCGCCCGGGTCCCGTCGGAGAGCGTGTAGATGCCCTGGTCCGTGATGTCCACTTTGATCCGCGACCCCAGATTCTGACAGATGCTGATACCGCTGAAGCCGATAACGAGGATCAGGGCGGCGCCGAGAATGGCTCGAATCGTCCGGTTCATTAGCTGGCCTTCCTTTCATCCAAAATGACCGTGCACGCGGCAACCCAACCCGCGATCAACAAGGCAAAGTACGCCAGATCCTTGAATTGCACGACGCCCCGCTGGAGGGACTCGAAATGCTCCTGGAAGCTCATCCCCTTCATGGCGGAAACAAAGCCGGCCGGCAGAAACGAGGAGAGGTAGTTCAGCACGGTCGGCAGCCCGGCACAGACGAGAACGGCACAGGCCACCACCGATAGCACGAGGGCAATCACCTGGTTCTTGCTCACCGCCGAGAAGAAGCTGCCGATGGCCAGAAAGCCGCCGGCCATCAGGAAGCCGCCCAGGTAGCCTGTTGCAATCAGGCCGCCGTCCGGGTCGCCGAGATAGGCCACCGTGATCACCATGGGGAAGGTCAGGGCCAGGGCGATTCCCAGGAACGCCCAAGCGGCCAGGAACTTGCCGAGAACCGCCTGCGGAATCGTGATCGGGAGCGTGAACAGCAGCTCGATCGAGCCCACCTTGCGCTCCTCGGCCCACAGACGCATCGCCGTGGCCGGCACCATGAAGATGAACAGCAGCGGCAGGTTCGCAAAGAACGGCTGCATGTCCGCCTGCCGCATCTCGAAGAACTTCTCATGGAAGAAGGTGAGGTAGCCGGCGAAAAACAGGAAAATCACGAGGAAAACATAGGCCAGAGGCGTCGCGAAGTAGCTCTTCAATTCCCTCTTGAACACCGCCCAAAAGCTATTCATGGGGCACCCTCAAAAATTGATGATTTACAATTTACGATTTAAGATTTGGCTGCGCCGTCCCAATGGCAAATCTTAAATAGTAGATACTGGATTTCATGCGCTTTTCTTCATCTTGCTCTTGGTGATCGTCCGGAAGATCTCATCAAGGCTGGCATGGTGCTTCTCTTTCAGCTCTTTCGGCGTCGAGTCCACCAGAACCTTGCCCCGGGCAATGATGATCGTCCGGGTGCAAATCGCCTCCACTTCTTCCAGGATATGCGTGGAGATGATGATGCACTTGTCCTTGCCCATCTCGGTGATGAGCTTGCGAACGTCGTGCTTTTGGTTCGGGTCCAAGCCGTCCGTGGGCTCGTCGAGGATCAGCACCGCCGGATCGTGGATCAGGGCCTGCGCCAGACCGACACGGCGTTTGTAGCCCTTCGACAGGGTCTCGATCGTCTGGTGATAGACCGAATCGATGGAGCACATCGGCACGATGCGGTCGAGCCTTTTCTTGCGGTCCTTGATCTGCCGGACATCGCAGATGAAGTTGAGGAACCCGCCCACCGTCATTTCGGGATAGGCCGGGGCATTCTCCGCCAGGTAGCCGAGCGACCGCCGGACCCCCAGCGGGTCCTTCAGAATATCGTGTCCACAGACGCTCGCGGTCCCACTGTCGGGACGGATATAGCACGCGAGCATGCGCATGGCCGTGGTCTTGCCCGCGCCATTCGGACCGAGCAGCCCGAGGACCTGCCCTTTTTCCACGCGGAAGGAAACGCCGTCCACCGCCACGACCGGCCCGAACCTCCGCCGCAGTTCCTTGACCTCAATCATATGCAGCTCCAAACCAAGCCATTGATAATTGATGATGGATTATTGACGATCGATTATTGGGAAGGGACTTCCCGCCTTCCGCCTCAATCATCCATTATCAATCATCCTTAATCAATCCAACCGGTTCCCCTCCGGGATAAACGGTATACATTCACGAAAAACCGTTTGACAGTCAAGACCTCTGCCCCGATTATTTTTTCACGTGGCGAGGGCATCCTGCCCTCGAACCGCGGGCAAGATGCCCGCGACACGCAAGGGCAGGATGCCCTCGCCACGACGGGACCGTACCCAAGGGACAGTCCCGGAGCGTTAAGGCGCGTATACGAAACCGCGGACGAATTTGTTCCCAGGATTGCAGGTTCGACCTCGCCAAAAGACATGAGCCAAGTCGCCAAGGTGCCATTTACCGGCTACGAGCAGAGTATCTCAAAGGCCCTCGACCTGATCGGGGCCGGCGTGCGGCTTCCCCAAAAGGGTCTGATAATCCTTAAGCCTAATTTGACGAACTCCTCCCCGCCCCCGGTGACGACGAGCGTGCAGGCCGTCGCGGCGGTGTACCGATACTGTCGCGCCCACACGGGGGCCGAGATCCTCATCGGCGAAGGGGCCGGCAGCGGACGCACGTGCGATGTCTTCGCCGCCCTCGGGTACACCGATTTCGCTCAGCGTGAGGGCCTCGGCCTCATTGACCTCAACGAGGCCGAGACGGTGGAGCTTCAGAATCCTCAGGCCCTGCAATGGAAGACGTTCCACCTGCCCAGGATCGCGCTGGAGGCGTTCGTCGTCTCGATCCCGGTCCTCAAGGACCACAGCTTCACGAAGACGACGATTGCGATGAAGAACATGTTCGGCCTGGCCTCGGCCAGGCATTACGCCGGCGCGTGGAACAAGGCAAAGCTCCACTCTCCCTCGCCCGATGACTCGGTCGTGGACGTCTGCCTGTACAAGCGGCCCGATCTGTCGGTCGTGGACGCCAGCGTCGCCTTGACGGGCGGTCACCTGGCGGGCAAGAAGAAAGCGTTCAACCTGATCCTGGCCGGCTTCGATCCGGTCGCCGTGGACGCGGTGGGCAGCCAATTGCTCGGCCACGAGCCCGGCTGGGTCCACTACCTGACTCTGGCCGAAGGCCGTCTCGGTTCCATGAAAGACATCCAGATCGTCACGGCCTGACACGTTGCGCGGGCGGTGGTGGCGGGTTATAAGATTTGCTGGCTTCGACCGTTCCGCCGTAGGCGCCCATATTGATGCGCCCGCCATTGAATCCCGGCTCGTCGGCGACAGGACTGTTGGGATCGCCCGCATCAATGCACGGGCTCGTCACCTCATCCAGGACCCAGTCCTTGCGCATGGGGTCCCACCGTCCATCCTTGGACTTGACGTGGTAGTCTCCGTCAATCCAAATCGTATCCGCGTAGCCCGGTACCATAGAGATCCCTGGCTTGACCGTCTCCACCCAATACCCGAACGCGGCGAAGCACGGGTCGAGATCGATGTTCCCCTCTCCCGCCCAGCCCCCCTGCACGTCGCTATAGCGAATGCTCACATCGGCTTTCTTCACCTCGGACGTTTTATTCCCGATATACGCGTCGACCGACCAGATCGAGCCTCTGCCGTCCCACACAATGCAGTTCTCCAAACTGAGGCGGTAGGCCGCGTCCCCCGCTCTTATGTCCGGCCACCCGAGGGTAGCGGCCGTCCGAGCCCGGTTGCCCGTGAAGGTGGAGTTGAGGATCGTCAGTTCCACGTGATCACTGTAAACAGCACCTCCCATGCCGCCGGCGTAATTGCCGGTGAGGAGACAATGCGTCACGACGGTACCGGGACCCGGCGCAGCCTGCGGGGAGGTCAACCGGGTGGCGTAGAGCGCCCCGCCCTCGCCCGCCGCATTGCCGGTGAACGTGCACCGGTCGAGCGTCAGGGGCGCTCCTGCGTTTTCCACGGCCCCACCCCACCTGGTCGCCCAGTTCCTCTGGAAGATACAACGTGTCATCGAGGCCTTCTCCACGGCGAAAGCCGCCGCCCCGCCTTTCTCCGCCGCATTCCCCTCGAACGTACAGTCCACCAGCGTAAGGGTGCCCGCGGTCTGATGGAGGGCCCCGCCCCATTCGGCGGCGTTCATCTCGAACGTGCATCCGGTGAGCACGAGATCGCTACCAGTGGCGACGAGAGCCCCACCTTCTGTCAGCGATGAGTTGCCCAGGAAGCGGCAATCCGTCAGCGTCAGCCGGGCGCTGGTGGCACGGATCGCGCCGCCCTCAAACATCGGGCCGCTCTCGAACTTCGCCGCGCTGTTTTCCTCAAATACACAGTTCGTCAGAACGGGCCGTCCTCCCTCGCAATGGAGTGCCCTACCGGAGTTTTTCCGAAAGACGCAGTTCGTCAGGCGCGGACTGCCCCCTTGGTCGAAAAAGCCGGAATCGACCGCCGACTCGATGGTGACCCCGTCCAGCACGGTCGCCGTGTCCGTCTTGGGGCACTGAACCACGTGCAGGCTGTTGTCTGCTCGAAGGAATTCATAGACAGGAGTCTCCGGTCCCCAGAGATCCACGTCATTGCCGCGCAGGTCGCCGCTCAGGATGGTCTCATACCGCTGCGTGTCGCGCGCATTCGGGTCGATCGCGCCCAGGCCGGCGAAGCCGCCCAGGAGTGCCACGCCACCCTTCAGCGAGAACCACTCCAACGGCGAGCCCACGGCGGCCACCTCAATCACAGGGCTACTGCTTCCACCCCGTGTCTGTCGCCGTCCCGGCCTCGGAGGCAAACCCTGATCGGGCCGGTAGCACCCTTGGGCCACCCGGATGTCGTCCCCCGCGCCGGCCGCCGTCAACGCCGTTTGCAGATAGGTGAACGCATTCACCCAAGAGGTGCCGTTGTTCGCACCGGTGGCGTCCTCATCGACGTAGATAGTCCTTCCCCACGCGGCAGGCGTGAACAGCATACAAATCTGAAACAACGCACATCCCGCTGTGAAATTCGGCCGTTTCATGGTAGTTCCCTCCCGAAGAGGTTGCCTATGGTTTGCTAATGAACGATTTGCTGGCTTCGGCCGTACCGCCGTAGGCGCCCATGTTGACCCGCCCGCCGTTCGGCTGCGGCTCATCGCCCGCCGGAGTGGTCGGATCGCCCGCATCGATACAGGGACTGGTCACAGCGTCCCGGACCCACCTTTCGCCCATCGGATCCCAGGAACCTGCTTGAGACTTCAAGTGGTAGTCACCGTCGGCCCAGGTCGCACGTTGATGAAGTGGTCCTACGATGGCGCTGGGATTGACGCTATCGAACCAGTAGCCGGGACTGACAAAACAGGGGTCGGCATCGATATTGCCCAGGCCGGGCCAGCCGCCCTGCACGTCGCTGTATTCGACAGCAACCTGGGCCTCTCCTCCCGTGGGCGCTCCACGGGCGGGAGGCATGGAGTAGATCGGCCGTGCTCCATCCCACAGGATGCAGTTGTGCACGGTGAGCCGATACGTGGCGTCTCCTGGCTGTCCGAACCACCAGGCAAGGCTCGTCCCTCCCGTGCCGGGAGCAGTCTGGTTGTTCGCGAACGTGCAGTTGATGACCATCAACTCGACATGATCGCTGGAGAGCGCGCCGCCCCAGGGGCTACGGTTACCGCTGAACACGCAGTGGGTCACAGTAGCATCGTATGCCTTCGGATCGGTCTTGAGGGAAGATCCTTGCGATAGATGCACCGCGCCGCCGGACCAGGCCAGATTGCCGCTCAAGGCGCACCTCTCCAATGTCATGACTCCGCCTTCGCTGCTTATGGCCCCACCCTCCCTGTCCGCCACATTGCCGGCGAACCGGCAATTCGTTGCGACAAGCGAATTTTGCTGGTGATAAACAGCCCCGCCCCGCGGGGCCGTGTTCTGCTCGAACGTGCAGCCGGTGAGCGAAACAACACTGTCGACGCTGCAGATCGCGCCGCCTAGGCTGGAGGCTTGATTCGCGACGAAACGGCAGTCGGCCAGCGTGAGGTACGCCGCGGAGACATGGATTGCTCCTCCTACAACCATTGCAGAATTCTCACGGAACACGCAGTTCGAAAGGTTCGGCTCCCCTCCTTCACAAAGCAACGCGCCCCCGCTGAGCCTCCGGGCGGAGTTTTGCCTGAACGTGCAGTTCATCACGCGCGGGCTGCCACGCGCGTTGTGCATGCCGCTCTGGATCGCCGCTTGAATGGTGAATCCATCCAGTACCGCCGTAGCATCGGTAACGCGGCTCTCCACCACGTACTGACTGTTGTCGTCGCGTAGAGACTCGTACGCCGGACTGCCCGGTTGCCAACTGCCGTCGTCGTTCTCCTTCAAGTCGCCGCTCAGGATGGTCTCATACTCTCCCACCCTTCGAACGTTGGGATCCTGGGCCAGGACGCCGGCGAAGCCGCCCTCGATCGCCACGCCATTTTCGAGCCGAAACGCCGCGTTTGGCAGGCCCGATGGACTGATCTCGACGGCATGGCCATGCGCTACCGGCACACGTGCATCCTGGTCGGGTCTGTACCGCCCTTGCGCCACCCAGACTTCGTCCCCCGGCCGGGCTACAGCCAACGCGTTCTGCAGATGGACGAAGGCATTGACCCAGGACGAGCCATCATTCGCACCGGTGGCGTCATCATCGACGTACACGATTTTTCCCTCTGCTACAGACGTAAAGAGCATACAGATCTGAAGCAAGGCACATCCCGCTGTAAGATTTGACCGTTTCATTGTAGCTCCCTCCAGAAGAGGTTGACCTATGGCTGCCTGAGAAACGATTTGCTCGCTTCGGCCGTGCCGCCGTAGACGCCCATGTTGATCCGGCCGCCCTTGGGCTCCGGCTCATCTGCGAAGAGACTCCCCGGGTGGCCCGTATCGATACACGGGCTGGTCACATCATCCTGAACCCAGTCTTCCTTCACCGGGTCCCAGCGACCGGCTTGGGACTTCAGGTGGTAGTCGCCTTCCATCCAGGTTGCATTCGGATGATCCGGCTTGACGCTGATCTTCGGATCGGACGCGTCCACCCAGGAACCTGGACCGGCAAAGAGTGGATCGGCGTCGATGTTGCCCTGGCCGGACCAGGTGTCTCGTACATCGCTGTAGGCAACGGTAATCAACTGGTCGGGCGTCACGCTCGGCTTTGCCGTCGATTGCGTGGACGGCAGGAAGATCAACCCTTCCTCATCCCACAAAATGCAGTTGGTCATCATGAGGGCCGGATTATCACTGGGGACCCATCGATAGCCGGTCCAGCTCAGGGTGGCCCCGGCGCTGGCCCAGTTGTCGGCGAACGTGCAATTGGTGATCGTCAGGCGCGAGCTGCTGGCGTAGAGGACCCCCCCGGTTCCTTGGGCCCGGTTCCCGGTGAGGAGGCAATTGCTCAAAATGAGGCCTCTCGGGGAGAGGATGAACAGGTTGCCCACAAACAGGACGCCCGCAGAAGCCGCCGAATTGCCGGTGAATGTGCAGCCCTCGAACGTCACCGGGCCTGGCGTCGTGCTAAACCCACCCACCACGTACGCGGCGCCTCCGGTTGATTGCGCCCAGTTCTTTTTGAACACGCAGCGCGTTGTCCGGGTTCTCACCAGATCGGTCAGGTAGAGCGCTCCTCCCCTGTCGGCCAGATTGCCCTCGAACCTGCACCCGGTCATATTCAGGGTGCTGCTCCGTTGGCTCACGGCACCCCCTGCTTGTGCCACGTTCTGCTCGAACACGCAGTCGGTCATGTCCAGCGCACACCGATGGTTGATGGCTCCGCCCTCAACGGAAGCGGCGTTGGCCGCGAAATGGCAGTCTGACAGCGTCAAGGCACCCGCGTCGGCGTAAATCGCGCCGCCTCCCAACAAGGACGAGTTCTCCCGGAAGGTGCAGTGGGAAAGGTTGGGATGACCGCCGGTGGATCGCAGCGCGCCGCCATCAGTGTCCGTGGAGTTGCGTAGGAAGGTGCAGTTCGTTATGGTCGGGCTGCCTTGGTCGTTGAGGAGGCCGGCGGTTGTTGCCCCGATGATGGTGAAGCCGTTCAACACGGCCGTGGCGTCCGTCTTGGTGCTGATGACAACGTACGGACTATTGTCCGTAAGAACAAACCCGGCGAGCAGAGGACTCCACAGGCCTGTCTTGTCCTCGTCGTTACCTCTCAAGTCCCCGCTCAAGACCGTTGTGAAACGCTGCACGTCCCGCTCATTCGGGTCTTGCGCCCCGAGGCCGGCAAAGCCACCTTTGATTGTGACCCCGGTTTTGAGCGGGAAGGCGGGAGAATTCGAGCCAGGCCGCCTCGATCCCGCGGTCCTTGGCGGCGGCGATTCCGACGGATTGGGGATCACCGCCCGGTCGGGGCAGTAGATCCCCTGGCCCACGCGAATCTCGTCCCCCGGTTCAGCCATCGTCAGCGCATCGCGCAGATACCTATAGGCACCGGCCCAGGATGAACCGTTGCCGGCCTCTGTGGCGCCGCCCTCCACATAGATGATCTTCGCCCTTGCGCTCGCAGAGAGACACGCCACAAGGACGCAGACTATGGCCACAATTCTGAGTCGTCCTTTCGTCTTCATCTTCCGCCCCTTTCAACCTCAGATGATGAAATGATGACGAGGCAGCGGCAAGCAGCCGATTGTCGATGGTCGTCCGCCAAGGGGAGGAGCCAGGGGCAAGTCCTTTGGTCTTGCCGCTGCCATCCAGCGTGATGAGACTATAAGAATATGACGGCATCCTTCTTTCCCTCAATCCTGCACACCGGCCGGGATGACCTCTGTTTCGAGCATCTGTTCCCAAGCCAGTTTTGGGTACGTCGGCCCACCAGAGGACATCTCCCAAACATCCTCTGTGCCGTTGTCGGGCTCCCCCACGAAGTCCCAACCTGCAGCCAGATACATCGACACATCCTGCATTTCGGCGGTGGTCTTTCCCGTACCGCCGTCGCTCGTGCCCAGACCGCTGGTTTCGATGTCCCAGAAGGAGCCCTTTACGAGGGCCGGGTCGACCGTACAGACCAGCCCGCTCACCAGGCTGGCCTCTGTCTCTCCGCGCACCCGGCCGGTCGAATAGCACCTGATCACAGTGCCCTTCTGGTTGCTGCCGATGAGGCCGCCCACGACGTTCTTGCCTTGCACGTTGCCGCGTGCGTAGCTGTCCCTCACCACAGGATCGTAGAAGAGAAAACGATCTTCCTTCCAATTGAACCCCACCAATCCACCGACGCAGTCGCCCCCCAGGACGTTGCCGCCGGCCCAACTGGCCCCAATCGTGCCGCCGTTGAGCCCCACCAGACCGCCGACAGAGTCGGAAACCGCCGACACGGCCCCGGTGGAATAGCAGCGCGAGACATCACCCTCAAGGCCCCCCACCAGTCCCCCGGCCTGTCGCATGGCCGTGACACTGCCGGTGGCAAAGCAATCCGTGATGCTGCACGTCTTCGAGCAGGCACCAACAAGTCCGCCCACGCACGTTTGCCCCGTGACATCGGCTTTGGCATGGCAATGGGAGATCTTGGCCGGCCTGCGGCACTGTCCGACCAAGCCTCCGACATCGTCGTCGCCGGACACGTTGCCGGCAAACCAGCAATTCGAGAGGGCGCCGTAGGTGTCGCCGGCCAGGCCGCCGAACGATTCCCGTTGGCCCAAGTTCCCCGGGGCCGTTGGCAGAGGACGCTGCGGGCCGGGCTGCACCACACAGTTCGCATGACAATCCGAGATGCTCCCGGCGTTTGACCCGACCAGGCCGCCGACCCACCGCTCGCCCTGCACCTGTCCGCCCTCGACATAACAGTTGCGGATCGAGCCGGACCACACTTGGCCAGCCAAAGCGCCCACACACCAGAGCCTTTTGGGGCACGTGAACGTAGGCCGCACCTCGGGGTTCACCAGCCCCAGGTTTTTGACCGTCGCATCCGGGCCTTGAACGGACCTGAATAACCCCATGCCCACCATGACGGCACTGTCCGAAGTGTCCTCACCGCCCGTTATGACGAGGGTCAGATTTGCTATCGTATGCCCCTCGCCGTCGAAGACTCCGCTGAAGAGAGCAACCGGGCGGAACGCGGAGCCGGCAAGCTCCTTCAGATCGATGTCCGTCACGAGTCTGAAGTGTTTGCTCCAATCTTCCGGGTTCAGGCCGATCGCATTCATCTGCTCGGCCGCTGCGATCAGATACGGATCGTCGGCTGTGCCGCTTCCACCACCGTACTGGGCCTGGACCGGCAAACCGAAGAGCAAACAGATCCCCATGGCCATCCACGTCCCCCAACCCACCAAACTCGCTTTTCCGTCCATTTCCCGCTCCTTTCGATATGGTTGCTATGAATGCACCACCGGCCGGGGCATGCACCCCACCGGACCGCGCGCAAAGCATGCGCTTGCGACGTCGTCAGGCGACAATCGCGATGGCGAGGAGGGATCATCCGCGCAGCCCGTACCCTCACCGGTCGCTACGCCGCAAGCGCAGCATGATCAGGTTGTACAGAGCGTTTCCACGATCGAAGGGGGGCGGGTATGAAGTGATACAAATGATGAAGTATGATAGCGAAACAAGTTATGATAGAGTTGCTTGCCCGCCTTCGTATCTCATTTTTCTTGAAATTACCAATTCCGGTATCGCGGTGTCAAGAAAAAAATGTGGGCGGCAGCGAGATTTTTTGCGATCCCCCGGCGGCTGGTCACGGCTCTACAACTTCTGCGTCGGGGGCCGCCGGAGCGGACGCGGCCACGCCGACCCTGGCACGCGCCGCAACGTGGATGACCATCTGGGCCGCCGCACCCAGGCCCACGAGCCCGACGGCGAACCAGTACGGGGCATACAGCCCCACGTGCTCGGCGAGATAGCCCCCGGCGAAGGAGCCGATCGTCAGACCCACCGAGATCACAATCTCGTGGATGGCCATACGGGCGGACCGCCGGCGGCTCGCGGAGGCGCCGTAGTAAAGATGCGAGCAGTAGGCAAAGCCGTAAGCCACCCCCAGGAGCACCGAGGAGACGAGGAAAACGCTCAGGGTCCTGCCATAGATGGTCATCAACAGCGTCACCAGCAGCAGCGCCTGGCTCACCAGCAAGAGAGCGGGTTTGAAATGCCACTGGGCCCAACGGCCCGCCGCGACCAGGGCGGCGAAGTTGCACAAAGCATAGATCGTCAGGTACATGCCAAATTGGGATTCTGCGTACCCCAGGTCCCGGAAAACCAGGGCAAACTGAGAGCGAAGGATGGCATACGAGGCGCACACGCTGAACAAGGCCACACGGGACATCCAGCGGCAATCGGCCAGCAGACGCATGTCGTAGGCGATTTCCTTGACGCCGGCGTCCTGCGACTGACCGGCTCTGCCCGTCGAGCCGTCACGACCGAAGCTCAAGAGCAGCAGGGACAACAACACGAAAACCACGGCGGCCAGGAGCGGCAACACGGCGTTGACCTCAAACAGCCAACCGCCGATCAATGGGCCGATGGTCCCGCCGCCGGACCACGCGCCGTTGTACCGCCCGAAGCGCCGGTTCAACTGCACGCCCTCATAATCGGCCGAGACCCAACTCATCAGGAACGGCCAGTAAAGGGCCATCGCGGCCCCGCCGACGCCTCCCGCGACGATCAGCGTCCAGATCCAGGTTAAACCGCTGGCATCGGCGTGGAACTCGGCCCAGAGAACACAGAAACTCATCATGGCCGTGGCCAGCAGAGCTATCGTCGCGGCCGACAGGGTCGTCCGCCGGACCCGCAGGTGGCCAAACCGCGAGCCAGTGACCAGCAGAGCGATCATGTAGGCCAGGGTGTTGACGGCCGGAGCGTAGCCGACATGGGCGTTCGTGCCGCCCATATTGCTGAGCACAAAGGGCATGGCCGTCCAAGCCATGCTCAGGCTGATCGCCATCATGAACGCCGCCCCATAGAGCGGCCAGGCCCGACCACTCCGCCCCAGGCCCGGAGGGCCCCCCGGTCGCGCAGCGGCCCTCCGGGCCGAAGGCGGCCGGGCTGCGGGTCGGGGCACATCGGGCCGTGACTCCTTGCTCTGTTCAGACATCCTGCTGGTGCTCCAAAGCCCTTGATTCTAACATCCGCGTCGCTATGTGCCAGTGGTCGGTGGGAGTTTCGGGCAAGCAAAGTGGACGGAGTGGATTTCGTGGACGAGGGGGACGCGGTGCCGGCCCCACGTTTGCCCGGCGGTCCACACCGTCCATGCCGTCCACAAAGTCCACTATGGGTTCTTGCCGGCAGGCATGCGTTGCCGGTAGAGCATAATCCGCTTGGCGATCTGCTCGGCCAGCCGCTGGTTACCGGTGGACTGGGCGATCCGCAGCGCCTCTTCCAGACGACTGAGAGCTTTATCCATCTGACGCGTCTCGGCGTAGCTGCCGGCCAGCCCCACCAGCGCATCCGTGTCACGCGGGTCGAGCCGCAGGATTCGCAGAAAATGGGCGATGGCCTGATCGTGCTGCTTCAGCCGGGCCAAGGTCGTGGCCAACTGCTGACGGACGGTCTTGTTGGCAGGGTCGCGGTTCACCGCGTTGGACAAATGCTCCAGACCCTCCTGGACCGCCCCTTGGGCGCACAGGGCCACCCCCAATTGGGCCTGAGTCATGGCGTCATCCGGCTTGAGTCGTGCAGCTTGACGATAGTGCTCGAGGGCCCGGTCGCCATGGCCCTGCTCATCCAGTAACAAGGCGACGTTGTGGTGGGCGTCGTAGTTCTGGGGCGTGAGCTCTGTCACGCGCAGCCAGCACCTCAGGGCCTCCGGCTTATTGCCCCGACGGAATTCCGCCACACCGAGGTTGAAGTACGCCTCGTGCATATCCGGGGCAAGCTCCAGGGCGTGACGCAGATGGCGGATGCCTTCCTCCAGCCGGTTCTCGGCAATGAAGACGGCCCCCAAGTCGACCTGAACTCTGCCGTCGCGCGGCTTTACCTGGGCGGCCTCCGACAGATACCGGATCGCTTCCTCATATTGCTCGCGCCCAAACAGGGCCAGTCCCAGGTACTGGAGGGCGTCCCCATTCTTCAGATTCAGCTCCAATGCCTTTCGGGCCTGGCGCTCGGCGCCGTCAAAATCGCTCGACTTGTAGTACTCCCAGGCGGCCCGGGCATAGGAGACATCGTCGATGAACTGCTCGCGAATCTGCCGAATCGCGGTCGGGGCCACATTGACGAACTCCGGAATGTTGGCGGCGCGATCCGGGGCGGTCAAGCGATCCAGCACTACCGGCGGAGTGCTCTCGCCCTGTTCATCGATATGAGTCAGGTAGAGCCGTGTGTAAGGCGAGTCCGGCT
>Ga0315289_10008408_pt1 | contig 14930 bp, 14 predicted proteins | sample YL17G11_40_MG_FD_203452 | JGI IMG/M metagenome (GOLD analysis project Ga0315289, IMG submission 203452) | Sediment microbial communities from Yellowstone Lake, YNP, Wyoming, USA - YL17G11_40 | ecosystem: Environmental > Aquatic > Freshwater > Lake > Sediment | place: USA: Wyoming | collected...
GGTCGAAGAAGCTCTGACCCATGACTCCAACGTCCCGCGGTCTACATCCGTTAGGTGAACCGGCGTCGCTTCCCAGGGCATGACGCCAGTATAGCATATAATGCGGATTTATGCAATTGAGCACTAGGTCTCTCCCGGCTCGTTCTTCGCCGGCTGCTCGGCCGGTGGTTCCTTCGTTGTGGAGTGGTGACCGACGACATCGAACAGCCTCTCCAGCCCGCCCCTCATCTGCTTCCCGAGGGCCACGAAGTCGAAGCGCGGCAGGTGCGGCGTCTCCTCCTCCTGGTCCTCGGGCAGGATGGGTATCCAGCGCTGGGCGACAATGCGGACGCTCGCCGCGAGGGGCACCGCGACGATGAGACCGACCAGTCCCCAGAGCTGGAAGCCAGCCAGCATGGCAAACAGCACGGCGAGCGGATGAAGCCCGACGGACTTCCCCACGATGCGGGGCATGATGGCGTTGTCCGAGATCTGGTTCATGACCACCACGACCCCGCCCGAGAGCAGGCCCGCGATCAGGCCGTGATGGTCGGCCGTCACGGACCCGAGGAACAGGGCGACGCTGACCGACGCGAGCTGGCCCAGCCACGGCACCGCGTAGGTGATGCCCGCGAGCAGCCCGATGATGAGTGCGTAACGGGTGCCGAAGGCCACCCCCACGATGGACAGCCCGATCGCGCTGCCGATGCCCATGATGAGCGAGACGGCCGCCAGGCCTCGCACGTACGCGGCCAGCATCTTGTTGACCTTCAGGACAACCACATCGACCTGCTGCGAATCCTCCGGCGCCATCATGGCCTGGATTCCCGTCCGCAGCGGGTCGATGATCATCATGAAGTGGAAGGCGATCAGCGTACCGAGCAGGATCAAGATCAGCATGCCGCCCGCCTGCGCCAGGCGGCCGCCGAACCAGCGCGCAATGCCGCCCTTGTGCGCATCGAGCCACTCGCGGGTGGCCGTCAGTTGGCTGTCCACGTACGCCGAGGCCTCGACACCGGGCATGTAATGCTTGAGCCACTCAGTGGTCTTGGCCCGGGCACCATCGTACGCGGTCTGCGCGCGCTCCAGGTAGAGCCCCTGGTTGTTCCAGACGTCGGTCACCTCGCCGACCACGCGCGGCACGAGGAGGATGAGGCCCACCGCCAGGATGGCCAGCAGGCCGCTCATCACCGTCCAGACCGCCTTCGTCCGACTCCAACCGTGAGCCTCGAGCCGATCCAGCAGGGGGTCGAGGATGTAGGCGACCACGAAGCCGGCCGCGAAGGGCACAAAGGCCGCGCGGATCTTGTAGACCACGGCGCAGACCAGAACCGCCAGGCAGACCCCCAGCGCCACGAGGAGAACCTGACGGACCGAGGCACGGCCTTCCATGGCCCGCCACCTCCGAACGGAAGGTGACAGGTCACAGGTGACAGGTGACAGGAACGGCAGGCGAACGACCCAGCCCGCCGCTGCTGTCCCCTGTCACCTGTTACCTGTCACCTTCCGTCAGCATCTGCTTCAGTCGGCCGAGCGCCCGGTGCTGCAGCCGCGACACGTGCATCTGCGAGATCCCCAACCGCCGGGCGATCTCCGTCTGCGAGAGGTCCTGGTAGTAGCGGAGGATCATGATGACCCGCTCTCGCGGCGGAAGGCGGGAGAGCGCGGCGGTGATGGCCTCGCGGTCCCCGATCGACTCGAACTCGGGGTCGACCGCCCCCTCCCGCTCCTGGCCGCTGATCGGAGAGTCCTCGCCGTCGCCCGTGGACAGGGCATCGGTCGAGAGCAGGTCGTACTGCGTGCTGGCCTCGACGGCCTCCACCACCTGCTCCTCGGTCACGTTCAGCGCGGAGGCCAGCTCGGCGTAGGTGGGTGACCGCCCCTTCTCCTGGCTCAGCCGGTCCGCCGTCAGCTTGATCCGGTGGACCAGCTCCTGGATGCGTCTCGGTACGCGCATCCCCCAGCCGCGGTCGCGGAAGTGCCGGCGGATCTCGCCCTTGATCGTCGGGACAGCGAAGGTAGCGAAGCGGGTGCCGCGCTCGGGGTCGAAGCGGTCCACGGCGTTGATCAGGCCGACGAGCCCGACGCTCACCAGATCCTCGAACGCCTCGCCCGCCTGCGTGTAGTCCCTGGCGACGTGCCGCACCAGGCCGGAGTGCTTCTGAATCAGATACTCGCGGAGCGCCGGCTCTTGCGTGGCCCGCAGCTCGCGGAACAGGTCTTCGGTGGATCGTCCGTCCCAGACGGTCGGCATCCCGGGGCCTACCTCGCGAAGCGCTTCACCATGGTGACTCGAGTGCCGCCGCCCGGCTGTGACACCACCTCGGTCTCGTCCATGAGCTTCTGGATCAGGAACAGCCCCAGCCCCCCGCGCTTCTCGGGCGCCGACTCGTCCACCACATCCGCCGTCTGCGGGTCGAACCCGCAGCCCCCGTCCTCGACCTCGACCCTCATTTCGCCGTCGCCCGGGTGGCACCGGATGCAAATGGCGCCCTGCCCCCTCTCCTGCCCGGGGAAGGCGTGGTCGATGGCGTTGGTGCACGCCTCCGACACGGCAACCTTGATGTCGTCCACTTCCTCGTACGAGGCGCCCAGGCGCGAGGCCACGCCCGACACCGCCAGGCGGACCACAGTCAGCCACTTCGCGTCATTGGGGATGCTCAGTTGAACGGGAGGTTCCGGCTCGGCAGGCCTCATCGGGTGGCTCCCTCCCTCCGCGCCGCCAGAAGCGAGCTCGCCTCCTCGACATCGGCCCGAACGCCCAGCATCTCCCGCGTGCCCGAGATATCGAAGACCTTGAGCACGACCGGCGTATCGCACGCGATGGCCAGAGCCCCGCCGCCTTCCGCCGCCTGCTTGGCCGCCTGCACCAGAATGCCCAGCCCCATGCTGTCCAGGTACAGAACGTCCGTCAGATCGACGAGAAGCCACGGAGGCCCCTCGCACTCGCTGAGAGCGGCCCCGAGAGCCTCTTGCAGCTCCGGGCCTGTGTAGGCATCCAGCTCCCCCTCGGCCGCCACCGCCTTGAGCCAGTCAGTTTCGTCCCTGCGCTCGATTCTCACTGGGCGCCATCTCCTCTCTCTGCATCGGTCGGCGCGCCTCCCGCCGCGGCACTGGCAGCCCCGCTGCCGGTGTGCGACTCCCGCTGGGCGCGCATCCGTTCGAGCCACTGGCGAACGCGCGCCTCCCGTCCCCGGTCGGTCGGCTCGTAGAACACCTGTCCCGCCAGCTCCTCCGCCACGTAGTCCTGAGCTACCCAGCCGCCCGGGTAGTCGTGCGGGTAGAGGTATCTCTCCGGCTCGGCGTGTAGGCCGACGTTCCTCAGGTGCGGTGGCACCGGCCGGCGGGCCTTCTGCTTGGCCACCTCGGTGGCCGCCGCGATAGCCTTGTACGAGGCGTTGCTTTTCGGTGCCGAGGCCACGTAGATGGTCGCCTCGGCCAGCGGAATCTGCGCCTCGGGCATCCCCACCATCTCCACCGCCTGCGCCGCCGCAACCGCCAGCACCAGGGCCATCGGGTCCGCGAGCCCCACGTCCTCCGCCGCCTGAATCACGATCCGCCGCGCGATGAACCGTGGGTCCTCGCCGCCGACGAGCATTCGGGCGAGGTAGTACAGCGCGGCATCGACATCCGACCCGCGCATGCTCTTGATGAAGGCCGAGGCGTGGTCGTAGTGCTCGTCGCCCTCGCGGTCATACTGTAGGAGCGGCGTCTCGGCCTTCTGCGCCTCCGCCACGCCGATGCGCCGCACGCCGGCCTCATCGGGCGCAGTCAGCAGCGCGGCCAACTCAAGCTGGTTGAGCGCCGCCCGCGCATCGCCCTCGGCATGAGCCGCGAGGTAGTCGATAGCCTCGTCAGAGACCTCGACCGAGAGTTTCGCGATGCCCCGCTCCTCGTCCGCCACCGCGCGTCGGAGCAGGGCGGCGATGTCCGCCGCGCCGAGCGGCCCAAACTCGAACACGCTGCAGCGCGACAGGAGCGGCGCGGAGATCGTCCGCCAGGGGCTCTCGGTGGTGGCCCCGATCAGAGCGAACACGCCGCTCTCGACGTGCGGCAGCAGGGCGTCCTGCTGCGTGCGGTTCAGCCGGTGGACCTCGTCCAGGAAGACGATCGTCGGCTGGGCGTGGAGATGCAGCCGGTCGCGTGCCTTCTCGGCCTCGCGCCGAAGCTCCGCAACGCCGCTCTGAACGGCCGACAGCCTGACGAAGGACGCGCTCGTCCGCCGCGCGATGACCTCCGCCAGGCTGCTCTTACCGGTTCCGGGAGGCCCATGGAAGATACAGGAGGGAAGCTGGTCGCGGTCGATGGCGATCCGAAGCGGCGACCCTGCCGCCACCAGCGCCGCCTGCCCGGCCATTTCCTCCAGCGTGCGCGGCCGCATCCGGGCCGCCAGAGGCACGCGCGGCGCCCTTTGGGCGCCGTGGGCGAACAGATCCATCGGACTTCGGACCTCGGGCTTCGGACTTCAGACCAACGACCACGGCCAAGCGCCGCCTCGCCCGACGGGCCGACGGCCTCCGGACGTTGCCGTAGGTCCGAGGTCCGAGGTCCGAAGTCCGAAGTCCGCCGTTCTGACGAGGGCCCCGCAGATGCCGTGCGCCCTGGGCATTTGAACCCTCAATAATAGGTGGGTGCCCCCTCGGTGGCCTTGCGATTCCCCGCAGAGCGGGGCTGCCACTCAGCCCGCCGAAGCAGGGCTCCCTTTATTGGGGGTGTTGGCTCAAAACTACCACTAGGCGTCACGCACACCGCAGGGCGTCATCTCGTCGGGGGGATGATACCACTTCACCGGGGCGATTGCAAGCCGGCGGGGTGCGGCGCGGCGTGCGGCACGCGCCAGAACCCGGCCGCCTGCCGGTCGTGGCCCGGGTAGCGGGATCGCGTGCGTGTCCGCCGTGACGGCAACACTGGCAGCACACGGCGGCTGCCAGTGGCAGGGCCCGGAAGCGACGGGCTGGAAGCCTGTCCTACGCGACGACGATAGGGCGATGACGACAGGCCGGCGGCGATAGGCCTGAAGCCGCCGCCACTCACGCCACTCGCTCTACTTCTCCAGCTTCGGCATCGGCGACAGGCCCTTGGTGCCGGGGTAGCGGGCGCGGAGGAGGGCGGCTTCGATGTAGCCGCGGGCTTTGTGCGGGTGGTTGGCCGCCCAGATGATGCTCTCGTGGTCGAGCGCGTTGATGCGGTCGTTCATCGCCTTGAGGCAGTCCATGTTGTTGAGCAGCGCGCGCTCGACCGGCATCCGCTCGGGGTTGATGTCGATCCCAAAGTAGCCCGCGTACCCGTGCATCTTCAGCACGTACAGCGCCGCCTCCGCCTGCTCGGGGCTGACCACGCCGACGTTCAGGTCCTGATCGTAGTTGCCGAGCGGCTGCGCGTTCCAGTGGGTGTGCGCGAGGCGGCCCTGCTCCAGCACCAGGCTGAAGGCATTGGGCAGGTCCTCAAAGCCCATCAGCACATGGCCGACCTCGGGGTTCAGCCCGACGAGGGCTTGGCCCGCCGCGAGGAGCTTCGTGTTCTTCGGGTTCTTCAGCAGGCTCTCCGTCTTAGCTGCCATCAAGAGACCCTCGGGCGTGGTGCCGTAGAGGATGTGCCCGCGCGGCTCGTAGGGCTTCGGCTCCTCCGCGACGCGCACGCCGGGCACCGCATCCATCGCTTCGGCCAGGCCCGAGCAGAACCGATGCCTCGCCGCCGCGAGGTCGATGCCGAAGGGATTCTCGTAGCCATCGATTCCCGGCCAGGTGACGACGATCTCTACGCCCAGCCGCTTGCTCATCTCGAGCGTCCGCTTGGTCCGCTCGATGGCCGAGCGCCGCGCCTTGGGGATGGGCGAGGAGAGCGCGCCCCATTCATACTGCGAGTCGAAGAAGATGTTCGGCGCGAGCATGACCAGCTTCATGCCGGTATCGCGCAGGAACGAGGCCCAGAGGTCGAGGTTCTCCTCGGACACCTCGTTCGGATAGTGCGCCTCGAGACCGACGAGGCCGTACTTGCGCAGCCCCGCCGCGATCTCGAGGATCTGCTCCATCGTGTACTTCTCGACATACCGGTCGTGGAACCGCCCGCCGCCGGGCGAGAAGAACCACACACCCGCCGAGAAGCGGAGGTCAAGCGAGAAGCTCGTCAAGTGCTTGACCATCGCGTCGGGCGACTTCAGCTTCGCTTGCGATCGAAGGTCGATGAGTGCCATGGTGGGACGCCCCTCCCATTCGTGACGCTATGCCGCGCCAGTGGCTTCTGCGCTGGGGATACGCGGGGACAATGCCACGGAGCCCGGCTGTGCGCAAGGGTGGGCCGGACCCGGTGGTCTGTGGCTGTGATGTACGCGGGCGACCCAGCGGGTCGCCCCTACACGGCCTTGACTGGGCGCGGCATCCCTGTAGGGGCGACCCGCTGGGTCGCCCTCTGCCGCAACCTATCGCAGCGGCGGCGGCTCAAGCGGGGTCCGCCGGCCACCGTTCGCGAGGTACTTGTCGTACACCTTGCCGTACCACTCCCGCCATGCGTCCAGGGCATCATCGTAGGTCAAGGCGTCCAGCTTCCTCAGCCGCCAGTCGATCTTGAGCTGCGTGGTGTCTGGGCTCAGCTCCACCCAACGGTTCGGCGCTCCCGCGGCCGCGCTGGGCACGTCCGCCGTATCGTAGGCGGCGCTGGGCGCTCCCTCTTTCTGCGCGACACCCGGCTGGTCGGCGCTGACCCTAGTCACCTCCGCGAACCAGGGCACATGGAGGACGATCCGTGCCGGCCTCTCCCGCCACTGGGCCGCGATCTCGACCTCGGCCCCCTTGCTCGACATCGTCGCCACCGCGGAGACCACCCCGAAGGTGGTCAGCGCGTTCTTCACCCCCGTCGGCTTGTCGGGCTGCACCCACCCGGGCGCGATCAGGCGGAACAGGTGCAGCTCGTCCCCCTCCTCCGAGACAAGAAGATCCCGCACCAGTTCGGCATACGCCGCCGCAAAGACCGGGTCCGGGGTGACGTCCTCCCCGCTATCCCGGTCGCCCCAGGCACGGGCTCCCACGGCAAAGCCCTCGTGGCACGATCCCGTGTGCACGAGGATGCCGTAGAGGTCGCGCAGGGCCTGCTCCTGCTCGCCTCGAGCCGCGTGCAGCCAGGCGAGGTCGATGGTCGCCAGCGGGGACAGCACGCCCCCCTCCGCCAGGATGCCCTCCGCGTAGCTCCGGTGCAGTCGCTGGCAGAGCCCGGTGACCTGGGCCTCCTCGAGGCCCTTCGCGAGCGACAATCGAGGGGCCAGCGAGAGGTTCTGTGCCGCATCCGCCAGGCCCCCCAGAGCATCCGACGGGAGTCCGGGGACATCGGCCGGGGAGGGCAGGGGGACCGCCTCGAGCCGGCCCAGCCACTGGGCGGAATTGTCCGGGTGTCCGAGCCCGGCCGCCATCTCGCCCGCGCTCGCGAGCGCCGTCGCAACCGCCAACTGCTCACCGGGATTGGCAGGTCTCGCTCCGCGCTGCGCGGCCCCCAAGACCAGAGCCTCCGCCAGCCACGCCACGGCCTTCTGCAGCTTCGGGTAGACCTGGGCTCCCCAGTTCTCGTCGCGGCAAAGCGCGTAGTGGCGACCGATCGCGAGCAGAACCTGCGCATGACCGCGCACGTCACCGCCCGCCGACAGGCAGCCATCCGCCTGTTGCTGGTCGAGCAACCCCGTCAGGCACTCACGCGCCAGGGAGAGCTGCCCGGCCACCTCGAGCGCGTGGATGACGCGCACGCTCTCTCCAGGCAGAAGGGGCTCCTTCCGTAAGCGGTACACCAGCCGCGTGAGCGCGCCGGGCCTCCGCTCGACGGACATGAGCAGGTACGCCAGGCTGGCCGCGTAGGTATCGAGGGGCTTCTCTTCCGGGAACGAGAGGTCGGTGCCCTCGGCCAGCTTGGCGTTCCACTCGTAGGTGAGCTGCTGGACGAAGGCGTCGAAGCCCGCCCCCCTGATCGCCTGCAGAACGCCCACCGACTCAAGAGGCACCGGCCGCCAGGGCATCTTCAGGTCGACCTGGACCTCCTGGGCCTGCCCCAGATCCCAGAGGGCGATCAGCGCCGCGGTATCGTGTTTCACGTGAAACACGTCGCCGGCGGAAAATGGGACGGAGGGAGTATCCGGAGACCGGGCATCGGCCCGGTCTCCGGATACTCCCTCCGTCCCATTTTCCGCAGCAAAGGGTCCAGTGTACGGCTGGTCGAGAACGGCGTACCGTCTGGCGGGCGCGGCGTCCGGCAGGAGGCAGACCGCCGCGCCACCCACCGCCAGGCACCCTTCTCCGAACTCATGGCGCGAGTTGGGGTCGAACCCGCCCGTCTGCAGGGCGGCCGCCCGGTGGTCCCCCCCGGACCCCCGGATCGCGCAACCGATGACGCCCGGGCTCGGCGGGCCCTCCCTCTTCGAGGTCGCCATCCGCCGGATCCCCAGACGGATGAAGTTCACCGGCCATGCTTCCCCCGCCGCCTGGACCATGGCCGCGAAACTGGTCACCGAGTACCGCAGATCGCCGCTCTGCCAGGCGTAATGCACCACCGGCAGATGCCCGAGCCCAAGCTGCTTCACTCTGACCGCGACCGGCTGCGGCGGATCGCCCGCCACGATGCACAGCTCGACGGCGCCGGTGTAGAACGCCCCATCCCATGTGATCTGCGTGGCGCCCTGCTGACCGACGATGGCAAGGAGGTTCGAAGGCTTGGCGAGGTAGGAGAACGGCCCGGCGGGGGGGTCGATCTGCGGATCGTAGAGGCCCGGGCTCGGAGTTCCGGGTCCCGAGTCCCGTGTCGCTGCCGTGGGCGTGGGGCCCTCCGTCTGCGCGCAAGCGCACGCCAGGAGGCCCAGGGCTAGGGCGATCGGGACGGTCGGCCTCAGTGCTCGTGCCGGGCGCCGTCCTGCCGGCGACACAACGCGGAACTCAGAACCCGGAACTCGCGACTCGCCGTCACTGTCTCGCTTCATCCGGGTGCTCCAGCACCTTCAGGATCGCGACTGCGATGTCGTCCATGTCCGCCCTGGCCCCGAGGAGCAGTTGGTGCGCGAAGAGGCAGCACTCCACCTCGCAGGCCCGGTCGGCGTTCGGGCAGACGTAGACCGAGAGGTCAACCTCGCGCCCGAGCACCGCTCGCGCCGATCGCTGCTCCCACTCGGTGTAGAGGGGGAGCCGATTCAGCGGCGGGTACGTGCCGGGCCACAGAGGCACGCCCTCCGCCTGCACCGCTCGGCAGAACTGCTCGCGGGTGACGCCCGTTGACTGCTCGCCCGTGTACCTCAGCGCGTAGCAGTAGAACGCCCTCTGCGTCACGCCCTCGTACACACTCAGTAGTTCGATTCCCGGCGCGCCGCGAAGTTCCGATTCCAGGTGCTCTGCGTTCCCCGCCTTCCGCGCCGTCCACTCGGGCAGCCGAGTGAGCTGGACTTGCAGGATGGCCGCCTGGAGCTCGGTGATCCGGTAGTTCCACCCGAGCACCTCCTTCCGCACGGTGTCCTGCTCGCGGTAGCGGCCGCAGTTGATGAGCGAGTGACACACCTCGTCGAGCGCGGGGTCGCTGGTCAGCGTGATGCCGCCCTCGCCGGAGGTCATCGACTTGCTCTGCTGGAGGCTGAAGCCCGAGAGCAGTCCCCAGGAGCCGACGCCTCGCCCGCGCCATGTGCCCCCGTGCATGTGGGCGCAATCCTCGATGACGAGGAGGTCGTGCTTTTCCGCGACCTTCGTCACCGCATCGAGGTCCGCGATGCTGCCGTAGATGTGAACGGGCATGATGGCGCGCGTGCGCTCAGTGATGAGACCCTCGACCGACGCCGGCGAGACGGCGTACGTGTTGGGGTCGACGTCGGCGATGACGGGTACCGCGTTGAGGAAGATGATGGCAGAGGCCGTGGCGTAGAACGTGATGGCGGGGACGATCACCTCGTCACCCGGCCCGATGCCGGCCGCCTTCAGCGCGATCTCCAGCGCCGTGGTGCCGTTGCAACTGCAGATGCCAAAGCGCGCGCCGTGCATCTCGGCGAATCGAGCCGCGAAGTCCTCGGCGCGCGTGCCCGGGATACCTCCCCAGTCTCCCGACCGCACGACCTCCTCGACCGCCTTGACTTCCTGCTCATCGTGCATGGGCCAGTCGGGCCAGGGAGCGGTTCTGACGGGATCCCCTCCCGCGATCGCCAGGTGAGCCATCACATGCCTCCGAGTGTTGGTGTCGCCGTCTGTGGCACGAGCGTATCAACGTGCCGGGCAGCCCACGCCGCGGTCTCGTGAGAACAAAGGACCGAGGAGCAACGGCGCCGGCCCAGGCGGCCGTCGCCGTTCGTCCTCGGTCCTCGGTCCTCAGTCCTCGGTCCCGCCACTCAGTCCGCGGCGCGGCTGATCCTCGTGATGGCCTCCTGCTCGCTCAACCCGAGCAACCCTTTCGCGACATCCGGCAGCGGAAGGTAAAGCCTGCCGTCCCGGATGGCGGGTGTGTCGGAGAGACTCACCGCGCAGCCGTCCAGCAGGGCCGTCCGCGAGCCCGGCAGGAGCACCATCATCTTCCCGTTGTACGTCACCTGCGCGAGCCGGCTGGCGGGGCTGAAGCTGGCCTTCGCTCCCAGCAGCTCGATCCCTGCCGCGGCGACGCGGATATGCCTTGTGCGCTCGGTGGGCGTGCGCCCCATCGGCACCCGCTTCCCGCCGGGCAGCCGGCGCACGGCATCCTTCCCGCCGTTGCCCCGGTAGGCCGGCTTGCCGACGATCCAGTCCTCGGGGCTGAGGATCGGCGTTACGCCCGCCTGCGACACCCCGGTTCCCGCCACATCGTGACCGTAGAGCACCCAGAAGAACTGCCCCTGGAAGCCCCCCGACTGGGTCGTCTCAGCCCAGACCGCTCCCACGCCAGCCACAACCGCGACCGCGATCACCGTGGCGACGAATGCTCTCATTGCAGCTCTGCCTCCCATGCGCCCAGGCGGGCGCGTTGCGCTCTCTGGTAGCACCAGTGTGTTGATTGGCCATCGCTGGCCACGATTCCTGCTCCGCCCCTATCGCCCTCCCAACCTCGTCCGCACCACTTCCCCTCCCCTCTCGGCCGATCGGTTGGCAGCGAGGGTGATGTCGAGGGTTCTCACGGCATCGAAGTAGCTGCTCAGGACCTTCCACTGGTCGCCCTCGCGGATGGCCTCGATGAAGGCTTCGTCGATGCTCGCTGTCTCCGCGTAGGGCCCCGCGAGCTCGGGTACCTCCGGCGAGCTGGCGACGTGGTCAGCCGCCCAGCCGACGCGCTGGCCGCGGAGCAGAAGGTCGAGCTCGCCCTTCCCGCCTCCCGCGTCGGCCATGCAGCTGGTCGTGACCGCCCCCAGGGCTCCGCTTGAGAACTGCAGCCAGAGCGCTTGCGAGTCGGGGATATCGAGGCCCTCGACGTCGCCCATCGTGCGGAGGGCGTACCGCGCGCTGACCTCCGTGACCTCCCCCGCGAAGCAGCGCATCAAGTCGATCTGGTGGGTGGTCTGCTCCACCAGTTGCCCGCCCGATTCGGCCATCTTCCGCCACCACGGCGTTCCCGGCAGCCCACCCCACCGGGTGGCGGTGACCATCCCGATGGTCTTGCCGGACAGCCACCGCTTCAGCCGCTGGGTAGGGTCGAGGTAGCGGAGCTGGTAGCCGACGCAGGAGATGATGCCGCCATCGTCGATGGCCTCGCAGACGCGCAGGGCCTCGTCCATCGAGAGGTGCACGGGCTTCTCGACGAACAGGTGAATGCCGCGGCCGGCGGCCTCGAGCTCGGCGTCGGTGTGCGCGAACGGGGGCACGCTGACGTAGAGTGCATCCAGGCCCTCGGCGTCGAGCATCTCACGGTGGTCGGTGTAAGGCCGTGCGCCGAACTGCTCAGCGGCACTGCCCGCACGGGCGGCATCCACGTCGCAGATGGCGGCGATCGATACGCCCTCGATGGCCGCAACCCGCTGCATGTGCCCCCGGGCGTTCCCGCCGGCTCCGACGAAGCCGATGCTCAGGTCGGGCATGCCGTTCCTCCGGATGGGGGCTGACAGGCTGGGAAGCCTACGCGTCGACGTCGTCCACGATCGAAGGCATGCTAAGCAGCAGCTTGTAGAGTTCTTGTGCGATCAGCCGCTGTCCGGTCGCCGTCGGGTGCACACCGTCCTCGAAGCTGATGTACGGCTGCAGGCTCAGCAGGTCGCGGTAGTCGTGCGTCTCGCCGCGGAACTCGGCCTCGACAGCCTTCTCGACGAAAGCCTCGTAGAGGTCGCAGACGCGCGCCGGGATGATCCGGCCTGCCTCGCGCACGCCCTCCACATACTCCACCAGGGCCTGGTTGCAGCCGCCCCACCGGTCGTAGTAGTCGGTCGCCTGCGAGTACGGGTGGCGTTCGTTGATGACCGGGCTGGGCGTGGTCAGGATGACCTGGCCGCCGATGTCCGTGACCGCCGTGGCAATGCGCCCGAGGTTCTCGACGAACTGCGGCACGGGGATGTGCTTCTCCGGCTCGTAGCGGACGTCGTTCAGACCGAACTCGACGATGACGATCTGCGGCGCGTGGTCGAGCACATCGAACTGGATGCGCACCAGGCCTTCGGCGGTGCTCTCCCCGCCGACGCCTGCGTTGATGACCTGAAACGCGGCCCTGTCCGGGCGGAACCGCTGGTTCAACCGCCGCTCCAGCACCCGAGGGAAGGTCTCCTCGGGGTGCACCTGCGGCGTGCCCTGGGTCACGCTGTCTCCGAAACAGACGATGCATACCTCTTGCACGTACGCACCTCGCCGGGCGCAGCCGTAGAGCCCATCACCTGGAGCCCATCTGAGGCCCCAACGTCCGCAGCCCTGGAGGTTGTGTTCAGAAAGGCATTGTCGGGCTGGAAGCCCGACCTACGCGACGAACACCGCACGGCAAGAGGGAGATTCCCGCCCGCTCAAGCCGTTGCCGTTCGCGTAGGACGGGCGTCCTCGCCCGTCGAACCCGTTGTCGAACACAACCTAGAGGGCTGCGCCCCGGGCTCCAAGGTAGGCTCTCAGTGCGCGACTGGCTCCAGCCGCTTGGCGAAGTCGAAGCCCGTGTCGCGCTCCTCGGTGTGGCAGCGGCGGCAGACGCTCTCGCCCGGCTTGGCGACGATGGTGTCGCGCTCGCCCTTGGTGGCGGCGTGGTAGAGCCCCGCGCCATGGCAGGCCGCGCAGTCGACGCCCCACTGGTCGGCCGCTGCCGGGTCATACGGCAGCCCGCGACGACTCGCCTCCGAGTGGCAGACGAGGCACTCCCTCACCACCCGCTCTGCCTTCAGGAGGGTCTGCATCGCCTGCGCGTGCTGGGTGCCCTGCCACTGCTGGAGCTGCTTCCCGTGGCACCGGCCGCACTCGGGCGCGGTCAGGTGCCCCCGGGCCCGGATCAGCTTCGCTTCGTCGGCGGTGAACACGTCGGGCAGCGGGGGCTCGTCGCTCGTTGAGGCCGCCGCGATGGGCTGCGGCCGCTCCTGGTGCGCGCGGTAGTACTCATCCACCATCGCCCGGATCGCCGGGGCCTCAGGGAAGCTCGGGTCCAAGGCCGTCATGGTGTGACGATACCGAATGCGCTCGGCGGTCAGCTCGACCTCCAGCACTCCCAGCTCCTTGCCCTTGCTCGTGCCCGGCAGGAGCAGCGTCCGGCCGATGAAGGCCGGCCCGCCGCCCTGCCAGGCAAACGGGCCGCCGACGACGACATCCGCCAGGTCCTGGAAGCCCGGCGTGGCGAGCAGCTCCCCGTCGTTCTGCCATCCGAGTCCGCTCAATAGCACGACGAAGTCGGACTCTCCCCTCGCCGCCTCAAGCTCCTTACGGAGAGCCGCCCGGTACGGCTCCGCGGCGGGGTCGGGCACCCACGTCCCGGAGACGATCCCCACCCTTACCCCCGCGACCTGGCGCGTGACCCGCCCCGGCTGCCCGCCGGCGACGTCGGCGCTGACCTGGCCGACGAGGGGCAGCTTCGCCTCCTCCGCGAGCGCGGCTGCCTGGGCGCCGAGGCTCACCTCCATGAGGCCCAGGCCGGCTGCATCATAGCCCATGCTCACCATGGCGCGGTAGATGACGGCGGCCAGGCCCGGATCGGCGGCGATGTTCCCACTGTCGACCACCAGCGCGGCGGGATACCCCGGCCGGAGGGTCGCGAGGAGGCCTGCCCGGCGGGCCAGACCGCCCGCCCTCGTGCCGCCTCACCCACAGGGCTCGAGGTAGCCGCGCGTATCGTTGGTGTGGAACAGCGCGAAGGTCGGGTTGGCCAGCGGCCGTTCCTCGACCACCGGCGCCTCGGGCCGCTGGCTGGCCGGGCCGGCTCCCACTCCCAGCACGGCCGCCGCGAGCCACAGTGCGTTGAGCATCGTCTGCTGCGTCCTGGAGTGTGGAGTGTGTCGGGCACAGGGTCCGCTACGGCTCGCGTGCATCATCGACGAAGCTCCCCACAGCCTCGTCGACCGTCGGGTAGAACTTCACGATGTTGTCGAGCCCCACGGTGCTTGCGGCCGACCACACGGCGCCCATCGCGCCCGCGGCGCGCAGGTCCCCGTTCCGCGTGCGCAGCCGCGCCAGCGCCACCAGCATCTGCCCAAAGCCGCGGCTGACGACGTAACTGGCCTGCGACAGGTCGAGGACGATTCGCCGCACGCCGGAGTCGACGAGGCCGTCGAGGATCTGGCGGAAGCGCTCGACTCCCGCGTGGTCGATGTCCATCTCGCCGGCCAACTCAATGACGGTGACGGCGGGATCGCTCGCGGCCTCCCGCACGATTGCTTCCATGGGTGATCCTCCCGTCTGGTTCGGGTCCCACCCGTCGCTCCCGCACGACTGGGTGTCTTCGACCGGCGCTCACCCCATTCCTCTCAGGCGAGGCAGTTGCAAAATGCCACCACGAACGGGGGACATTCATGATAGGTACCTGTCAAGGGGGAAGACGGAGTTTCCCCCTGACGCGGCGGGTGGATAGGTGCCCCCCTGGGATCGATAGCAGCG
>Ga0315289_10008409_pt1 | contig 14930 bp, 17 predicted proteins | sample YL17G11_40_MG_FD_203452 | JGI IMG/M metagenome (GOLD analysis project Ga0315289, IMG submission 203452) | Sediment microbial communities from Yellowstone Lake, YNP, Wyoming, USA - YL17G11_40 | ecosystem: Environmental > Aquatic > Freshwater > Lake > Sediment | place: USA: Wyoming | collected...
CTATCAAGATAAGTTTATTCTAAATTGTATGGGGTTCGGAGGGAGCTAGCATGCCCGTATATGTCTCTAAATCCTGGAATGGGAATAAAGACCATTTAAAACCATTTTAGGGACGGGCCAGCGCGCAGGCGGATTCAATAATTAAGTCTTAATATATTTTCATTCAATACAAAAGATTATCCGTTTGTGCGCATTTGCTCTGAAAAATGTTATCATTCATATTCCATCTATTTTGCCCGAAAGCATTTCGTAATGTTCTCGCAATTGGTTTATTTCATCAATAGATAAATCGAATAGTTCAGCTACTTTAAAATCGATTTTGTTTTGTAAATCAGTAGCTTTTTCCGGTTCTTCATGGGCTTTTATGGATAAATCTGCTAATTCATTACATTCTTTCTTTAATGCATTATATTTTGGAATTGGTAGTATGGCGATATTCCATTGAAGGAACTGCCTAAAAGGAACTCCACCCTTTGGGTTTCCAAAACCATATGAAAATGCTCGAAGAGCAGTTGAGTTGAGAATTGCACTAAGATAATGAGCTTCGCGTTCATCTTTGAATTGAATAAAATATGTCGAAGAATCCATTTGAATAAATGAATTACCTAATGTTTGATCCCTCACTTTAGCTGGAATAACAGAAGCCTCAAGCATTTTACCTAATTTTCCATAAGCTACCTTGATATTTCCGACTTTTTGTTTTGAAATTCTAAATACCATATAAAATGGAAGACCTAGTTTTGCATTGTAGTCTTTTCTAGCTAGAAGTTTTTCTCTTCTACTTTTATCATTGAAATAATCATAAGTATTCGGATATTCTTTTTTAAATTTAGACTCGATAATTGGTTTCCAATCTGGTGCACGATGAGGAATAATAATATATTCATAATTGAAATTCCAAGCAGAAATATTTTTCCCTGTAACTAATGGAAATACAATGCTCTTTTCTATATTAACTTTCACTTTACCTAATGTTTTACATATTAACAAATTCTCTTCTGCCAGTTTTATTTCTTCTAATATATATATATTGTTGGCACTACTTTTAATTCCCATATTTAAATTATAAAGATCTCCAATTCTAGGTTTTTCTAGCATCTTTCGGAAAATGGATATGATATTGGGTTTAGCCACAAACCAAGGAGATCTAGACGATTTTTCATCTAATATAATCTGTTTCTTTGAAATAGACCAATTTTCAATTTTAAATATAGGAGAGTCTTCAGGATCTTTGTTTTCTTCAATTGGTATCATAAATGAATAATTTATTAAATCTTCAGCAGATCCGTCTATATTTTCAATTATCGGAGCAAATGCCCAACAAGATGCTCCCTCATGAATTGAGGTGTAGAGGGTAAAATCAATAATTTTTTGAAGCCTTTTTTTAACTATCTGTTCTCGAAAACCACCTGAATTGAGGTATGTTAGAAGAGAACTTGTAAGTAAAAATGTCATTTTACCGCCTTTACGTAAATAATTCTGAAACGTTCTCGGAAAGAATGCCAAACAGGAAGCATATTGTTTTTCAGATCCAGCGAAATGGGCTCTCACTGCAGAGAAATGAGGTTGGTATGGTTCAAGATAACCCGATTTTTTAACTAAATTATTGATTCCATCACGGTATTCTTTGGGTACTCTTTCGGGTGAAACCCAAGGCGGATTACCTATTACATAATCGAATGGTTCAACAATGAGTGGATGAAAATAATTTGATAAAAACCTACACCATATTTCATTCACTCCCTTTTTCTCAAGATCGGCTAATTTTGAATGAAGATTTCTTATAGTTGATTTATACTTTAATGCAAAATCTATTCCTAATTTAGATTCAACATCATTTAAAAAGAAATCAAAGGGTCTAGATACATTATGTTCTAGAATTTGGAGAAGGTCTAAAACGTGAGGGTCCTTTGGCAAACGAAAATTTCCTATTACTTTTTCTGGGAATTGAATTTCATATACGAGCCCATTTAAACTAATATCAAATGTTTCGTGTGGAATTGAAACGCTGTCACATAAATATACAGGAATTTCAACTCCACTGCTCCCGGATTCCTTAATCAGATCGTAAGTAGCCAAAAGATAATTAATTCTCGCAGTCATCACTGCAATAGGATTAACATCAAATCCAACTACCGACGAAATTATTTTATGCAAAAGATCTGATGAAGATAAACCTAGGTTATTATCACGTACTTTTTGTATTGCTAATATTAAAAATGTTCCAGATCCACATGCAGGATCTAGAATCCTACCTTCACCTTTATAATCTAAAGCATCTAGAAGTATTTGTGCGGTCCAATCTTTAGTATAATATTCCCCAAGAGATTTTCGTAATTTTGTTGGAATTAGATGCTGATAAACTCTTTTTAATACATCTTTTTTAACACCACGCAGATCATAATTAATTATCTTTTCTGCCAATAATTTGATTACACCAATAAGCTCTTGATCCCAAGAATCTTCAAACCATGAGAATACATCCTTTTCAACGATATTTACAAGTAATGACGGTAGGATTTTTTCTGATGATTCTAGCCCTCCAATTGGATCTTTTTTGATTTGCTGAAGTAATTGAGTTGAACCAAACATTTTTAATTCATCGGCAACGCCGAAGGCTAAAAACTTCAAAATCAGTGAATAATAAGTGTGGATTAAAAAGAGAAATTTCCTAATATCTTCTTCAGATTTAACATAATTAGGAGATAATCCATAACTATCTAATGTTGTAGCTAAGTCTTTGGCTGAAGCTACCTTTTGAGTAGAAAGAGAAAAAAGTAATTTCCATGTTTCATAAAAGGCATGGATTCTCGGCTGCTCAAACCCATTATTAAGGACATCCCACAGAACTGAGACAGTTCTACGACAAGTTTCACTGTTTGGTCCAAACTCTTCGATAAGATTTTCTGGTGTGAGTTCCCGTTTTGTTAATCCAAAAAGTAAAGTGTCGAATAGGAATTCAGCCTCGTTAAATGACCTAAATGCTGATTCATCTTTGATGAAACGTTCAAACTCGTCAACCGTTATATATTCTTGTCTTTGTTTATCATAAGAAATTGAAGCAACATCTATGCCATCTGTTAAAATCCCCTTCAGTTCTTCTGGTTTTAAACCTCTTTTTACGAATTGGTTGAGATGTTCTTTTAATTCCTGAAGGGCAGAAACGCGACCATTAAAAGTAGATAAAACTTTAGTATGAGGGTTCTTGAATTCAAAAATTAAAGATCTAAATCTAGCATCAGCTCGACCTTTAATTATTGTTTCTTCGATTCTTATCGAATCGGCATATCCCTGTTGCTCTAGCAAATCTTTCCAATTTTTTAAAAAAATATACCTAAATTCTTCCTCATTTCGACAAAGAGTAGCCTCCCTCTTAGTATCAGAAATAAATTCTCGGATGTTCAAGGAAATGCTCGTCAAAGTATTTGTTTCATTGAGGTATTAAATTATGGTGCGAGTGCACGCAATAAGGTATTAAAAGATAAATTGAGAATACTTCTATGTTATGCCATGCTATTCGTCGACGGCGCGCGCGATTCGAGTCCTAATACGATGAACGGAAACATAGAGTACGACACCGCCGAATCCGGCCTACGAGCCGTCCTCAAGGACTACCAGGAGCTCGCCCTCCGAGCCATCTGGGCCACCCCCGAGGGCCTAGGCTCCAAAGCCGTATGGGACCGAGTCAACGCCGAGCTCAAGCCCAACACCATCAGCCGCGCCAGCGTCATCAACTTCCTCGAATCCATGAAGGAGATAGGCGTCCTCAAGGGAGTCGAGAAGACGGGGAAAGGCATGCAGCGAATGTTTGAGAAGCTTTAGCGTGTCCTTGTCGACCCTGACTATCTCGACTGCGATGGTGCTGGCCATCAAATTCCTCCAAAATGGAATCACTCGTCGACGATGAACTCGTCTATCGGCCCCATGTGGTCACAGGCCTTGCACTGGAAGGGGTACAACTTCTATGTGCAAACTGTCATCGGATAGTTCATGCTGAGTTAAAAAATAGGGAAGAACGGGCTAGTTCTGTGGGAAGGTAGCCTCATTATCGTTGAGAGCGTATGGAAGATCCCGATTCGGCTACCTCTGCCTTGACAGGATGCTTACGATGTGGTCGACGTCGGCCTTGTCCTTCGTCTTCAGCAGACGGGATACGCCGATGGCGTTCCTCACGTCCCTGCTGTTCAGGTCCTTCAGGGTCACTTCGGCTATGTACGCCGATATGGACTCCGTTAAGCCCTCCCTCGCCGTTAATACGTTGACGACGACCTTGAAGAACTCGTTGTCCGTGTAGTCCCTGAACCTGAGTTTAGCGGAGAAGCGGCTGAGGAGCTCCGGCCATATCCCGTCTATCCTGTTCGCCGAGGCGTAGACCCAGCACTTCAGCTGGAGCCTCCTGTACCTCCTGTACTTGGTCTCGGTCAGCAGGCCCCTCTCCATGAGGCTGAGGAGGGCGGCGAGGTTGTTCTCGTCTTCTACCTTCTCGAGCTCATCTACTATCAGGTACTTTGGTCGCTCGCTGAAGAGGAGCTCGAAGAGGCCGGCCCTCGACAGGTTGCTCCCCAGCACCAGCTTGCTCCTGGGTAGCCTGGACAGCTCCTCAAGCATCAGCGTCTTGGCAGAGGCGATGCTGCCGTGGAGGAGGCAGTGGACCGGCCTGTCTGAGGTGATGCTCCTAATCAGTATGTCCTTCTTGTCGTCGTGGCCGATGATGATGTCGAAGAGGTCCGGCGGGATCTCCGCCGTCTCCTCCTGTGGGGTGGCCATCCCCTGGTAGTCGCAGATGGCCCTCTCCACGGCATTTATGTTCGAGAGCCTGTAGTTGCAAGATTTGTTCGTCTTCAGCCGAACCGAGAGTATCCGCTTGGTGACCAGGCTGTTGAGGGTCCTGGCGTCTCCGTGTACTTGGTACCACTCGAAACCATCCCATGTGTTCTGTGGAGGGTGCTCCCGCTCCCACTGCAGCATGTCCTGGAGTAGCCTCTCTATCTCCCCCGTGGCGTCGCTGCTGAGTGTCTGGATCGTCGCCGCGTAGACGACCTCCTCTGACTCCTTCTGTGTTTCCATTCAATCCCCCAAGTCTAGTTACTTCCTCTCCGTGGCCGTTAACCCGAACAGTCCTCTCATTATTACCACTTTAACCTCAGTCCGGGCTGTATTTGTTTCCCTCCAAAAAGGGCTCACAGCTTGAGCCGTCTCAGCACGCTCATGTCAATCGTGATCGGCATAGATATGGGTGTGGGTTCAGATATCGGTGTAGGTATCGATGCAGGTTCCTCTGGCTCAGGATCCTGGGGGAGCTCCTCAGGAACCGAGACGCCGGTGACCTCCTCCTCGTAGGCCTCCTCCTGCTCCCTGGTCTCCGTCGGGGCCTCATCTGCCCCAATGCACGGTGCCAGGTAGTACTCGAGGGCCCCGGAGACGAGCTCCGGTGACAGTCTCAGCGGCATGTCGGTGGAGAAGTCGATGTTCACCACCTCGCTGAGCGGCTGGAGGGCCTTGATCATCTTAGACAGATAGGATGTAGTGTAGGTTGTCGCCGAGTCCTCCTCGCACTTGAGCTCAAGAACGTTATCGCTGTACTTCTCGAAGGGTGTGCTCTGTCCTCCGAGGTCTCCTTGCTGTCTGAGGCTCAGGACGTCGTCCTTGACGCTTATGGTGACGTGTTCGCCGAGCTCGTTGAAGTCCTTGAGTGCCTTTAGGAGGCCCTTCACCAGTACCCGTGCGTGGGCCTTGAAGAAGATCTTCGGCTGTGGAGCCTCCTCGTCGGAGGGCTCCAGCACCGGCAAGTTCTTCTCCCGTATTATGTCGCTCTTCAGGACGATGTTGAGTCTAGCTCTGTCGACGTCGTAGGAGATCTCCACCGACTCGTCCTTGTAGGTGTTCTTCAGGTGTTTCTTCACTAGGTCCGTCACGCTGACGGCGAACTTCTGTTCATCAACTACCTCCCACCTCTCGAAGGCTGAGGGCGGTATCTTCAGGATGAACATGGCCACGTGGCTTGAGTCCATCTGCATCGCCGTTAACCCTTCCGGGTTGACGGTGAAAGTTACCTCTTCACATAGCACGTTCAGGGCCTCGAGCAGGTCCTTGAACCGTTCGGAGCTTCTGTGTTCAAAACTCATACAGTTTCCTCCAAAAGTGGCACTGGTATTGGTTCGGGTCTGCCTAGCAGCTCCGAGATGATCGCTGGCGTGAGGTCGATGCCCTTCAGGTGAATCACCGGAGCGAAGCTGTCCTTGTCTTCTCCTTCGTTGCAGGGTAGCTCGACATCGAGAATCGTTCTGTCATGGCCGCGGTAGCTTTTATCGTCTGTAACCGTTATAGAGACCCGGCCATCCTTCGATAGGTCGACCGTTACCATTCTTTTCCAGGTGTTCGCCCAGACGTGTATGCGCTGACTTGACAGCCTGGTCGCCTCGCCCCTCCTGTCCGGCGTCACTCCGCCCCTGAGGTTGGCCATGACATCACCTTATGTAACTATGAGGCCCCTGTCCTCGTGTGGAGCGCTCCATTCCTGGATCTTGCCCTGCTCCTTCTCGAACTCCTCGAGCTCCTTCTCGGCGCTCTTTATCAGGGTCTTGAAGCCGGTGGGGCTCATCACGATGGCCTTCTCCCCACTCTCCTTTCCCTCGATGTGGAGCTCGAAGACTATCAGGACGTTGCCGTCGGCGATCCCTATCGTAAACGCATTAGCGTAGAAGGTTTCCATTTTTTTCCTCCAAAACTTGGGCGGAGGCCTTTAATGCGTTCTCGACGGCCTCCTTCAGGTTCCTGGTTCCGAAGAGCTTCTCCGTGAGGTCCGGCCTCTCGCCGGCCCTGACCTGGACTATCTGCCTCAGAGGTGCTATCACCTTCTCGCTGATGTCGCCGAGTCCGAGGGAGTCGCAGACCTCCGCAAGGGAGTCCAGCTTCCTCTCCAGGTAGTGGGTCTTCTTCCTCAGCTCGATGACTTCCGCCAGGTCTATGATCCTCCTCGTTATTTCAGAGACTGCGTTCTGGGCGTACTCCCTGTGCTTCCTCGAGAGCTGGGCCTTGAGGAGATCTAGGCCCCTCCTCGTCTCCTCCCTCCGTATCTTGTCGTAGACGTCGTCTCCGTTGACGCTGTAGCCGAAGTCGACGGGCAGGACATCCACGATGAAGTCCCCTACGTTGAAGGGGGCGGTCCTGAGTACTGTCGGGTCTATCCCGTGTCTGAAGAGGAGCTGCTCGATCCTGAGGTAGTCGTCGCCGTTCTTGAACTCCGTGATGTTCTTCCTGAGTGGTTCGATGATCTCCCTGTTGATCTTGTCCACGCCCTCCACCAGGAGGGGTGCCATGGGCCTCGGGAGGAGGTAGACCTTCCTCGTCCCGACCTGCTCCAGGACAAGGCAGTTGTCGGCCACCAGGCCGTACATGTAGGTTCTCGTGTTCTTCAGTATGTTCGAGTAGCTGCTGGGGAGCGGGCTGAAGCGGAGCATCCGGCGCCTGTCCTCGGCGGTGACCCTCCTGAATCGGCCCCTCACGGACCTGCCCCTGACGAGCCAGCTCCTCGCGCTCCACCTCTCGTCGACCTCGCTGAGGACGTCGCCGAGCTCATCAACGAGCTTCCTGTACTCCTCCCAGGCGATCCTCGAGGCGTCGACCTCGAGCTCAAGGTTGCTCTCGGATACCGTTCTGACGTCTACTATGAATCCGTTTAGAGACATTTTCCTCCAAAACGCCCATCTGTGCAGCCAGGAGCTCCGCCATGTCGTCGTTCGTGGCTAGTCTGAATCCGCCCCGGACCCTCCTGTAGGCCCTCTCATGCAGCAGCAGGAAGTCGCCCACGTTGCACCCCTTCCCCGCTGCCCTGAGCGTCTCCTCCTCGCTGCCCTTCGGCAGGAGGAGGGGGAATTTGAGATGCTTAAGCGTATATTTATCGACCTTGATGACCTCGGCGTTTTCCCCACTGAGTACTTGTCCCATTTTAATCCTCCAAAACTGTCACTCTACGTCCACCCACCTTAGCTGTCGGTGCTTGGTGATCTTCCCGTCGACGTACTCAAGGCTGTCCGTGTCCTCCTTTTCCTCGCCCTCGTAATACACCTTGACGGTGCAGCCCAGCTTCTCTGAGATCTCCTGGGCACTGAACTCCTCGAAGAGCATCCCGGTGCCATCGTAGATGTGTCTCCCACTACCCTCGAAGTGGAAACCCTCTTCTGGATGATCCGGTGGCTGAGTATTTCCCTTAGTATAATATCCGCAATCTTTGATTTGCTCAATGATCCCGGGAAAGGAAAGCCCGAGGGCGACCATGATGGTGTTAATGTCACATCCCTCCTTCAAGATTGTGACAGATAGGTACTGATCGTAGCCCAACTAGATCCCTCAAAAGGCGTGAGCTGCTCCGCAATCACATACGGTGCCAGGGTGGCCTCGAACGTGTCTAGGTTGTCCAGCTTGGCCTCGAGCTCCTCGTAGAGCTTCGCGGTCATGTTCCTCTTCATGTTGACAAGACGTCTAATCAGGTTTAGAACCTGGTCGCTGACCTCTGCGCGGAAGTAAAAGCCGTTCTCCCATCCAAAATCTGTTGTTTTTCCGTGTCTCTTCACCAGTTCCACTATCAGGCAGCCTCGATTCGCCGAGTGGATTGTCTGAAAGGAGCCAGTGAAGGCCAAATAACCTGTGATGTCGATTGAGAGTGCTATGTGGTTGGGGTAGCGTAAATCACTGAAGCTGATGCTTACCATTATCCTCCAAAAGGTCAGTCCGGGCTAGTCTTGATGAAACGCCACCCCTGTATGTCGACCTCCCTGTGCGAGGAGACCAGCACCGCGACGCCCGACTTGGCCGCGACGGCCGACAGGAGCTGCCTGGTCTCGGGCTCCTCGAGGTCGTAGATGTCGAAGTCGCTGAGGACCACGACGTTGTCCCTGTACTGCATCCTCCCGAGTGTGGTCCTGAGGGCGGGCGCTATCACCGTCCCGCCGCCCCCCTTGACCCCCGTAAGTACCCGATTCAGTACCTCGTTCCGGTTCTTGGCCTCGATTACTCCGTAGCTCTCCGCGTCCCACAGCACCACCGAGACCGGCCTGTCCCCGGCCTGCACGTAGACCTCGCTGAGCTCCTGGGTGAGCTCGGCCTCGCCGATGCTCCCGCTTGTGTCGATGAGGTTCCAGGTACGCTGCAGCGCGTAGCGCTGGATCCCGGGGAAGTCCTGGTGCTTCCTCGAGGGCCGCTTGTACGAGGACACCACGACTCTGCCGTGGCCGTTCCTCAGCGCGTGCCTCAGGACGGACGTCCAGTCAACCTTCGCCCTGAGGAGCTTGTCGACCATGCGCTTGAGGCTCGCGGGGACCCGCCCCACGCTCTTCTGGACGTCGAAGCCCCTGGCCACGGCGTCCTTCCACCTCTCGTCGGTCGACTCGCCCTCCCGCTCCCTGCCGTCGCCGTAGATCTGCGGGTCGCCCTCCTGGAGGGCGTCGCCCTCGCCGTCGCCGGCGCCGATGTCCTCGGAGAAAGAGGTATTGGCGGTGGCCCCTTCGGGGAGGAGCCTGTATATCTCCTCCTTGCTCATCTTCTGCAGTTCCTTGAGTTCGGTATCCAGGCCAAGCCCCTCGAGGGTGACGGCGAAGCCCTCTATGTCGCCGGGCATCTTCATCAGGTCCCTCTGCATCTCGTTGTTGACGGCGTCGCAGACGATGTTCCAGGCCCTCTGATCACGCTTTCCCAGGCGTCTGAGGTCCCTGAAGGCATCGTGCATCGCCTCGTGGCCGAGGACAAACGCCTTTCCGCCCCAGCCCAGCTTCTCCCAGAACTCCGGGTTGATTATTATCACCCCGTGCTCCGTCAGCCCCGCCGTGGGCACGCTTGTGCTTATGACTACCCTCGCCCTGCTCAGAACGCTGTTGACGAAGGGCGCGGCCGCGACGAGGGCGGACTTGAGCTTGTCGTAATCGGCCCTGATCTTGTCGATGTCCATGCTATCCTCCAAAAGTGTGTCAGCGGGAAGGCGCGATCTGGTCGAAGATGCCCTCCGTTATCTCGGTAAGGTCCTCCTTGTACTTGGGGTCGTAGGCGAAGAGCCTCTTCAGGAAGTCGAGGAGCCTGCGCTTGCCCAGGGATATGCACGTCATCACGGTGAACTCATGCCTCTCCCCGCTCATTGCGTCCAGCAGCGGAAAGGCCTTCTCCACCTCGTCCTGGTTCTGGCCTATCCAGCTGGCCAGCATGATGGGGACCGCGTACTTGGCGTCGAACTGGAGCCCCCCGAACTTCTCCGGGCTCCTCAGCAGGTCCTCGAGGTCGACGTCTATGTCGAGGAAGGCCCGGAACTTCCTCCCGACCTCCTCCCCGACCAGGCCGCACACGTCCTCGAGGGCGCCGAATCCGCCCCTGATGTCGAGTGAGACCCACGTCCAGGACCTTGGCGTCGGGAAGTTCTCGAGGCCCTCCGGCGTCTTGGGGACCATGAGCAGGTAGCCATCGTCGGAGAAGCGTTTTAGGAATCCGTAGGTCTTCCTCTCCCACTCGTCCCCGTACCGCTCTTGCATCCACTCGGCCCACTCGTCGATCGTGGGCGAGGTTATCTTGATGATCTTGAAGCGGTTTAGGAGCGGGTTGTGGATAAGGCGTACTATGCTGGCGTCCTCTGGCCTGTTCCCTGCGGCTATGACGAGGGTCTCCTTGCTGAAGGCCGTCAGTCCGGCGACCTTGTCCAGCACGAGCTGCGGCGTGATGGCCCAGACGTCCTCACGCTGGATCCACGTGAGCTCGTCGAGGAAGAGGATCCCCGGCGCGGCGGAGTGCAGCACGGCCCACAACAGCGGGTCGTAGTACGTGATGCCCTCCCTGCTCCTGGGGATGCCGCTCAGGTCGCTGGGCTCGATCGTCGAGAGCCTGAAGTCCGTGAAGATGAAGTACTTGTCGGCCTCGGCGAGGACCTCCTCGAGGCCCCTCCCGCCGTTTATGACGAAGGCCTTCTTCTCGGACGACCAGCGGACCACTACCTTGGTGAACTCCTTGCCGAGTCGCTTGGCGATCTTCTTCGCCGCCTCGTCGACGTTGAGGCTCTTGCCGACTCCTGGTGCACCAAGGAAGAGGAGCCCGTACCCTCTCTCCGATCTTCCCTCGCTGAAGTAGTGTCTGATGATGTAGTTGGACATTTGCCCAATCTTCAAAGCTATTCCTCCAAAAATCACGTCAGGCATTTTGAGACTTTGTACGCGCTGGCCAGCGTGTCCATCTCCGTAGTGAGGGGCCCGTTGTGCCTCTTGGTCACGTCGACCAGTTCGCCGGCCATCTTGTAGATCTTGACCAGGTAGTCTATGAGGTCCTCGACCACGGGGATGTTCGCCTCGTAGCTCACGTCAAGGAGGCTAGGCCAGTAGCCTGACTCGTTTTCCTTCACCTTGTTATAGACGACTTTTTCCGAGTCCGAGGTCTTCAGGAAGAGCTTCACCACCTTCTTTTCATCTAGCTCGAGGACGGGGGTGGCGGTGTATTTGTTGCAGGTGTGCCTGTGCACGGTGATCGGCGGGTCGACCTCGAGTGATACGGTGAGCTCGTCATAGAACTTCAGGTTATTTGTGATCTGCATCAGCCTCCCGAAGTCCTCCTGGATCGAGGCCCTTACGTGCGGTGTGACCAGGTGGCCGTGTGAGCGCATGAGGTTCATAAAACGTCTCCTCGACCACTCACTGTCTGGCCTGAAGTTCGAGCCGTAGGTCTCGCAGGTTGACTTTTGCCTTATGAACTCACCGACACCTATCTGTTCATACACCTTGCCGGCGCTGTCCTTGAGGTCCCCAACTACCTTGTACTCGTTTCTGAGGGGCCTAAGGGCCTCGAAGGACTTGAACACGAGCTTCTCGAGGTCCGTCTCAAGACTGACAGTATTGATGTCTTTGGCTGTCCTCAGCACGTAGTCGTACCTGTCCTTCAGGGCGAGAATCGTCTGAAATATTACGCCCATGCGTATCCTCCAAAACGGGGAGCTTCAGCTCCCTCCGGCAGCCCTTGCAGAGCCCGTTCCTCAGGACGAGCCTGGGGACGGGCTTGTTACAGTGTCGACACTTTGAACGGTCAACGATGGATCCCATGGCACTGCTCCTTAGTGGCTTTGAGTAGGTGATCCACCAAGGCCTCGAAGGTCATGACCGGTTTGGGGTCGCTTATTATATGGCTGAAGCTTATGCTCTCGAAGCCGATGAGCTCTCCGTCCATGAACTTTTTGATAACCCACCACTCGTCGCCTCCGTTGACCTGCTGCACGAAGCAGAGGTTCTCGTAGACGGCGCCGCAGCGGATCGCCCAGTTACCCTGCTTGAAGAACTTCCGGAGCTCGTCAAGGGTCTCGTAGCGCATGAAGTTGTAGCTGTAGTCGGACTCCATGAAGGGGTCTTCCCGGAAGGCCACTCCAAAGCGCTTTACCCAGGCGTTCTCCTGACACTTCTGAATAAGCTCCTGCTTGTTGAAGACTCCCAGGTCCTCAACTCCCTTGGGATAGTCTGATTCCATCTTTCCTCCAAAACCCTCCTCTTGCAGTTCTCCCTGGACTCTATACAGACCCCACCGTCATTCTGTGGGCATTTGTCGTTCGAGCACTCGACCTCGTCCTCGTCTAGCCTGAATGGGCCGAGGCATGCTCGCCCTGGGTAGAGCATATCTCCGTCATCATCGGAGTTTGGCGTGTCTTGTGACATATTCCGATTTTTCCTCCAAAAAGAGGGACTATCCTATCGAAGTCCCTGGTGAATGTCTCCACGCTATCCATCCTCGCCTCGTTGTTAGACCCGCCGGTGTAGTCCTCGAAGCTCTTGGCGGTACGCAGAAGCATGTTCCCCTTATCCCAGCGGACGTCGCCCGTGTTGAAGTACCAGATCTGCCCGCCAGGCGTCTCGAAGAACCCTGAGACCTCGAAGTGCATCCTGTTGAACCTTACCTTTGTTATTTCCCGTCCTTTTAGGAAGGCAGTGAAGTCTCTGCGGAATACTTGGTAGAAGTGCTTGAACTGGGGTGTGAGGCCGCTGCTGCTCTCGAACGTCTGCTTCAGCAGCTCTATGAACCTCAGCTTCCCCTCCGCGTGCTCTCGCACGTAGTCGTTGAGGTAGGCGTCAATGGTGTCCCAGGAGATGCCTATCGAGGCGTCCTGCTTATGGTCCATCCTGTCAAGGATCTCTCCGGCTTGCTCCTTGGTGAGCACGATCCCCCGCTCCTTGGCCATCCCGAGGACGTCATCCTCGGTCCAGATGGCCATGGCTACGATGTCGGTGGGCTCACCGAGGCTCCTGAGGTGTTCTACTGCACCTTCAATCGTCGGCATACTATCCTCCAAAAAGGTGCCTATGTGTGCACGCTCCAGCTTGGGCTCTCCTCGCCGTGCTTGATGAGGCCGCCGTTGTAGGCGACGTGTCCGTCCTTCACCATCGTCCAGTAGAAGGAGTCGGGGCAGAAGTCCGGGTGGATGTTCAGGCCGTCCCTGTAGTCCCTCATCGCCCACATGATCAGGCTCAGGACGTCGTCCGCGAACTTCCTGAACGTCTCCGGTCCCGCGTCCTGGGCCTTGCGCCAGGTCTTTAGGAAGTGGTCGGGGTCGGAGATCCTCAGGGTGAACTCAGGCCTCGGCTTCACCGGAACGTCCGGCCCGTTGAAGAGCTCTGCTAGGCCCTCGTAGTTGGGTGTCTTTGTGCCGCTCTCGCCGGTGTCGAGGTTTATGGTCATCACGGAGCCCCCGCCCCTGGCCGCGCCGTGGGAGAGTGCTAGGTTCAGCTGGGTCCCCGACGTTGGGGGCGTGCCTGTCTTCTTCTCTATCAGCTTAACTATCTCGGTGACGTCCATCGCGCGGACGTCTTCGGCTGTGTAGGTCATTTTCCTCCAAAAATTGACGGGGGACGCAGTCACATGAGCCCGAACCTGCTCAGCTCCTCGTAGCGGTTGATGAAGTCAAGGCCCTTCTCGGTCGTCCTGTATCCTTTCCGGCTCTCCTCGAGGAGCCCAAGGCTCAGCAGCTTGGACAGGTAGCCCTTAACTATCTTGAAGTTGAGATTAGCGCCGTAGACGATGCGCGTCTTGATGGCACCGTTCCTGGTCAACTGGAGGATATCTCGGCAGATATCCGCGCTCTCTCTCTTTTTCATGCTTCCTCCAATCAGAAAAAGGCTAAGAGCAGGTCCTCTCTAGGAGACGGTGAGCCATATGCCCTCTTTTTCCTCAAGGTGTACTCTTTTGTAGATTATGTAGAGGGAGACGTCCTTTCCTGTAGAGTAAGTAGACTGAGGTGGCCACGGCGGCGATAAAGATCAGTATACCGGCGATGTAGGTGGGGCTCGGCCAGATGGAAACTGTCTGAGGCGCGGTGACGGTGAAGCTGCCCTCCTGATCGCCCACCTGCACCGTGTGGATGCCCTCGGTCTGGGACGAGACCTTGAAGGTCACGATCTTCAATGCTCCTCCCGCGAGTGTGCCGGTCTTCGTCTCCTTGATCGCACCGTCGAGCTTCAGCTCGGCAGAGTAGGTGCCTGACTGCTCGCCCGTGTTCTTCATGGTCACCGACACGGTCACATCGGCACCTGGCGCCACATCGGCAGGGCTCACGACGAGGCCCTTGAATGTGAAGGCCGCAGGAGTTAGAGGCTTCACGATCGTGAAGCTACCTGTCAGGTCTCCGACCTTAACCGTGTAGGAGCCTGTGATTGTCTTTGTCACGCTGAAGCTTACCATCGTTCTCGCTCCACCTGCGAGTGTTACGGGCTTGGACTGCTCCTTGACGTCGTTGACCAGCAGGTCGACAGTGGTATTACCCTCCAAGTCACCGATGTTGGTAACCAGTAAGCTTATGGTAACAACGGCAACAGATTTCCCTATCCACGCCTCCTTCGGGACGATGATGAGACCTGAGAGTGCGAACTCGGCTGGCTTCGCCTCGGCATGGACGCTCGGGATCAGGGCAAAGACTAAGGTCAGAACCA
>Ga0315289_10008411_pt1 | contig 14928 bp, 13 predicted proteins | sample YL17G11_40_MG_FD_203452 | JGI IMG/M metagenome (GOLD analysis project Ga0315289, IMG submission 203452) | Sediment microbial communities from Yellowstone Lake, YNP, Wyoming, USA - YL17G11_40 | ecosystem: Environmental > Aquatic > Freshwater > Lake > Sediment | place: USA: Wyoming | collected...
CCTCATATTGATCATATTGGAAGACTAGAGCCATCGGAGTTCTCAGATGAACCCTAGCACTCTTGCCGAGGCGCCGGGGGACCGATCTCAGGTCTATCTTCAACTGCTTCGACGGATTGACGTTCACGGTGTTGTCGCCGCAAAGCCAGCTTAGCCTTTCCTGCTCAGCTTCGCGAATTGGCTGCTTGAGCTGACACACCTTGCAGTCTCGTCTGATTTGGATGTCTATTGCTCTGAAATCCATCTCACGAAGATCGCAGACGAGTAGTTTCCCTTCAAGCAACGGCTGAATCCCGGCAAGCAGTTTGATCGTCTCCGCCGCTTCGAGTGCACCGATGCTTCCCGTAGTTGTTCCAAGCACTCCTCGCGTCTCACAGGTCGGCAAGGAGGCATCATCGAGACCCGGCATTATGCACTCCAAGCATGGCGTTGCTGGTGGCCTGAATACCGAGATGTTCCCTTCCATCCCGATCGCGCCTGCGAAGACGTACGGAATAGAATGCTTCACGGACGCGCGGTTGATTATATATCGCGTCGCCATGTTGTCGAGTCCGTCTACGATGCAGTCGCAGTCGGAGACTATTGCGTCAACGTTCGCTTCCCGGACGTTCTCTGCGACCTGCTCAAGGCGGACCTGAGGATTGAGGGTCTTGAGTCTTCGAGCTGCCGCCTCGACCTTCGGCGCCCTAACGTCATCTATGCCATAGAGTATCTGTCTCTGAAGATTGTGAGTCTCAACCGTATCTTGATCAACCAATCGTATCCTGCCGACGCCGGCCATTGTGAGATACGCTGCAGCAGCCGCACCCAAGCCGCCGAGTCCAATTATCGCGACTGATGCGTGTGTCAGCTTGTCTTGGCCTTGCTGACCGAGCTCTCGCATGACCACTTGTCGTGAGTAATAGTTCTTCAGGGAAACGCGTCGTTTCGGTCCCAACTTTGTTCACGAAGCGATATGATGGCTTGGCTATTAAGGCTCCAATCTGTGACTGAACCCGACGTCTTGCCAACTCGTAAGCCTAGGGGAACTTGTAACTCAACGAGTTGTTGACGCATGCGTCTGCGCATTCCCCGCATAGGATGCATTCCGGATCGTTGAACTTCTCCCAAGGCAGCGATAGGATTCGGATCTGCATTGGGCAGGCTGCTTCGCAGTGTGGGCATTTGCTGCATTTCACGGGATCTCTCTTCATGCCCAAGAAGCTGTACTTCTGGAACGGAGCCATCTTGGCTCCGACTGGACATAGATATCTGCACCAGAAACGTGGGACCTTGTATGCACCGTAGAAGAATACGAACAGGAGTATTAGTCCGGCGTAGATCACGAGCGGAACTGATCGGATCCACTCTATCAACTGATTCGCGGAAATCTTGTCCAGGAACGTCGGGGCCACTTCCAGCTTGAGATACAATATGGCTCGGGGAATCATTGAGAACAGAGTGCCTTCAGGTGCCAAGGGAATCAGTAGTCCGTCTGCGAAGATCCCTAGTGAGTTCTTGTATTCGCTCCCGAGTCCCATTGAGAGCGATATGGCTAGCGATACGCTGGCCAACAGCGCGACCACGAGCACAAAGTACTTGAACCGTTTTCCGCTCTCATGAGTGCGTACGTCGACTTGGCCAAGCGTGCCTTTTGCCATCGTGACCATGTCTTGAATGAACCCCATCGGACATACCCAACCACAGAACGCTCTGCCTAGCACTGCCCCTATGACGAACACGAAAGCCAGCGCAACCCAAGGGGCAACCGGATTGGCTAGAGCTACTTGGATCACGTCTAGGCTCCCGTATGCGAGATTTGTTGGCGCGTTTATGCTCAGCAGGATGGGGAGAGTCACAGGATACCGCTGAAGGCTTAGGTTAGGGTAGAGTTCCGCTAACAGCAACCCGTTCAGAAGCAGGAGCGACACGAGCTGGACAAGGAAGCGGGGTATGCCGTACTTGAACTTGAACCGCCTTTTCTTTTGCTCAGCCATGAAGCTCTCAACTTCCATTATGGAAAGGACGCGGCATACGATTGCAGTACCTTCACAACAGCCTCCACGTTGCCGAGATACAGGGTCACGGTTACGAAGGTGAGCCCCAAGAGAAGAGCAAATGATGCAATGACTCGTTTCAAGCGGCTCCCTTCACTAAACTTCAGGTCCTTCCAGAGTTTTCTAAGCGGATACGGATGTGACATAATTATGTCTTTCCGCCGAAATCTTCCGAGAAAGCCGTCTTCCTCAGGCCGGTGCTGCGATCGCTCGTAGAGAAGCATCGAACCACGAACGGCAACTCTGGCACCTGTAGACGGTGACATGGCCGGCCAAGAGACTTGTGCTAGCAGCTAGAGGGAGAGGACGACCCTCCGCAAGAGACAGGAGACACAGACGATAGCACCGGGAGAGAGCGGAGTAAGACAATTGGGTGCAGACTGCTCTCGTTTAGTCGAAAGCTGCGAATGATGACCTCGTTGCTACTCACTAGCTCCCGTTGAGTTAGGCTGCTTCGGAGCTGGAGGCCTCTGCATCATGGGAATGTTAATCGGCATAGCGAATCGAAGAAGTTTCGGTGAAAGAAAAGACAAGAAAGGTGACCGGCGACGAGAGAGACCCATGACACGAAGGTTCAAAGCCCTACCGGCACGAGGCCGCAGCTGAGACATTGGACGGAATCAAAGTAAACAGAGTGTGATTACGAGAACCCACAACGTCGCCGAGGCGCCAATCAAACCACCAACCAAAACCTGCAATGTAACCCGTCTGCGCAGATCTTCAGCCCTCCGACGCACACATCTAGTCAGGGGCCACGGATAGATCCAAACCAACAATAGCCAAAAAGAGAGGATGGGGGCAGGAACCCAAATCAGCAATTCATTGGGGAGACCAACTTTCTGAAAATCCACGGACGCCCCGCACTGCGCGTAATGCAGGATGGAGATTGCGTTACTTAGGACATAGGCACTCGATACAACAATGACGACTAGGAACAGATAGTACCCGGCTCTGTAGTTTTCATCGCTGTGGTCGTGCATGTCCATCGATTTGAAGAGCAGATGTATGCTCCGAAAGCCCGTCAGTATCAGCGTGTAAATTACGAGCCCGGCCCAAACCGTAGTGACAGGTGACCCGCCCTCTTTCATCCATGAAACAAGTGTTGGATTGACAGTCGGCGCATACGCAAACATCAATGCGACAATGACAGATTCCGCGGTCATGAGTGCACTCACCCTATGGTCTCGGCTGTCGTCACGGTTAGCCAACTGCAGCACGCTCTGGTTCGGATGATCCTCGAATCCTAGCTAGAAACTGCCGCCGGTAACTAGTTAAAACATGCCATGAAACCTTCCGCAATTCGGTTTCCGGCCTTCGCCCTTGGGAAAGTGTTAAGCGCTCGCATGTGGACGAATCCGTGAGGGTCATTGAGGTCTAGGATCCTGCTAGCTTCAACCCTCGCCCTCACACTCTTGACCGGCTGAGGGCCCAGCGAGAGGAGAGAGCCGTTGGTTCGAAAAAGCGTCAAAGATCGTGCCAAGAGTCTCTCTCTAATCTTGACTTTGATGATGGGAGTTTTTGCAGGAATCTCAGTGTATTTGGGGTGGCAGAACAATGAGTTATCCAACAGAAACCTGCAACTCCAGAATATGATCTACAACTATCCTCCAAGAATCTTCGCATATCCAAAGGATGAGTTGCGTTGTGACCTCAACCAGCCTGGAGCGAACGGGATGATGCGTCTTTTTGTGGTGATCGTGACTCCTCACAATGGATACGCAGTCGTGAACCAGACCTTCTTCCAGCTATCATACGGTTTTGATTCCAAAGATTTCTTGGATCCCGATCTCTTGAGGTATAACAATGCGTCCATGTATGGTGAAACCGTGTTAGCCGTCCCTGCTGGGAGTTTCCAGACGACCTTGGAGATAGCCTTCCTATGTGATGTTCGGCTCGGTTTCAAATGGCTACAGCCGGGGCACGCTGTCGAGTTCCCCATGGGGACTGTCGACATCAGAGTGACGTTCTATGACGTCCAGGCAGGTAGGACGTATGTAACTAACGCAACGTCGACTGTCTGGGTGGATTACAGCACTATTAAGTATCAGACCTAACCGAGCGCCTACTTCTTCTGGAAGTACGAGCGCGAAGTTTCAGCCTTCCTTGGGAGATTCAATGCCTTAGCGGATGACTGGTCACGGCCAGCCTTTCCCGGTTGATAGATCACACTGCTATGTTCCAGACTATGCGCGTGCGGGGAGGACGTCTGTCAAGTCAAGTTTCCTGACTCTTTTGCATAGAGCGTTGAGTTTCTCTTGTTTCTGTTGCTTGGGCAGCTGTGCGCCAGGATGATACACCACATACAATTTCTCGTGCAGTCCTAATTCCTCAAGTCTCCTGCCGGCCACAGATGTACCGACAGCTATTATCAACTCAGGGCCTATGCATCCTATTTCCTCAAGAAGATAGTTGCTGCACTCCCCTATCGCAGACCGAAATTCCAACTTCCTCTGTTTTTTGATTGTTCTAAACGGCATCTCCTTGTTCTCATCGTTCTGGAGGAAGCATTTCACCGTATGCGTCCAATACAACCCATGAGTCCTAGTCATGTCTGTCTTGCTGTAGATTCGACCACCGGTTAATCTTCCAATGAATTTGCCCATGTTTCCCGCGGATGAAAGCTCCCCAAGACTTTCGGAGCATTGTGTCATGAGGTCGGTTGTCCACGCGTTAATGTCTCCGAGTAACTTCCCTCCTTTGCTCACTGGGCTTTCTGATACCACGACGATTCTTGGGGGTCTTCGGAGGGCGTCATCTGCGCAATGAATCAGGGCGGGACCGTAGTCCTTCTGCAGAAGACAATTGCTGCAGAATCCTGTTCCCCGCTTCTTGTTCTGCCTGATTTGGTCGAACAACTTTGCTAGTTCCACAGACATTTGCATATCCTCGTTGGGAATGCGAATATGGCCTTAACAGTCCTTTTCGGCTTGTGGCGCTCGCTCGCCGCGTGTTGGTGGTGTCTGCTTCTATACGTGTTTCACAACGAAAAAGGGAGCTACCACTGCTACTTCAAGAGGGCTTCTTCATAGCGGTCTCAACCTTCCCGAACAACACGTGCGCACATAGGAGATTCATACCTAAGGCGATTGGCTGATAGAAGTCTTGACTCAAAGGATTGCCGAAATACTCCTCAGACGCCCCTCCGTGGAAGTAATGGTGTACTCGATGTCTGATCTTGACAGCGAGCCTCAGGAATGATTCAGGCGTCTTGTCTAGCTTATAGAACGTGAAGAATGGCTCCAGCTTGTCCCATATCCTAGTGATCTGAGGGAAAGCCATCTTCGCGTAACCACAGAGTTCGCCATTGCCGGTGAAGAGCTTCTCCTGATTCTTGGACTCCCCTTCAGCATAGAAACCTTCAATGACAAAATAGAAATTCTGGAATGAGGTAATGTAGTTGAAGTCAAAGAAACTTCTGACTCCCTCTCTGAAGAATGCCAACGGAACGGTAAGTTCGCGCAATCGGTTGACTCGATCGTTCAGCAAATGCGTTTTCAGCGGCATGTAGACCTTAGGGTAGAACTGCCAAGCTCGAAACGAATAGATGGCCAAGTTTCTTCTCTCGGTTTCAGTTTCAGGAACAAACGATCGATCGGGAGAGTCCCACCTGACCTTGGTCACCATCGACAGAGACAGAAGAGACTCCAGGAACTGAAGGTCTTCCTTGAGTTCTTCTTCCAGCTCTTCCGCTCCTTCAACTCGTATCTCCGCAGCGGTCCCCTCTGGACCCGGCAAAGTCACCGCTGTCTTGAATTTAGCCGATTCAGGAATTCGCTTGGCTATGGCAATCTCTGAGACAACGCTTCTTCCTTCTTCATTGATTGACGGAGTTAAAGTGACCTCTTTCTGATCAAATACGAAACGGTACTCGGAGGGAAGTTCGGTCGTTGAGTCTACCTTACACCTCATTTTCAGCAGCAATACGAGAAAACCTCGCTCTCACATCTCGTCTCTAGGTGTGCTTGATCTCTTGGTCATCATATAGCATCCGATGTGCGTATTCATGCACAAGTTCAAGAACTCTGGCATCTAGTAGATTTATGGGCACTTTCGTGCGGGTGATACGCCTTGCTACCGAACAGATGCAGCGTGCGCATGCGTATGATGAAGCTATGCGGAAGAAGGGTGGCTAGGGGCTCCCGGTGCATCTTCCACCTGGAAAAGAAGACGGACAAAGAGGCTCATCAGTTCTATCGTGTCTTTCGTAGAGAGTTTGAGAGGCTCGAGAAGAGCGAAGCGGTCATCGACCTCACAGGATTTGTATTTCCAGGACACCTTGAAATGAGAGACCGAGTCTTTCCGAAGCCAATCGCATTCAACAGAGCTACGTTCTCGGGCAACGTGCTGTTCCATCGCGCCAGATTCTCAGGTCAAGCATGGTTCGACAATGCCACATTCTCAGGCCAAGCGGTGTTTCGCGGAGCCACATTCGGAGGTGACGCATGGTTTCGTGATGCTAAATTCTCAGATCACGCAGGGTTTCATGGAGCCAAGTTCTCAGATCACGCAGGGTTTCATGGAGCCAAGTTCTCAGGCTGGGCAGGGTTTGATAGAGCCACATTCTCAGGTGACGCAGCGTTTGATGGAGCCACATTCTCAGATGACGCGTTGTTTGATAGAGCCATGTTCAGAACAGTCGTTTTCCGCGGGACCATATTCCGTGGGAACCTGCACCTAGGTGCTCGTTTTGATGGTCCGGCCCTCTTCGAGAGGGTTCTGTTTCAACGTGATACGATTGAGCCTAGCGATCTCTCCGGTTTGTCGAAACCGAATCCAGTTCAGAAAGTGCCTGTGACTTCATTCAGTGGTGCGACTGTGGAATCCAACGGTGAGGTCCGGTTCATTCAGCCACGGGAGTACAACGCCCGTTTGAAGGTAGAAAGGAATTTCGCTATTGACCGCGTGTCGTTCCTGAATGCGGATCTTAGCCGCTTCAACTTCCAGGACGTTGAGTGGGGTAGGTATCACAACCGGAGGGCGGTCGTTGAGGAGGCCCTGATGGGTAGGCCCCCCTTTCAGGACGTGACGCCCCAGCAGGTTCGCCAAGTCTGTGCTCGTGTCCGGGACAACCTAGAGAGAGCTCTACGGTACCCAGAGGCTGGAGACTTCTTCATAGGGGAGATGGAGATGAAGCGAGTCGCGCTTGCGTATGACCGTCCGGGCGACTCAAGATCTAGGCGAACGCTGAACTGGCTGAGACGAAACGTTTCTACCATCGCACTCTACAAATTGTTCAGCATGTACGGTGAGAGCTGGAGGCGGATCGCAGTATGGATCTTGGCCTCACTCTTCGTCCTGTTCCCTGGGTACCGGACCCTCGCCTCTCTGATTGGCGGATCACTCTGCCCCAACCAGTTCTGGAACGCATACTACATGAACTTCACGCGAAACGTATTCGTCTTCTTCCAACTCAGATCGGAGGATCTCATCGATGTTATTGAAAGAATGTGGTCCGGCCTGCTTCTAGGCCTAACCTTAGTCGCCTTGAGGAGACAACTAGAGCGGCACAGACCAACCTCATAGCAACTAGGTCAATGGATTCGCGACGCGCTGGACCTGAGTTTCAGGCCCCTCTGTGATTCCGGCGGCCATCCCTTTCTCACCTTATTCACCTGACTCCTCCACACGCGCGGGAGAGCTGATGGGGAGAACGATACCGTCTTGGCGTATCATCGTCGATCAGGAAATCGCGGTGATGAGCAGGTTCAAGCAGTTTCTTGGACCGGAGGACCGAGCGGTCTTCGATGATCTCGTCAGTCAATGTAAGCTCTACGCGGCGGAGGCTGGGCTGCTCGCCTCACCCGTCAAGGAAGTGCCACTGCTTGAAGGCCCACCACATTCCATGAACGAGAAAGAGGGATCTGTACCTGCAACATTGCTAGCCCATAGGAGCTTCCGAGAACGTAGTTGAGTTGTGACTGGTTGACCCCAGTTGACGAAATACTGCAAGTCATGTGGTCGCCAACTCAAAGACGTTGACAGATTCTGCACCTAGGTTGCGCTGGGAAGCCCAGCTCTCATCCGAGTGGTCTCTTGTAGGTAGTGTTGTACCACGTTGTCGTGAACTTTGAGGTCTGAAGAACAGTACTGAACTCGGTCGTAGCGACAGCCAAAGTATTCGTCCGATAGTCTACAGTCAAGACCCTCAAATCGACTGTCACGTGTTTCTTGGTCTGGAAAAACAGCCAATACTCGCCAGTGAATGGGACTCTGCAACCCGGTTCACAGCGGGGAGGCTGCCCCTGTTCGTATATGCACGGAGCGGGATATTCCAAATCAGTGCCGTTGAAACTTCACAAGCAGGCACTATACTCGCAGGCAAACGGTACATAATGGCCTTGCACATAAAGTCCGTAACCGGGGGTGTGGTGGCAAAGCTCAACAGTGAAGGGCACGTTCGGCCTCGCCTGCAACTCGACCTTCACGATCTGCCCTTTGGTGAGGTTCATCTGGTAAGGTATCGCGGTACCCCACCAGCGCATCTCGTAAGGTATGTACGGGAAATTCACCTTTGTCTGCATGACAATCGCAGACCCTGTTTCCTCTACCTCAGTTACGTAGCCGAGAGAGATGTGCGTCTCTGTTAGAGTATAGACTACTTCTTCCATACGCGTATGCTCTTGCACAACTTGCATCCACGGCGTACCTAGAACCCCAGCAGCCACTACAAGAAGTGCTGCGACGACTGCGACTCTGACGGGTTTCAATGGCGACAGATAGATTCTCCCATCGTAGCGATTTCAGGTTTTAGGTCAAGATCCGTCCGCGCCCTGTCTCCATAAGAACGCAAGCATCTTATGTCTACTTTGACAATCAGATCTATTCTGTTCAGTGATGCGAATGACTGACTTCAGTCAGTCACCTTCCAAGCGTTTTCATCAGATGCCGCATTGCCCGAGTTGTGGTGCCGAGACACCCCTTCATGCTCAGGTCTGCCCGAGCTGTGGGTCCAGCATGAAAAGCAAAGCTGCTCCTCGAGAGACCTCAGACGTGTGGGATGAGGGATCGTGGCAGAGCGTTCCCCCGAAATTCAAAACGGCCAAGCAACCTCCGCGAGTTCGCAGACACAGATTTCACCTGCGTCCCCAACTCATCGGCACGATTCTCTTAGTAATAGTCGCGTTCTCGGCAGGACTCGCAATTGGACCCTACATCACGCCGTACAGATCAATCCAGAACATAGTGCCGATGACAGTCACCGTTATGACAACTGTCGAAGGTACCCTGACCACCAGCGCGGGGACATCATACCAAACAACCTCTGCTACGGTGTTGCAGACTCTGACAACTACTACTGGACAACGCCCTAAGTGGATTAGCTCCAGCACCAACGTGGTATCCTACCTACAGGCAGCGAACTATCTTGGGCAATCCAAGATAGTGGAGGACAAGATCGTTCGCACCTATGCGTCAAGCAAGGGGACCGTGTTTCTTGACTTCCATGACCCTTACCAAGGATACTTCCAAGTCACGATTTTCGCAAGCGATGTCAAGAACTTCCCATTTTCGCCTGTGTCATTCTACCTCAACAAGGAGGTTCGAGTCACCGGAACAATCGAAATGTACCAAGGGGCACCAGAGATCATAGTGCATTCGCCGTCACAGATTGAAGTCGCAAACATGGGCTTCAACTACCCATGATCTGAAGGAGAAACTCGTTCATGGAGTTTCAAGGAGTTTCTGGACTATGAGCGCAAATATCGGTGAAGGCGCGAGCCCTGGCTGAAGTCAGGCGTCAGATGATGTGGCGGGGTTCCTGAAATGTGTCCTATGCAAGTGAGGACGGCCCGAGATTTCGTAGCATGGTTGACCACGATTTTTCTCTGGTTTGGTGGATTCTTTCTATATACGGGTGCCTTACTACTACCGTCTCGCCCGGTGATACTCGCTATCGCCATCGGAGCGATCATGATAGCTTGCGGTGTGTTGGTGTACTCGGTCGGTGTAAGACTGACAGGCGGGGCGGAAAGACGGTGCGTCAGGTGTGGCAGAACGTTTAGACCGATACGGTCGTATCACAGACTGTGCAATTCATGCTACTGGAAAACCTAGTGTCAGGGCCCCGGAAATAGAAGTCGTGCACGACCGTCAGAGTCAGAAGTGGACAACCCAAATATCGTATCATGCGACAGGACTTTCGTGCCTAATCCTCCTTCGGTACCAAACTAGCGCGATGAAAGATGCGACCATCACCGCCAAGGCCACGACCGTTGGAAACGGAACATTCACCACGCGGTTTGGGGTACTCGTCGTAGGGGTACCGACGGGAACGGTGACTACCGCAGGTTGGTATCCTTGCTTCTGTGCCGTGAAGACGAAATTGGCGTTGTATGTTCCTGACGGTACGGCGATTACGTATTCGCCGACAGGAGGCACGACATTTGCCACTTGTCCTCGGAAAGTGGACCCGTCAACGCTTAGCGAGACGTCGGCGGGTGTCTTCACTCCGAGCAAATCAGTCACATGAAGCCTGATGATGCCATAGTCAGTGGAATTCAGAGCGACACTCTCGACGACGATCGACAGAGCATCGACTTTCGGTAGTTCCGGGGGCAGAGATCCGGATCTCGTGATTGCTGTGTACCAGACTCTAGCCGTTGCGACTGTCGCTGCGTTGATCCTGTTCTCGACAATGTTAGTGAGTTCAGGGCTCCACTCTAGTCCCTCGTCAATGATGGTCCTATTGATGGGTGACAGGAAGGAGTTGCTCTGAATTGCCGTCTCCAGAACAAACGTCGTCACGTTGCTGACGGGTTCAATCACTCCCACATCAGCCGAACTCACTAGCCTGAACTCCGATAGATGAGCAGCTGCTGCGGATTCAAACAACTGGTGCACGCCGACGCCGTCTTTGGTCGAAGGATTGTAGTTGACCGTTGTGTGATAGGGTTGCGTGGCATCGGCCATATAGTGGCAGAGTCTACCTGCATCTAGAAACACACTGTTCCAGTCCTTGGCTCGTATTGCTGATCCCATTTCTGCTGTGAACTCCTCGACTGCCTGGGGGAGTGTGCCTGTCGATGGATCGCTTGGATTCCAGATTTCCAGATCGATGAAGTGTCTCGGCGGTTCGTTTGGGTCACTTTCGCGATAGTACGTGTCGGGGTAGGCCGCAGTTTCTTTGAGCAGCCACTCGTAGTATGTGAAGAACTGTCTCCATGGGTTTGGGAGCAGATCTGTCGCGGCTTTCGCAATTATCGGGTGAGTGTCAATTGACCATGCGACGACAGGTGCGATTCCCATCTGACAGATGCAGACAAGCACAAACGTAAACCTGACCATTGTTCGGATGCAGATGCGCTTCACGATGCATCGACTGCCCAGATAACTGGGGCTGCGTCACTCAAGAACTCTCTCAGCCTTGTCGACCTTGGTGCGATCAGAGCCTTCGACGCGTCATTGCTCCGGTATTGTGAGGTGTGTGCCGCAGAGTTCGCACCGATAGTAGACGACATGCTCGCCCTTGAATTGTACGAGCTTCACAAGTCGCGGATGAGGACAATTCACAGGCCTTGGAATAGGGCTCATAGGCCCGCCTCACGGTCGTCTCGAATTACTTTCTTGACGTGTGGTGTCGGGCGGGGGAGTCACGGTCGTGGATGAAACAGGTCTTGTGGTGACCATTTCGCGTCCGCAGGCGAGGCATTTGCAGAATACCTTGTCGGGGGAATCGTTTGTACTTCCAGATCGGTATGAGCTTCGGATGTTTACAGTACTGTGGGTCAACTGGGCGGAGACGCGCCCGTCCCCTCGGAAGGTGAGCCATAACGACCCCGTTCCTGCTCAATTGAAGGCGTTCCTCATCGCCTCAGCTTTGAGCTCACGTTTTGATGGTGCCCACTTTGGAGGAATCTTCGCAACATCGCGCATTCCAGCCTTCTCCAATTTCAGCAAGTCTTTGGCGGTGATGTAGCCGCGGTCAGACCAGTTCTCCGCTATCGCACGTAGCTTCGGGAGATCATGTTCGGGGAAGCGGAATACGGCTCGAACCTCACGTAATCCGACGCTGATTGTGGTGCCTTCCAGCTCATACTTCTCGCTCAACGACAGGAGGAGTTTGACAAGCATCGCCTTTTCGGTTGGGATCGGGATCTCTTTCGTGATGATCTTCTCTGTGTGGCATCGGTCGCAGTTCCATCGTTCCTCCTTCCTGTAGGCGTCGTCGCTGGATTCGGACTTTCGGTAACTCATCCAAAAGCAGGTGTGGTCTCGGATTTGTTTGCATGTGACGCAGAACTTCTGGCCGTGAATCTCGATGACTTTGCCGCTGCTTGTGATCATGCTGGTGACGGTTCTTGCCGTGAACATTAATGAAAAATGGGGACTGGCGAGGCGGGGGTGAGGGTCTATGGTGAAAGAACCTCGTTCAGGTTGGATGGGTGTATTGTTCGAGTGTTCTGTAGAGCGCAGCGAGTTCTTCTTCCAGGCCGGCTAGTTGCTTCTCGTAGAGGTTCCTGCATTCTTCTCTGGCGATGTCGGCTACGAGGGTTGCTAAATCAGGCTTCGGTCGTTCCTCACCCAATTCAGTCGCCCCGGTCCAGTTCTCGAGAGGACATGACGGCTTCGCAGATCAAGCATCGATAGACCGTTTCGTCGCCCTTGAACTTGGCCATGATTTCGAGTTCCGGATGCCTACAACTGCTAGGTTGAGCTAATGGATTCATGCGACCGCGTGTTCCTGCCGTGGACATTAATGGAAAAAGGGTTGCGCGGTCCCTGTCGGAGGCTAATGAAACAGATCTAAGAAGGGCACCGAGTTGCCTAACCACTAGGACAAATACTGTTTCGCATGCTCAAGTTCAAGAAAGAGTAGGCGCTCGCTCGACGGCAAATGGCAGAAAGGCCAGAAGCCTGCAGACGGATCCTGGCGAATACCAAAGTGACCGGAGTCACGGGTATCTCGTCAGAACTTGTAGCCACGATCTTCCGATTCTGCTTCGCATTCCGGGCAGCGGTCACCGTATTGAGAAGGGACCAGCGGCCTTCTCGCTAGGTCGCCTTAGTGCTTCGCCACACCCTCTGCACCACTGCCAACGCAGGAGTTCCTTCTACACTCGTTTCGAGTTGCTGACCGTCTTCTGAAGGGTGAATGAATGGATGGAACCTAAACTGACAAAGGATTCTCTTGCCTTCAATGGCATCGCTAGGGTCCGTGTACACCGGAAAGGTATGTCACCTAATCCTTTGGAAGCGCTCTTCAATGACAGCATACGCTGGTCGGCTTTCGCCCTCAACAACCATTTGCTGTCCCCCGTGTTTCCCAGTCACACCCGATACGGGGTAGGGTTCTTTTCTCACTTTCTCAAACCGACAAAGGATCCGCGGTGCACTCAACATCGCGTTTTCTTCTCTATGGACCGTCAACGGATCTAATCTTTCCCTCTCTCTTTAGCTCGTCAAGCAGGTTGACCAGAAGTTCGAGGTCAATTCTAAGAGCCCTCATGAGCTCCTCTGTATCGGCTTCATCATGAGTTTCAAAGTACGACTCTATTCGCTTCTTGGCTTCCTCGCGGCTCAACTCTTCGACGAGCACTACCTCCGGTTGACTGACCATTCCCGCCTCAAGAGTTGCCACTCTTCCTTCTATGGTGTCAACACGCTCGCTAAGCGCTTGCAGCCCCATCCTAGCAGGCGCATCAATGAGTTGTTGCGATCCACCGAATGGAATCGGAATCGTGACGGTTATTGCCGAACCACTCCAAGATGTGCTGACGGGGCTAGGGCTTCTCTGGACTTTACGATATTCTTCGCTTTGCATGGGGCTCACCCTTCTCTTAGTGGCGCAGCTTTGTAGCAGAGGTAGCTAGCCATGCAGAAGCAAATGAATGTTTTCATCACGTCAGTTCGTCTCTCTGCAGGCCAGTTGCGAATGGATTCCATGAGTTTTGGATATTTCGCTTCTAGAGTAGCATTGCCAACTATCCCCAAATACGCCGCGCCCGGGTCATCTATCTCAGGGGCCGCCGACCGACCGGAGTAGTTGCGTGAGTGAAAGAGCGCCATGGCTAATCTGTAGATGCACGAGTCGAGGTCTTTCCTTCCCGAACGGACGATATCCGAGGCAATTGCGAGCAATTTGAGGTCTGAATCTGTTTTCTGTAGCAACCCCCCTGCGTCAAGGATGTCTCGGAGAAAATCGAGGGCCGTCTCTCCTCCATACGCCTCAGCCCTATCGCCGACCGTCCCAGTCAAGACGTGGTTGACATAAGTACGAGCTTTAAGGACCCACTGATCTCCTTGTGACATCACGTTTGACTCGCTCAGCATGTTAGTCGATTCAAGCATGTCCGCGGTCCAAGCTTCCATCCTACCTGTGGTCACGTCAATGTAGAAAAGTAGCTTATCGGTTCCGAAGATGTTCATCAGATGCTTTCGAATCGTCGGAGAGACTAGGAGTTTCAGATCAGACGATTGCGCCTTGTTCGTCTCCTCCAAGATCACCCGAAAGAACGGGAACGTTGGTGTCTGTGCCACATCGACAAGCGCTTCATAGAAGCCGGGACGCACGAGTTCGAGCTTGACTTCTTTCGTGGGAATCGTCATTTCTCTCATCCGATAGTCAGTTACTGGATAGATAAGAAGTTACGGGGAGGGCAGAGGCATGTTCTCCAATCCCTTATGAGTACTTCTAGGGGCGGGGCAATTCTAATCAGCCGACAAAGGTCTTAGAGATTGTGAGGCTCCTTGAGAAGAGCAAACAAGACTTTCTCAGGCCTATTGCGATCAAGAAAGGTACTATACCTGATAGCGCTCGTCGCCGCCTTTCCGTCTCTCTCCCGTGAAAATCGTTGGATGAAGACGGCTTGTTTACGTCCATGCCCGCTCATTCTCCTTATGTGAGCTGTCCACGAACTGTTGGTTGAAGTCCGCTGGATACTTCGTGAGAATAGCT
>Ga0315289_10008413_pt1 | contig 14928 bp, 17 predicted proteins | sample YL17G11_40_MG_FD_203452 | JGI IMG/M metagenome (GOLD analysis project Ga0315289, IMG submission 203452) | Sediment microbial communities from Yellowstone Lake, YNP, Wyoming, USA - YL17G11_40 | ecosystem: Environmental > Aquatic > Freshwater > Lake > Sediment | place: USA: Wyoming | collected...
CTTAGCCACTTTAGTGGCGTTAGCACCTACACCTGACTAAAGTCAGTTAGAATAACCTATGCTTACAAGAGATGTCAAGTTAATTAGTTGATAACCATTAGTCTGCACAGAAATTTCACCCATGTCCATATGGACGGCTACCCCCGCCCTGCCTAAATTCGACCAAACCAATGCCTGAATTTGTCAAGTTAAAAAGTCGATGACCCTGAGCCTGAGACTACTGAAGTCTTCTTTTGATGTAAAAAATTCCTGCTCTTAAAGAAGAGGGAACATCTGTTCCAAAAAGATGAGTCTCAATTGGTCGGGATAGATTTCGTCCGGTCCTAAAATCTCAAAAAAAGAACAACCACCAGGACTGTTCACACTTCAATATTCGGTTACTCCATTCTCTTTATTGCTCTGATTATCTCGTATTCTGAGGAAGCGTTGAGAATTTCTTCTCTGAAGTAATCGAAGCGCAGGATTTCTGCTAAAGCTTTGAAGACTTTTAAGTATAGAGAGTCATCATAAGGCGGGGCGGCCATCACGAAGAAAAGATGAACCGGCTCTTTATCTAAAGAATCGAAATCATATCCTTTTTTTGAACGGGCTAAGCCCATTATGAACTCTTTGGCTTGGATGGTCCTGACGTGAGGGAGGGCTAAGCCCTGTCCGATACCTGTCGTAGCTTTCTTTTCCCGATTCACAAGATCGATTAGAAGCTTGCGTTTATTGCCGACCTTTCCGGATCTATCCAGAAGATCTACCAACTCCTTTAAAATCGCCTCTTTTCTCATCCATAATATTTTGTCGGGATGGAGCTGTTTGTCAGGGTCGATATGAATTTCGGTCTCCATCTCCAGCTTAACAAGCTCAGGCTTCAGATATCGTGATATATCCATCTTACCCTATCCGCTCTCTCCTAAGCTAATCCGAAAATGTTTTGGTCTTACCCTAAAACAGACCAAAGAAAACATGATTTTTTGTCTTTGCCCAGAGGTTTAACTTCTGACCAAGCTGGGTTTCTCAATTTTCTTTATCGGCAAAACCGAAAAACACTAAATATACTATAACGTTAAGACCCATAATGGTCAAGCCTAAATTTCTGTGGAGTTTCCCCATTTTTTTCAGCTCCACCCCCCGCAAAGTGCGGGGCTACCATCCTCCCCTTTAGTGAACTCCCCCTTTGCTATACAGTAGCTTAGCTTTTTGGGGTTTCATCTGCTAAACATAGCCAACATAAATTCACCGAAAAATTCTTTTCCATTCATGGTGAATCCATTCAGGATGAATCCACATAAGATGTCGCTTACCTGCTTATCAAATCCTCACTTAGATTTCTACTCTCCAAAATTTTGGGGAATGTCCAGTGAATCGCCATAGAGGTTTGAGAATTATCAAAATCTAAAGGTAGGGGTTATCAGGAAAGGGTTTTTGCCTTGAGGGATATTTCATTCTCGAATAGCGATTTTCAAGTTTTCGTCCATCCTCCGGTTTCCCACTTAAAGCACCCAGGAAGGACGCCGATCTTTTAAATAGAATCTCTTTTTGGACGTGGATCTACCTGACCAATATCAATGGGTTTTATGTTAGTGAAAAACCCCCACAGAAAGCAAAGGATGAGGCTACCAGCCGTGCAAAAATGACTTTTTCAAATCCTTTTCCAAATTAAAATGTTGACAAAAAAAGTATTTACGTTATATTTAAAATATGAGGATAAAATCTGTATTGTTTTGGGTTGTTTTATGGGGTGAGAGTTGGTTATGAAATTCTTGAAGAAGGCTTTAAGGATCGTGATTTTGGTGATATTTTTAGGGCTGATCTTTTATGGAATCAAGCTGGGTGATTTTAGCGAAACCAAGGGTAACGGCTCCATTTTATGTCTTTCGTGTATTGGGATAGAATAACTCGACCAGCCGTCCGGAGATAAGTAATTGTCCGACAGTCCAATGGAGAGGTGAGTGTGATAGGAAATGAAAAGACGTCTTTTCCAGATTGGAAGCCTTTTGCTATCGAATTCATATTTTGCTTCGGTCTTTCGCAGCAATATTTACCAGGGATGGTTCAAGGGCGTCTGCATCCCCTTTATGAATTGTTACGGGTGTCCTTTGGCCATGGTAAGCTGTCCCATTGGAACGCTTCAACATTTCGTGATCATAAAGGCTGTCCCTTTTTTGCTCATCGGTTTTCTGGGGACCATCGGTCTGGTAGTGGGAAGGATGACCTGCGGATGGCTTTGTCCTTTTGGCTTTGCTCAGGAAATGGTATATAAGATAAAAACCCCAAAGTTATACCCAAGTAAGGTGTTCAATTATACTAAATATTTGAGTTTGATAGGTTTAACTATATTAGTGTCTTTTTTTGTGGCTGAGCCGTGGTTCTGTAAGCTGTGTCCGGTGGGGACATTAGAAGCCGGCATCCCCATAGTCTCATGGAATCCGAGTGGAGATATTTTTAATCAGGGTGGAACTATGGTCTCCCGGCTGGGGCTTTTATTCGACGTTAAACTTTTTATACTCTTTGCATTCGTGTCGGCGGCGATCTTCATCCATCAGCCATTTTGCCGCTACGTTTGTCCGTTAGGGGCAATTTACTCCATTTTCAACAAGGTCAGTTTTTTCCAAATGAAAATATATCGGGAAAAATGTGGCTTTTTTCATGAGTACCGTAAGATATGCCCCATGGATTTGGAAGTCCACCAAACTCCTAACGACAAGGATTGCATTCGTTGTCTGGACTGCATTAAATGTAGAAGCGTGGCTTTTAAACCTTTTTGGAGGAGGTGATAGCGAAAGAAAATATCTTGGTTCAGCTAATTCCAAAAAGCAAGGGATGGTTTGAAGGGGCTGAATGCATGAGGTTTAATTCAGAAAGGACTTCGGGCACTTGAGGAAAATGCAAAAGGAAGTATCTTCAGGGTTAGAACTGTTGATCGTTTTGCTCTTTGGGCTTAGCATCAATGCTTGGGCGGGCTCGAATTTCTGTCCGATTTATTATATGAATGACGGGGTGGTCTCGGATTTAACTCAAAAGGAGGCCGCTACTCAGAGGAAAAATTACTCCGTTCCGCGCAACCAGGTCCTGCTGGAAATAGGCACTGCCACTTGGTGAGTGTGGTGTAAATATGCAGCAGTTGCTGCGGATTCTCTGGAAAGACTGAAAGGTGACAGCATAGCTATTTTGGAATATCACCTGGGTGACGTTTTCGAGAACACTGATGCGGTTGAGAGGATGATGTATTATTTTGGCGGTTCCATACCATTGCCCAGCGCCATATTTGATGGAACAAGGATGGTCATTGGCGGTGATCTTGAAACCTTCAGTTCTTATCTTTCAGCTTATCAAGATGAGATGCTATATGCCTCCCCCGGTGCAATCAATCTTGTGGTGGATTATGATTCTACCACCAGGTTTTTGAAGGTGAAGTCACGAGCCACTGCGATAGATACGGTTTCCAATGCTTACCTCCGTTATGCTGTTGCAGAAAGCCATATTCACCACCATTGGCAGTTGGACAGTTTGCATCATGTAGTTAGAAAGATGTTACCTGATTATAATGGTGTAGCCTTCAGCATAAATCCAGGAGAAAGTTTTGTGGATTCCCAAACTTATCTTTTGGACTCAACCTGGAACGACAAAAATTGCTGTGTGGTGGTCTTCGTGCAGAGAGATGATGCAGATAAACCGGTCTTAAGATCAGCCAAGAGCGGACTTTTTCAAATTCCAACTTGGGTTTTCGGTGATGCGAATGGGGATGGGAGTGTGGACGTGTCGGATATAATTTATCTGATGGACTATCTGTTCGTCCCGGGACCTCCTCCTGATCCTTTTTCCAGCGGAGATCCAAACTATGATTGTATTGTAGACATAAGTGATGCGGTCTATTTGATCAACTACTTTTTTGTAAACGGACCCGCACCCTTAAAGGGATGTGCCTGATAATTGGAATTTTTGAGGACTGAACAATATGTGCCGAACTGAGGAGGTGATAACAAAAGAAAAATTTTTGTTCTAATACAAACATATTAAATGGACTGTCATTGCGAGGAGTCCCCCGCCGAAGGCGGGGCGGGACTTCGCTAACGCTCGCAATGACAATGTGAAATTTTTTAGTGCGTTTGTATTAGTTAATTACAAAAAAGGGATGGTTTGAAGGGGCTGAATGCATAAGGTTTAATTCAGAGGAAACTTCTTGGAGGTTAAGAAAATGCAAAAGAGAACGTTTTATTTTTTTGGACTTTTGATTATTTTATTGTTTGGATCAAGCATGGTGCTGGGCGCTGAATCTAATTTCTGTCCAGACCCCTCCAGTAAGGGTCAAACTATTCTGGATTTGCCTCAGGTTGAAAATCCAGCCGTAGGGGGGGAGGAAATCTTAGTTTCAGGAAAAAGCGCCTCGGTTAAACGAAACCAAGTCTTGCTGGAGATAGCCACGGGTACTTGGTGACCATATTGCCCATACGCAGCAGTTGCTGCGGATTCTCTGGAGGAATTGAAGAGGGATAGCTTGGCGGTTTTGGAGTATCACCGGTATGATACCTTCGAGAACACTGATGGGGCAGGAAGGATAGACTATTACGGCATCACAGGATATCCCACCGCCAAATTTGATGGGAGAAGACAAGTTGTGGGTGGTAGTACTGGAACCTTCGATGCCTATGTCAACGCCTATTATATGGAAATGTCATTCTATGCCTCTGCCTGCACGCTCAATATTTTCGTGGATTATGATTCCACCACCAGGTTTTTGAAGGTCAAAGCAAGGGTAACCAAGGTGGATACGTTTTCAAATGCACATCTCCGATACGCCATTGCAGAAAACCACATTCCCAAAGATGATCCGGGCTGGCCCTATCCATATCTGTATCATGTAGTGCGAAAGATGCTACCCGACTACACTGGCATAGTCATACCAGATACTCTCCCAGTTGGGCAAAGTTTTGTCGATTCCCAGACCTCTGCCCTTGACCCTGCCTGGGACGACGAAAATTGCTATGTGGTGGTCTTTGTGCAGAGGGACGATGGATACAAGCCTGTCTTCAGATCAGCCAAAAGTGGGCTTTTTTCGACATGGGTTTTCGGGGATGCAAGCAGAGATGGGATTGTGGACATATCGGACGTAGTCTATCTGATGAACTATCTGTTCATCCATGGACCTGGTCCTAATCCTTTAGCCAGCGGAGATCCAACCAACGATTGTGTTGTAGACATAGGTGATGTGGTCTATTTGATCAACTTCCTTTTTGTAAACGGACCTGCACCCTTGAAGGGATGTGCCTGGTAATTAGAATTTTTGTGATCTGAAACCATAGGCCTGAAAGTTAGGAGGTGATAGCGAAAGAGAAACTGTTGTTTCGTTTTGATTCCAAAAAGGAGGGGATCATTTGAAGGGGCTGAATGAAAAGATTTAATTTACCAAAAACTTCAAGGAGGTTAAAAAATGAAAAAGAGAACCTTTTATGTGTTAGGCGGTCTGATCATTTTATTGTTTGGATCGACTATTATGCTTAGGGCGGGTTCAGATGTCTGTCCGGTCCAATCTCCCCAGATGCAAACCACTCTGGATTTGCCTCAGGAAGAGGGAATTTCTGCTTTAGAACAAGCTGCCTCCGTTCCACGGAATTGTGTCCTTCTGGAGCTATTTGCGAGTACTACGTGACAATATTGCCCATACGCAGCAGGTGCTGCGGATTCTTTAGAAAAATTAAAGAAGGATACCTTGGCGGTTTTGGAGTATCACTTGAGTGACGCCTACGCTAATACTGATGGGAGCGGAAGGTGGAGCTATTACTGCCCTGGCGGCGGTTATATTCCCAACGCCAGGTTTGATGGGCGAGATTCAGTTGTGGGGGCTAGTTCAGTCGCTCAGGCTCTTGCGGCATATCGTGCCAAGTATAATGCGGCACTGACTTATGCCTCCGCCTGCACCCTCAGTATTTTCGTGGATTTTGATTCTACCACCAGGTTTTTGAAGGTCAAGTCGAGGACTACCAAAATAGATGCGTTTTCAAATACACGTCTCCGTTATGCCATCGCCCAAAACAAAGTGACTTCTACTTGGAGCCATGTAGTGCGGAAGATGTTACCTAACTACAATGGCGTAGTTATACCGGATACTCTTTCAATTGGAGCAACATTTGCCGACTCCCAGAGCTATACCCTTAGCACTTCGTGGACGCCCAGAAATTGCAATGTGGTGGTCTTTGTACAAATTGACAATTCAGTTCTACCCAAACCTGTCTTAAGATCAACTGAGAGCGGACTTTTCCCCACATGGGTTTACGGCGATGCGAACAAAGATGGGATCGCGGACATATCGGACGTAGTTTATCTGCAGAATTATCTGTTTCTTGGTACAGCCGCTCCCAAGCCTCTGGCCGGCGGAGATCCAAATTACGATTGTAATGTAGATATAGCTGATGTCATCTATTTGATCAACTACCTTTTTGTAAACGGACCCGCACCCTTAAAGGGATGTGCCTGGTAATTGGAATTTTTGAGGTTTAAATCATACACTTTAGACTAAGGAGGTGACATTTAAAGAGATATCCGAGTAGAAATTAAGGAATGGGTGAGAAACTGGAAGCGGTCCTTTGAATAGTAAGGGATCAGAAGAACCTTTAATCTTAAAAGGAGGAAGAATGCGCGGTCTAACAAAAGTCGGAATGATTGTCGGGGTCATCTTTTTGAACCTTATGGTATGTTTAAGCTATCTTTTGGTGTGTGAAGGGAGGGCTTCAGTCTCTTTCACCTATACCGCTCCCGTTACGCAAAAAAGTGTCTGCGTTGGTGATACAACCGAGTTTACCTCAACTTTGAAAAACACAGGCACTCAATCGGATACCTACGACGTGGACAAGATCGAAAAACCACCCACCCCAGTTGGTTGGTGGCTGCGGTTTTGTGCTGGCGGGGTCTGCTATGATTCAAATACAATACATGCGGAAGTTTCGCTGGACCCAAACGAGTCTACTGACGTTCTTTTGGATATACTTCCCAGGACAGCTGGCACCGGAAATGTCACCATGAGGATAACCTCGCAAGCAAATCCAAGTTTAAAAGATTCGATAACCTTCGTACTTAATACCCAAGAACCCTGTCCGGTAACAAACCAGTGGGGACTGGTTACCCTTATGGTTTTGATCTTAGGTTCTGGTTTTTATTTGATCTTCAGAAAGTTGAAGCTATCAAATGTAACCTAACCCCCGTTTGCATCGGTCGGCAGGTTGGATGCGGAAAGGGCTATATAGAAAAGCTGGTTGAAAAAATCTCCTTAGTGGGGCGAGAAAAATTCTCGCCCCACTTTGCGCATTCAGAGTAATCAATGAGAGAGTATGCATCCGTTAACTAAAAAAGATTCATTGCCAAAAAGATTTGATTATTATTTTGGTTCTTCTCCCCCGCCTTTGGCGGGGCTGGAATTTGGGATAAGGAGCGTAATGTTAAGGACTTGAGACGCTTGACAATCCTGAAAGACCTCACCTTCTGTTCCCCTCTACATCCCGCCAAAGGCGGGAGAGAGGGGGAAATTGGAGGAGAGGTGAAAAAACAATGGTTTCACTTTTGTGTCAAACATAAATTTATCCGCAGGATCCAAATTCGGATAAACAGAATTAGCAACTCTTTTGGAGAAGACCCATTATTTAAGTTATCGTGAACTTAAGCGACCCTCGATTGCTGGAGGGTCAAAGTGAATGGTATGCGAAATCAAAAAGTTTGTTCTATAAAATTTCTAGCGTTAAGCACTCTGGTTTTGGTCCTCTGGTTTGTTCATGGTTGTTCCACCAAGAACTTGCTACAGACTGAAAAGGTTGGCTCCATATTTGTGGATTCAAATATCCCTGGAGCGAATATAATATTAGATAATGTTGCTACTGGTAAACAAACCCCGGATACATTGTCCAACGTTAAGGCGGGAAGCCATTTGGTTAAAGTTGAAAAAGAAGGATATCTACCTTCCCCTACTTCAATTATCATTGAAGTCAAAGCTGATACAATAGTTCAGGCCAGCTTTATCTTACTGGATTTGAATTACGGTTCATTATGGGTAAATTCCAATGTCGAGGGGACCTACATAGCGATCGACAATACCTCCACAAATAAACAGACCCCTTTTTTGTTTGACCATAATCTCACTGTGGGCACTCATATCGTCTCCGTGTTTAAAGATAGTTATTCCAACGATGCTCCTGCCAAAGAAGTGGTAAATATCACCACCGTTGATACCGTGAGATTGACATTTAATCTAACTTTTGACTCAGTGGGCAAGAAGGTGGGCAATATCACCCCAGATTTTAATTTGGAGGACGATTACGGAGAATGGGATAGATTGTATGCTTATCGTGGCTTCGTCTGCATTGTCAACTTCTGGGCGCTTTCCTGTCGTTACTGCATGGTGGAACTTCCTTATTTACAGCAACTATACACCGAATACTCTTCGGATAGTCTGAAGATCTTTGGAATCAACTATGAGGATGCGTTTGACATAATTAGACAGAAACGAGGTGAGTTAGAATTAACTTTCATTTTGCTTAAAGGTGCTGACACTACCGTGAAAAGCGATTTTGAACTGATCGGAACGCCAGTCACTATCATAATTGATCGTAGTGGTGAGATCTATTATTACAAATTGGGATTTTCGGATAAACCTGACGAAATTCAAAACATCATGAATATCTTCAGACAAAAATTGAATGAGCTTTTTGGCAAGTAAACTCCCACTTTTAATCCGTCCCGTTAGGTGGGATAAATAAAGGAGAAACATGCGAACCATATTCTTTAAAGCCGGAATATTTGTGTCAATTTTGTTCAGTCTCTCGCTTTTAGCTAAGGGAGAGAGTAAAATATCGTTGGCTCCAAATTTTGTGACAAAGGATTTGGACGGCAAGAAGGTGGAGTTGAAAGAAGTGTTGGGAGGTGGGCCGGTCTTGATCAGCTTCTGGGCGACTTCGTGCAAACCATGTATTAAGGAATTAAGTGAACTTCAGAAAGTTTATAAGAAGTATAAGGAAAAAGGCTTTGAGATTTTGGCTATAGATGGGGATGGTCCACGAAGCATTTCTAAAGTTAAGCCCATGGTTAAAGGGCTTAAGTGGGAGTTCCCGGTGCTTTGGGACGAGTCAAAGGATATTTCTCGAAAATTTCATGTTCTGGGAATACCACATACGGTTTTGATTGACAAATCAGGGGAGATTAGATATACTCATACCACTTATCGCCCCGGTGATGAGGAGGTGATAAAGAAGAAAATCGAGGAGCTTTTGGATGAGCAAGAAGATGCTTCAAAACAAAAAGAGGGGGAGAAGAGTGAGAAGTAAAATCTTCTTCCTTTATCTATCATTCGTCATCCGTCATCTTCTATTCGTCATTTTTATTTGGTCATTCGTCTTTCTGCATTCGTCGTTTGGTCAAGAGTCTCTTTTTCCTGACACGGGGTCATGGCAAATTTCCGCAAGCAATCAGCTTGAATATTGTTTGAATCGAAACCATCAGGATATATTCCACAACTGGTTTGATTTTAACTGGACTTATGGGGTTTATAATGTGGGCTTAAGATACGAAGCTCACCAGCCGGATGACTGGGGAAAAACCTATCAGGGAATTTTTTATAGATATTTTGAGCTCTCCCCAGAATTTCTTAAACTTACGGTGGGGAATTATTATGTGATGTTCGGGCGCGGACTCATCCTCCGCTCCTATGAAAACAGGGATTTGAGATATGATAATAACCTGGAAGGGATTAAAGGCACATTGGACATGGATGGGCTTGATTTAACCTTGTTAGGGGGGACCCCCATGGGCAAGTATGAAAGAGTAAATGATCCCCTGCATGGGGCGGACGGCAAGATGGCCTTTTTTGATTGGATGACCTTAGGTGGAAGCTATCTCCGCACCAATATCACTGACTTTGGTTTTGTCCGACTCTATGGGGGGAATTTGGGACTAACTCTTCCCCATTTGGATTTATATGGAGAGTATGCCAGAAAGGATAACCCGTCAGGGGAATATATGGAAAAGGATGGGGATGGAACTTATTTATCATCCAATCTTTACTTCTCCGGCTTGGGACTTAGTTTGGAATATAAAGATTATAAGAGATTTGAGTTTATCAATAAGGATGTGACTTATAATAACCCGCCTTCCCTTACCAAAGAACATGTTTACACTTTGTTGAACAGACACGCTTACGTTCTGGATTTATATGATGAGAAAGGTTTCCAGATTCAGACCACCTCCACTCCTTTCGAGAAGCTCTCCCTGTTAGCAAATTACAGTTCCACCACCGATCACAAAGACAAGTTGATCTTCTCCGAAATCTATGGGGAGCTGGAATATGATTATAAAGATCTGGCAACCATAAAAGGCGGATTTAGCCGGATGGAGAGTAAAAAGGAGGAAGGCTCGCCTTATTTTTTGGCTCCGGTTTTTGATCTTACCTATTATCTTTCAGAACAGAACAGCATAGCCTTTTTGCTGGAACACTTATGGACCAGCAAATATGATGGGAAGCTCACCTATTACGAGCAGATTCTCTCTTTTTCTTTATCTCATTCCCCAACAGTATCTTTAACCTTCACCCACGAGAGAACCACGGAATGGAAAACGAAAGCTTGGTCCGGCAAAAAGAGCTGGTTTATCACCAGTTTGGATTTGGCGCTGGGGGAAAAACACAATCTTAGCCTGAGCATAGGTTCCAGACGTGCAGGAAAAGTCTGTTCCGGTGGAGTTTGCACAGACCGGCCAGCCTTGGATGGTGGAGAAATAAAGCTTTTGAGCCGGTTTTAGACCTGTTGTCTGATATAACAGTTATTGCGGGGTGCCCTTCTCCCGCCAAAGGCGGGATCAGGATGAACCCTCACCCCGCAATTCTTGTGGTTCGGGGTAAGGTACCCCAAACCAACAGATGTGCACTGATAGACCGGCTCTTGACGGTGGGGAAATAAAACTTCTAAGTCGGTTTTAGACTCGTTATTTTTAGATTGACATTCTTTAAAAGGGATATGATATTAAATAAAGAAGCTCACTGAAAGATCAGATAGAACTTAAATGAAGATCATTTATACTGTCCATGCTCGCTTAAGGATGTCATTAAGAAAAATTACCGAAAAAATGGTTGAGGAGACTTTAAGTAAGCCCGAACGGGAAGGTTCGGGGTATAAAGATAAGCGTGTGGCTTTTAAATCTTTTGGACAAAAATCCATTAAAGTTGTATATACAATAGAGAATGATGATAAAGTAATCATCACAGTAATGTGGGAATAAAGGAGTGAACCTATGCAAATTACTTACGATACCCAAGCTGACGCCTTATACATAAAATTTCAAAATGGCGAGTTCAAAGCTAATAAGGAAGTTCAGGAAGGGGTCATCTTGGACATCGGGCAAGGAGACGTCCTTCTGGGTATTGAAATCTTAGAAGCGAGCACTCGGTTTTCACCAAAAGATTTAGCCCAGGTGGAGATCTTGATGCCATTGCATTTAGCCAATGTTAAGTAAATAATTTCCGATCATATTCCGTCGATATAAACCGAATGATTCATATAGGCGGTGCAGGAGACTTCTACTTTGCTTTTGACTTCCAGATGCCAATTACGTTTCCGTCCAAATCGGAGAAAAGACCGAACCAACCCATATCCCCAACTGCAGTCTTCTCCTTAACCAGTTTTCCTCCCAACTTCTCCGCTTTGGAAAGAGTGTCTTCGATGCGGTCGACCAGAACATAAAAGGTCAATCCCATTCCCGTGGGTGGGGAAACTTTATCCACTTTCATAATTCCACCGCCCGGCTCTTTTCCGGTGTCGAAAGTTGCATAATCGGAACCTGTCCACATTTCGATCTTCCACCCGAAAAGTTCCTGATAAAATTTAGTAGCTTTCGCCAAATCGGTGGTGGGAATCTCGATATGGCAAATTGAGTGGTCCACAAAAACCTCCAATCTAAAAAGTTAATAGTTTAACCTCTTCCAAATGTATAGTTTGCGTAATTAATCCTCACGCAATTCAAAGTTGTGTCAGGACCTAGTCCTGACACGATCCGAGCGTCAGGAGATTCTCCTGACCCAACGAAAACAATTTTTCCATTCTACTTGGTAGGAAGCATATGGTTCATACCTTGATCTCTTTTACCCTCTCCCCTCTGGGAAGAGGGTAGGGTGAGGGGGCATCCGGTTATTTCAGAATACTAAGTAATAATCGAACGAGTGGAATAAGAAAAAGTATGAGCAAAATTATTGTCACCCAGGTGAAAAGTCGGCTCTTGGGCTGAGGGAACTCATACCCGCAGATGGGACAGCGTTGACTAACTCTGGGTATCTCCACCGCACAATTGGGGCATTCTTTTTTCATCAGTTTTCAGCTTCGAGTTTATAGGGGTTTGATTCATCCAGCCCGCTTTTTTCTTTAAAACCAATCCAACGACCCCATATAAAAAGACTCTCCGTAGACTTTGTCGATTGAGTCATCAGTAAGGTTCTTAACCATCAATACGCTATTGTCTCCCTTTTGAACCCGGTATCCTTTGGATTCATATATGCTCAGAAGTCTTTCATCCGCGACCAAACGATCGAGCACCCCATTTTGGGCAAGTTTCTCGATCTCATCAACCAGCTCTCTGTAAGTCGCATCATCCCAGGCGACGATATCCTGGACCATAATCACGTTTCGGAAATCCGTCACCAAAGCATACCCTTTCTCTTTTTGGATTGATTTCCCTTCATCTACTCTTTTGCGTTTGGCGGACATGGTGACAAAATCTTTTTGTCTGACTGCAAATCCGATCTTTTCTTCCATGAATTTTTCATAGATCTTATAAATCTTTTCGTGATCCGGTTTCGTATCCGTTTTTTTATCACCGGGTTCAGCTTTATTCAAAACTTTGTAAACGCTGGGGAACTGATTTATCCTTTTCACCTCCGTATATCCCAGTTTATCATAAATTGAATAAGCGATTATGGTCCGGGTAGTGCAAAGGAAGGAGAATCTATATTTCTTTTTCAGGAAATAGTTATGTGCTTCCTCCATCAGGCTTTGGCAAATTCCCTGCCGTGCAAAATCGGGATTGGTCGCCACCGCCCAGATGCCGCCGACAAGCTCCGTTTCTCCATTGAGAGTCTTTGTCGGAATGTCCATCACCCCCACGAAGCCCGCCAATCGCCCATCTTTTACCGCACAAAATCCAACCGGGCTATTTCTTAACCTTATATCTATGTTTATCACTTCGTCCAAATCCTGAGGCGAGATGGGCCACCAAAAGGCAAGCTCCATCAACATCATGATGTCATCCTTTGGTTCTAATTCCCTATAGGTCATAATGTCCATGCTTGACTCCTTGAAAATGCCGCCGATGCACGGCATCGGCGTTACGAGTTACATTGGGGTTCGTAGAATTTATTTCTCCTTTGGGATCTTGAGTGTATCTATTCCAAAGATTTTGTAAAGCCCGCAAAAGCCGGTTATTCCGGTGATCAGCAGGATCACTCCAATGATGTCCAGAATGATACCCAAGGTATTGTTTCCCAAAACAGGCCAGCCGATTATGATAAGCACAACTCCCAAAATTAGTCTTATTAGCCTGTCAGTGGTTCCTTCATTTGGTTTCATGATTTTTATCCTTCCTCAACTTAACATGAACTTCAATGCTTTTTTCGCAAGTTTCTTCGGGTCGGATGAATCCGACCTACACTTTTTGAGATCACCGCTTGTAGGGGCTTGATTCATCAAGCCCGCTTCATTTAGGTCGGATAAATCCGGCCCCTACAATCTCTGAGCTATTTGTAGCCCACATTCCTTCTTTTAACCTCTCCCCCTATATCCCCCTCTCCACACTTGAGGGTGTGTCACAATCTCGATTTTAGTAGCCGTCCCGCTTAGCGGGGCGAAAACAGGATGTTGAATCTCAATAGCTTGCGCAATCTAAAGATTGCGGCTACAACTTCAAAACATGATTATGACACAGTCTCACTTGTGGAGAGGGGGACTAAGGGGGTGAGGTTTCGCTCAACGAGGATGTCGAAGACCCCCGTACGAGAGCGTCCGCTCGTCTGGGATAACGTCCACAAAGAGCACCACATGAGAGTAAATGTCATTTATAAGAAGTTTTATTTGCCTTTCAAATAGCGGTCGAACCAACGCAGGATATGTTTCAGCCTTTCGATGCGGCGATCGGTGCGACCAGTTCGGGAAAGACCATGCGGCTCGTCTGGAAAACGCACCATTTCGGTATCTACTCCCAGTTTCTTCAAAGCTACAAAGACCTGTTCCCCTTGCTCAATGGCACAGCGCAAATCTTGTTCGTTGTGAAGGACCAAAGTGGGCGTTTTGGCGTTCCCTATGTATTTCATAGGAGATTGCCTCCAGTAGTTTTTGAAATTCTCCCAGGAAGGTTGGTCCCCAAACTCCCTTTGCATGTCCCAGTTGTAATCGCTGGAACCATACATTGAAATCAGATTGCTCACGCTCCGCTGGGTCACCGCGGCTCTGAAACGTTGCGTGTGCCCGATGATCCAGTTGGTCATGTATCCACCGTAACTGCCACCGGTGACACCTATCCTTCTTTTGTCGATGTATGGTCTCTTCTGGATAAAATCGACCCAAGCCATCAAGTCATCGTAATCCACCGTGCCCCAGTTGTTCCAGATGGCTTTGGAGTGCGCTTCTCCGTATCCACGACCACCACGTGGATTGCAGAAATAAACCACGTATCCGTTGGCGGTTAAATAATAAAACTCGTGCATGAAAAAGTTACCATATTGCACCCCCGGACCACCGTGTATTTCTAAAATGGAGGGATATTTCTTCTTGCTATTGAACTCTGGTGGTTTGAGAATCCATCCTTGCAAATCGTTTCCTGTTGCTCCCTTAAACCAAACCTCTTCGATTTCTCCGAGATTTAGTTCCTGTAGGAGATTGTCGTTTACTTCCGTAAGTCTGCGAGATCGTAGAGAAGCCACGT
>Ga0315289_10008414_pt1 | contig 14925 bp, 11 predicted proteins | sample YL17G11_40_MG_FD_203452 | JGI IMG/M metagenome (GOLD analysis project Ga0315289, IMG submission 203452) | Sediment microbial communities from Yellowstone Lake, YNP, Wyoming, USA - YL17G11_40 | ecosystem: Environmental > Aquatic > Freshwater > Lake > Sediment | place: USA: Wyoming | collected...
TTTTGGGCTGATTTTAATAGGTCTTCGGCATTCAATCCTTTAAACTTTTCCATAAACCCCTCTCCGTTACACACAATGTTAATTGTGTCGCCCTCAGTTTGAAAATACTTAATACTATCTTCGATTTTTTGTTTCATGTCTTCAAGAAATCCCAGATAGTTGGACAGGAGTTTGTATTTTTCGTAAAAAGGAAATACGCCTAAAACTCTTAATCGAGTTTCTTCTTCAATGATGCAATCGAAACATTTACCAGTCTTGAGAAAAAACTTCTCATCTAATTTGCTTCCATAGCGGATATCCTGACCACAAGCACATTTTTGACGGATTAAATCTCGAATCATATCCGCTTGGGGATTGACACTTACTTGCCCACCGTTTTTCATTTTCCACCGTTTGCCGCTGGCGTCCGTCCATTCCTCCCCCTCTTTGTGTTTAACAACTTTTGGGGTATAACCAACTTGAACAAAGGGGCGTTCTCCTGCAAGATACCCCTTGACGATATCAATGTTACTTTTTTTGACTTTCATATAGTGTTGACTTCTATCTTTACGTATCTCAATATAAATATAGAAAAGATTATAAAAAGGGTTAAATACTTATGGGTAGAGTTCCTTTGTACCCGCCGCATCGATAAAAATTTTTCGTCCTGTTCCTTGGGAGAAATCGTATTGAACGGCAATTGATTTGGCAATTTCTTCGACTCCGCTCTCATACGAATGGAGAGTAATGTAATTGCTTTGACTGATGTACAAGCGAGAAACGTTCGTATAGCAAAGTTTTCCGTCTTCGGCATCTCCTTGAGGAACATGCCAACCTACTAACCGAGTTGTGTTGTCACAAGTTGTGAGGTCGGGGAAATACGGTTGTCCTTCAATGGTAATGGAATCGCCTTGAACAATGGTAATGGTTGAGTTGATTGTCCCATCCCCCGTCTTGCCAATCAAACTTTCTCCATTTTCATCAAAAGTTTGAACCGTTCTTAGATTGGAATAAACCACTGTGGAATTGATGTCCAGCAACTCGGCTTTGATATCAAATGCTTCATTCGCCGTGTTAACCAAAAAAGGAATGCGAATATCGTTGCAGTCCGGAGAGAATCCATGGTCGCCATAAACTTTCAAAGAAACATCTGCCAGTGTGGGGCTACAGTGGTATGGAACAACCACCAACGTTCCATAATAGTTCTCCTGTGGAGTGAAGTAAAGATATTGTCTATCTGTAAAATACTTCACCGCCACCGTGTCTTTTGTGGAAATCTCTCCTAACTTTAGTCCGAAGCGAGGATCAAAAGTCTTTTCTCCCCGCATACTGGCAATAGAACTGGTAAAATAAAACGAGACCTTTGCCTCGGTTTCGTGGGCATTTTTTTCAAGAGAAAGGTTTGCCCCCAGAACATATAAAACATTTTTTCGAAGATTGACAAAATTACTATCGTAATGGGATCCCGAAAGTAAATTGTATTCGTTCTCATCATAGGGACGATAAACATTGTCGTTTGTCCCCCCGAGAGTATCGGTTTTGAGAATAACACCATTTCTCCCATCGGCATTCTCAAACCCACCAACGTCAATTAGCATGGAGTTGATAGGAGTGGTTAAGGCGGATAAATCAAAATCGGTGGTTTCCGCAAACCAATATTTATCGATGTGGGGTTGGTTGTAAAACGTTCCCATCTTATCATAGAACTTATTGAACGTAACTTGGTCGGAGAGCAACTCAATTGGACCCAAGAGTTCATCGGAAATCAACTGAAAGTCACCGGGATAGAATGAACTTTTACGATAGAGTTTATGCCGTGCCACATACCCCGTAAAACACTTGATGTTTCTATAGACAATCTCGGCATAGGATTCTTTTACCGCAACAGAAAGAGATGGAGAAATTGGAAAAAGTTTGCTGGCGTCAGGAGCAGTGTTGTAGAGGACCAACTGATAGTCCATGAAACACCGTCCCGATGTGATATTTACAACAAACTGATTTTTCCCAACGGTATAATAGAACGGATCACTTAACTGAATAGTCCGAGAATCGAGCACCTTCTTAACCATAACGGAGGCCGTCAGGTTTACAGGAATATCCTGTGTGGAATATGGCTGTTTAATTCTTGTGATATGGAGAGTCATCGTTTGACTTTCCATTTGAATGTTGAAAGCTTTCGGGGGGAAAGTTGGGGCATCAAAATCCCCATTCGTAATAGGAACAAACGTTGAGTCTGCTATTACCAATCGATAATCGACATCGATTTGTTTTGGGTTGAAAGTATTCTTGTTGGCACCGGGGAGTGGATTTGCTGCCAGAGTAGAAAAACTTGCAGAAAAATTCACCAGAGTATTTAAATTGGGAGCCGGGGGAGCATTCGGAACCTCTAACTTTACGGTTGGAGTGTAGACATAGCCATTTCCTCCATCATCCACCACGATACTTGTCACCACTCCATTGACGACGTTTGCGTGGGCTACCGCTCCTGCCCCTGCTCCGTTTCTTGGCGTAAAAACAACGGCAGGATTGAAAGTATAACCCGCCCCTCCGTTTGCTACATTAACTGCCGTAACTTGACTTTTGAGGACCGCAACTGCTATTGCTGCGGTTGTTCCATCCCCCGTGATGTAAACGGTGGGGGGACTTATGTAACCCCCACCGGGGTTAGTTACATTAATAGCGATAATAAACCCAGCGGAAATTACTGCCGTCGCTGCGGCTCCATATCCGCCCGAATAAAGATAATCGAACGAAACTGTGGCCGTCGTATATCCCGCACCCGTTCCCGTGATTCGGACAGATTGAACAACGCTGGAAATTGTTGCCGTAGCAGTTGCCGTGGTAACAACTGGTGGTGGCGGATAATCCACGGTGGCTCGTTCCGTGTCAACGACAGGATAAAGCAGAGGACGAACCTCAATAGTTGGTTTGTAAACAAACCGAACTTTCGCATCATTACTGACGGTTTTATCGATGGTAATATTTCCAATCCATCGAACGGATTCGCCATTGGCGGTGGTACCAACAAGAACAATTTTTCCCGCCCCATTATACGTTTCATCGTAGATATGAACCGAAACAACAAATTTGGAGGCATCGGTAAACTGAGTCTCATTGGCCTTGGCCTGTTCCAGATATAGGGAGTTACCTTTGGAATCAAGACATTCCACCTGAACCTCGGATTTGTCTTTAAGAAGCGGCGAACCGTTGAAGGTAAAGGAGTTTTTCCCCCCTGTAAAGGTGGGGTCAAACTCAATGACGGAGAAATATTTGGACGAAGCGTCCCGATCTTCAATGTCAACTTTGCGGGAAAGAAGGTTTAAGTTAACGCCTTCTTTTCCGAATGATGAGAGTAATACCATGCCTATAAATAGGCAGGCAAGACTCTTTTACTCGAAGGTGACTTTAGAAAAACCCATGTAAATAAAAAGGCGAACGCCGTGAGGCGTTCGCTGGTTGTGGAATAAGGCAGAATTAGTATGAAACCTTGAGACCCGCTTTATCCTTTTTATAGAATATCATACGGATGGCTATGTTCTCATGTTTCATGGCCGAGGTTGCTTTGTATGACGATGGTTTAACACTCACTGGATCATTTCCAATCCAACCGTCCACTCCCGATTTCTCTTCTTGTCGGGTCGAACGTTTGAACGGCTTGTTTTCCAATTTCGCCAGTTGGTTCAATATGACTTCTTGAAACAGAAGTCCTTGATATGATTTGTCATAAATAAGGTCTTCGACCCATATTCTAACATACCGAGAATCAATGTTAAACTGGGCTGCTTCGGTAGAAATCTTTTCCACCGCCCTGTCAATCGCCCCCGGCATTTGCTGATTGTAAAACCGCACCCATGCGTCTCGTGTTTTAATAACATGAGTGTCAGAAAAACTATAGGCCAACTCTGTGATTTGCCCGACGTTTCTTGGCCGTGTGGCTTGTGTGTGTTGATTCAGAACATTGAGAACGGAACTTACATGCTTCGGATAACTAACTACCGAGCCCGTATATTCCGAGATTTCGTTGAATGAGATGTATATTTTACACATAATGTTTTTTATGGGGTTTCACCATAATCCTTGTATTGTTCCCAGTAACGTGTTTGTTAGTTGGGTATTATAGTTTTACCTATAAATCGCTGTTATCACAGCCCTCTCTATATCAAGAGACTCCAATAGTGGAAATCGAATATTGACTTCCTGAGAAGTTACAACTTTTCGATTGTGATGCTTGTTAAAATGTTTGAGTACTTTATCCTTTGCTTCATGTTTGAGAATGAACGCATCATGTTCGTCCAGCCGATGATGATTGACAATTTTTAAGTTGGGCTCGCTGTCTTTGATCTTCTGAACAATGATTGGACCAAATGATTTATCGAACTCATAACCAACAGAGTTTCGTCCAAGGGCGATTCCCACTGTCGTCGTTGTTCCCGTCCCAAGAAATGGGTCAAGGACAGTATCTCCTATAAGGCTGAACATATTGATCAACCTGAATGGAAGCTCAAACGGAAACGCAGCATTACGCTCACGATTGGTATTCTTGATGCGTTGGGAGACACCTTTCAAATCCCAAGTATCCGAAAACCATATGTTTCTCTCTTCCCAAAAGAAGGCGCTCTTCTGTCGCAATAGTTTGGCCTGCTTAGATTTGAACTCTCGTTTGTCACCCTTGCGAAAAATCAAAATATGTTCATGCTCAAGTGTAACGTATGCGCCCGAAGGAAGCATTCCCGACCCCATGAATTTGTTAGGAGCGTTTGTGGTTTTTCGCCAAATAATACTTGGCAATACCACCGCCCCTTTTTTGATGAAAAAGTCGGTGATTCTAACATGGTTTGGGTAAACGGAAAATCTTCCTTTAACGGTACGAGTGGCATCTCCAATATTGATGCAAATAAATCCACCGTCTTTCGTAACTCTCCAAACTTCGTTCCATGTTTCAGCTAAAAGCGAATGCCACCTATCAAACGTCTCCATGGGATCATTTTCATTCATCGGAACAATAAAATCCCACATTTGAATCATGGGATAGGGGGGAGACGTAACAGTTAAATCTACGGAGTTGGTCTCCAATTGACCCATGTTGTTAGATGCTCCAAAAAATATTTTATGGTCGCTTTGCATTTTGTTTTCGGACTATACACCAGATAGACCACCTTTTCAACTTTTTTTACTCAAAAACAACTTTAGAAAAATTGCCGATGCGGTTTACTTCGATCTGGGTGTCCACATGGTCTCGAATCTCGTCAAGGTGCGAGATGATTATAATAACCTCATAATGATGCTTCAAAGCCGAAAGCAACATAGGAACGTTTGCTTTGTTTTCTTTGTCCAGTGCGCCCCATCCTTCGTCAATCAAGATCATGTTCGTTCGGGGGAGGTTGGTAACCGTATTCAGAGCAACCCGAATGGCAATCGATGCCACAAACCGCTCAAACCCGCTGGTCATTTCAATTGGCCATCGTCCCTTGGTCTCGTAATTGACATAAGGAATGATGTTCTTGTCATCCGATTCAATCTCAATTGTGAAGTCCGTGGTTTGAGATAGGAGTTCATTGATTTCTCGTGTAATCAATGGAATCGTGTTGCAGATAACTTGATATGGAATACCGTTCCGCCCAACTGCCTTACAGTAATAATCGTACAGTTCCCGCTCTTCCTCCGTCGCAATCAAATCCAAAATAATGGCATTGGTTGCCTCAATTTGCTTTTGGAAAACCTGTTGGTTTCCCGACAACAGCATGAGTTGTTTGTTCTGTAGGTTGAGATTCGTCTCCAGCTTGTTCAGGGCATTCTTGTACGTCAGAATAGTCATGTTGACTTTCTGATTGTTTTCCACTGAAACCGCATTCTTGTGGTAGAGTTCAACCTTACGCTCAATTTCTTTGAGCCCCTGCGACAACTTCTCAATATCCTTTTCCGCCAAGAGAATCTTGGTATTCAAGGACGAATAGGAATCCCTCGCTTTGCTATGGTCGTTCAACAACTTGGTGTAGTTCTGATATGCCACACCGACCCATCCCCATTCTTCCAGCTTGCCTTCAAGAGTTTCAATGGTCGCAACAAGGGCATCCATTTCTTTTTGATCCTTGGAAAGTTCTTTCTCAGTCTGACGGGCATCCTTGACGAACACATTTTCAACACAGAATTTACAGTTGGGATCGTATTTGTGAACTTTCAACTTATCCAACTTTTCCTGCTTGTTCTTGATGTCCACCTTTTTCAACTCGTGTTTCCGACGTTCGACTTCCAACTTTTCTCGAAAATCGTTATACGTTTGGTTGGCTTTGACCAAATCTTCGGCAATAATCTCGGAGATTTCCTCGGCAAATTTATCCATCGCATCCTTGCGCTTGATCAATTCGTGACGATCAACATCGAGTTGTTTATTTATCTTATCGGATGCGGCTTGGGTAATGGATCGCTTTTGTTCCAAAGAAGGAAGATCCGTGGGGACATCACTATCCAACTTAATGAGCTTCCCCGTTTCCGTCACAATACTATCGTTGACTTCCCGAATTTGACGAGAATAATCTTCGATGGTCATTTGACATTCTTTGATCTGGGACTCGGTATTGGCAAGGTTCGACTCGGCGAGATCCAATTCTTTAATGTAGTTCCGCTCCTTGTGAGGTTTGAGCTTCGTGGTCAACTCCTTGCCCGTCTCATATGCTCGCTCGTACAGGCGATCAAACACATTCAATCCCATGATTTGGACGAGCAAATCCTTTCGCTCGGTGTTTCCCATATCAATGAAGTTGATGTTGTTTTTGGTCGTGTTCTGAATCGACAAGGTAGTGAGAATGAAATCTTCAAACGTACCAAGGTATTCTCGAATGACATCGTTTGTCTTGCGACGTTGAACGTCGGTAAGGTCTTGATTGACTCCGTTGACAACTCTCCAGAAATTGACGGCAACCCGAACATTACCCGTGCGTGTCGTCTCTCCCACCTTTTCAATGAAGTAACGAATACCGCTAATCTCGAACTCGAATTTACATCGAAATTCCTGCTTGGACACGTTGCGAGCAACGATGGCTTTGAACCCCCGTTCCCATTTGTCAAACAAACAGAAACACATGGCCGAGAACACACTCGACTTCCCACAAGTGTTGGGTCCGAAAATACCATAAACCCCCCCATTCATTTTTGTGAAGTCAATAACATTTCCCTCTCCATAAGCGAACATATTGTCCCATTCAAACCGTATGGGTTTCCATTTGATGTTACGAGCAAAGTCATCCTTTTGGATTTCGGTATTGACAACCCGATTGATGAGAAGGATTTGGTCAACCTTCTCCGTATCTTGGACGTTAAGTTTTGTTTGTAAAAACTCGGCGATAAGCTTGGCCTGATAATCCTCGTCCGCAATCTCTGAGATTTTGACATCCTTGCAAACCAACGCTTCTTTAGCTTTTTTGTCAGTTTCGGATTCAACACGGAGTCGGGCCGTTTCCACAACTTCGGTCAGAGTCGAAATGAGGGCTTCCGCCCCTTTGACTTCGGTGGCAATGGCATCGGTGCATTTGACCCGTAGATAGGTTTTCTTGGGGATATCCGATAGGTCAGTGAGAATCTTCGGACCAACGATCTCAATGGTAAAATAGCCATAGTCGTTTGGAAGTTCCTTATAATGATAGGCATAGGTATCCAAGTCCCAGACCGTGTACCCGTGTGGGTGAAGGGGCTCGCCGTGGTTCTGTTGAATCATTGAGCCGGGATAATGGACACAGGGTTTATGTTCCTCTGGACGTTCCTCCTGCATGTTCTGACGACGATGAATATCTCCCAAAAGTGCAATATGATGCCAGTCGAATAACTCAGGCATAATGGATGGGTTGGATATTGCAAACCCTGTATCGGTCACACAGCGATCAATCGGACCATGAAACAACGCAACTACGTGCTTGTATTCATTGCGGTATATCTCGGGAATATCAAACCCCTTAGTGTATTTATCGGGTGTATCGAATATACACATATGGTTGAATAGTACGTTTCCAATACCATACAACTTTGATTCGGTCATGTAATGCAACCGAGGATGTGCCAGTGCTTCCACGATGGGCGACAAGCTGTCCAGACGAGTCTTGTTGGACAGTGTGGCGTCGTGGTTACCGGGAATGAGAATGGTCTCTCGGAGATTTGCCAGAGTGAAAAGAAACTCGGATACCATCTGTACACACTCTGGGCTTAGGTCGGATTTGCTGTGACAGACATCCCCCAGAATACAAACAAGAGAAGTCTCGGGAGAGTTCCTTACGTCTTCATAAAATTTCTGGAAGACCTCACGATATTCAGTGTGCCGCTTCGTCAACCGAATGTGAATGTCGGCAACATGAATCAGATGAGTAAACTCGGGGACGGTGGATGTTAATTTTTGAAATATCATTGCAGTAATTTTTGGTAAACCAAATCTTCAAATTCAAAGGGTCTCGAACGTTCAATCAGATCGTGAACAACATAAAATCCAAGTTCTGAGGGGTCTTTGAGAGGAAGCGTAACAAGATGAACGTTGACGCCCCATTTCCATAACTCTTGTGCCGCCCGAACGGCTTCTCGCATCGCATCATTATCCAAAACAATATTGACTCGTTTGGTTTTATGAATCACCAGTTGTTCCTTCAAGTGAGTTGGCAACATTGTCCCAAACAATGGAACTGCATTGTTCCGAACCGCAATCGCATCAAACACACCTTCAACCAGTGTCACGGGTTCATCATAATTCACGAAACATTCAAACCCAACAATATCCTTGGAGAACGGGGCGTTTTTGTACTTTACCCAATTGCTCGGGTAGTAGGAACGACAGGAAAAGTAGTTGATTTTTCCTTCATCATCATAGGACGGAATCACAACGCAATCTCGGTATTCGCCTGCCTCACAGTACCCGATATTGTATCTACATATGTCCTCCATCGTGATGCCACGATTTTTTAAATAGGCCATTGCACGGCGATATTCCTGCATGTGCTCGGAGTACTTGTCATCTTTCTTGGGCGGTGAAGATAGGGATATAAAATCCTCGGGCAGAGAGAGATCAACTTCCTCGTCTTTGGAACGAGATTTCCGAACGAGGCGAACGTCCTTTGTGAGTTCAAACAAACGATCCCGATAGAGTCTTGGGGCTTTGAGTTTTGTGAACAAACTCCCTAAATACGAGCCCTTTGCGTGGCAAACCCAACAGTGCCATTGCCCGAAATCAAGATTGACTTCCAACTTACGTTTGTAGTGATTACAGAACGGACAGAAGTACGTAGCTTGTGATCCTCCTTTACGGAGTTTGGCCGATTGGGAAAGCACTTCGTTGACAAGTGCGAGCAGCTTACTTTGGAGTATCACGTTGAGAACGCTATCATAAACCCAAGAAAAAGGCAACTTTTTATACCACGGACCACTCGCCGTTATTATATGATTCCAGAGCCTCATCTAAGCGACTCTTGGCCATATCGAGATCAATCTTGTACCACTCACCACGGATTTCCAACGCAAACGGCTTCATTGCTTCTTTGATTTTCTTTTCGGCTTCTCGGAAGGCGGGATGATGAAGAGAATACCGAAGTTGGTATTGGCGGAATGGGTCTCCCGTCTGATAAACATGAAACCGTTGCGTCAAATCAAAGGTCGTGCCAACTTTGACCCAATTTGGAAAGACAGCGTTTGTAACAATGTAGAGATAACCAGATTTCACTTCTTTTTCGGCGGCTTTGGATCTTTCGTCTCCTTGGCCTTGGCCTCTTTCTCAAGGTTCTTCAAATGGGTTTCTTGCACTTTCGCTTTCGCTTCAAGATATTTTGGCGATTTGTCGAGTTGATCTCGTCGAGCCACTCCAGCATCTCGTATGCGTTCAACAGTATTCTCATCGAGTAACGGGGCGGTTGTAGGAACCACATCAGAGGAAAACTTACGATTTCCGGGATATCGAATCAAAAACCGAGGATCGGCCCACATACATTGATCACAAACGCTCGTTTCCAGTGGAGTTAAAGCAAATTCTCCCCAAACACTTGGATTGGCGACATCATAAAAACCCCCTGTAACCTTCGGGATTCCCGCTGAGGCTTCAATAACGATCCCGTGAACGGTTTTGCCGCAGCGGTCACAAATAATTTCGATCTCGTTTATCATACTTAGTAAATGCAATCAAGTATCAACTCCTACTGATAACTATCGCATCCAGAGTGTCTTCATTTCTTTTATCATAATTCCCCAATTTATTCAACTTAATATATTGTTGTAAATTAGGTACATGTTTGGGAAGTTCCTGTTTGACCCACTCTTTGCCCGTCATACCTTTGATGAATGCCTTCCCAAGCACGTTCTTTCGAGCCGTAGATGCCCCTACGAGCGTCACAGGCACTTTTAGGTGTTCTCCTATGATGTACTCCAAAACGGCGTTAAATCGAGCCAGCTTGATAATAACCTGCTGGGAAGTCCGTCCCCCCATAAACCCACTGAGGGCGGCTTCGAGCTTGACTTCGGTCAATCTGACCATCAAAGGCAACGGGACAAGAGTTTCAAGAATATGGAACGCCTTTGCCTTGTTACCTTCAAGTTTTGAAATATCGATGAATCCAGCGTCGAGAATGGTCAGGCCATCAAACATGGCCCACCCACAGGTGGTCGTACTGGCATCTAAGCCTAAAATCATAACTTATTTGAGAGAATTAGTATCCGAATCGTTTACCGTATCGTTCGGTGGAGTGATGTCCATAGACGCTGGTCAACATTCGGGTCGTTTCCTTGCCTTGGGTGACCATGATGTATTCCGACATCTGTTCCTGCATTTTAGTTTTGAACCCCTTGGTTGTGACCTTCGATTCAAAAGTGCCGAAATTATCGATCATTTGATTGTGTCCACTTGTCACAATGCCTGCCTTGGCATCATATGCCCCGCCTGCGTGGAGTGCGGCATACAGTTCTTCAAGTTTCTGAGACAAGGTTGGTCTTGCGCTCTCGGTTGCGATTTGTGTGGTTACTGGCATATATTAAAATGGTTGTCTGAGTATAAATAGTAGTTAGAAGTCCATTTTCACCACGAAATTTATCGGTAGTGTTTTGGGGAGCTTGATTGGGGCACCCACTTTGGCTACCGCCACCAAGTCCAAACCATCATAGAGCCCAATGGTGGTAACCATTGTAGACTGATAGGACCCCGTTCGATCCGTGCAGCATTGTTGGTCATAATCCGAGAAAGACGGGGAAATCATTGGCAGAGCGTTGCGTTTTGAAAGATCGTCCAAATAAGTTAATGCCTCGCTGACTTGCTGGCGATTACAGTTAGGATTGATGTAAGACATGTAATTCTTCTCCGTCAACCGATTAGAGAAATATTTCCATAGAATCAACATGTCATTACTATCGATTTTGTTATCCTCATTGAAATCCAAGAGAGGAGCAAACCATGTATCGACGTTTTCAAACTGTTTTAAACTGGACGAGAACAATACATCGGTATTTGACCACTGACTTGCATTATAGTTATAGAAGCTAACTTCATCGTCATTCTTGATAATGGAAGAACTCCAATCAAAAGAATACTTGCCTAAAGTCGTACTGTTTTTGTACTGCATATAGCGAAGCATCACATCGACATCTTGAAAATCAAACAATCCGTTTTGGTTCAGATCGAAATCGGAACTGGCTTTCACTACTGCCGTTGGATTGGTGCTGACGTTAAACTCTCCCGGTTCCACCGTGCAAACAATTTGCTTCTCTGTAATGGAATGCCGAGATTTGTAGTTCAGCAAATATTCGTAAAGGTATGGCGACGTGGGATTGAAATATAACCCTGCAAAGGCCGAACCGGACGTATTGACAATAAGTGTTCCATTGCGGTAAAAAACATTGCCAACGTAATGTTGGGCTTTATAGTTGGGAAGATTATAGATGTAAGCTTTACCCATCACATCATCCAAAGAGACTCCGAGACTAGAGGTATACACCAAAGAAAGGGCTCGGGCCGACCCCGATACAAGCATAGGGGCTCCAACGACAATCGATTGATCGCCAATGCTGATATCGGCACCCATAGACCGATAGGGACTCATGAAGCGTTTCTTTTTCTGAAATACTTTTTGCAAACTCCACACCGAGGCGGTGTTTTTGGTGAGATACATCCATTGTCCGTTGAGGGAATCCTCCAGATCGACATTACAGTAAAGTTGCTGTGGAATTGACCCCCGTTGATAACAGGAATCTAACGTCCCAATATTGCGCTTAGGAACTCCAATCAAGGCGTTGTCTCCATAAACACTCACAGAATATCCAACTCGATTGTTTTTTAGAGTGTATTGGTCGCCATAGATTTTATTCGCTAAGGTATAGTCACTAGCGGTCACTGGACACCCGTATTGAGGACAGCGTTCAAAAATATACGCTGTTCCCTGTTCATAAGCCGCCGAACCCGTAAACTCGAAAACGGTTCTTTCTGTTGGAGCCCCGATGATAACCGTGTTCTCCCATGTCGAAACCGACCAACCAAAAGAACTCGTCACATAGCTGGAAGATAGAAGTAGGGGATAGCTGGAAGAACCAAACGTCAATGGGGCGAGAGAGTGGGTATCTTGATGAAATTGATAGGTCTCAATCCACACCGATGCGGAAAGTTCATAAAGCGATACGGTATTGTTGTCGGCCCCACCACAGCCAACCACCAATCGGTTGGGGCAAGGAAAATCGGCACTCTTATTCAGAGAAACATCCCAGCCATATTTTTGTCCTGCATACGCATCCGAAGATTCGAGTTTCTGTGCCAGTGACCAGCTTAAAAAACTTCCCGTGGATTTGTTCTCATACAGATAAACCATTCCTTTGGATCCACTGACCAAAGGTGATCCAATCGCCAACCATTGTTCGTTAAGAGAAACCGCATGTCCAAACGATCCTGAAACCCCCACATCGGGATTTTCAATGGTAAAATATCGGATCTGATTCGTAATGACTCCCACATAGGAGGCGGTAGACCCCGCATACAGAGAGGAGGTATAGGCATAGGTCGCAAATTCGCCATCGGGAGAAACAGGAATTTTGGCGACGACTCCCATTGACCCCGATGCGGTAGTTGTCATCGAAACCCACAACTCATCATACCCCGGTGGAACCGACAAAACTTCATAATAAAAATTGTGAGTTGTCAAGTTAACGGTTCCAAGATTGGCCGAAGAAGTAAGTCCCGAGGAAATGGCGGGAGCCGTCGATCCCGTGAACCCATATCCTACCATAGTAATTATCGTGTTGTAAGTATAGTTGTTTCGTTCCGAGTAAGTATAGTCCCAAACATCAACTGCCGATCCCGTGAAAGTGAAAGTTGAACTCGATGCTGGGAAAACCGCCGAGGCGGAATAATACCGACACCCAACCGCCAGTTTTTTGTCATACCAATCTACGGAATAACCATAATCATCGTCGCTCGCCGTAAAATACAAAAGATCATCAACCGCAATGTCCTTGTCTCGATTGACAAAATCATAACCCTCGGTTTCGGTATGAAGACTCAAAGAAAGAATTGAAGCTGACTCTGCCGCCAAAAGAATGACTTCGGATGGATAAATTGGTTTACGAAGCGTTTCAACGAAACGATGTTGGTCGGTGTTGATATCATAGCGAAACACTTCTACTGACCCCGTTTGATACAGACTTGCCGTCAATGGGTCATATCGAAGAATACGTGGATTCCCCGCCGCCACATATTTTCCATGAGTGGCTACTGAGTACCCGTAGTTTTCGTTTTTAACGTCAATGTACATAAATTAGTTAAATATAATTATCCCTGATGGCAACCGTTCTCTGGGGGATGTTTCCGGATGGAACATTTGTGCCGTCGAATCGGGCTTTCCCCACATGTCCACTTCTTCCATGTTATATGCCCTCAAATTTAATCGCTGCACCGACTTCATTAAAGTGATATCTTGAAAAATACAAACTCCCGTATATTCAGAATCTCCGAGAATCTTTTCAACCGCCGCTTTGGTGTAATACTGGCACGCTCCAAACCAAACCCAGTTTAAAGCAAATTTGCGGAAATCTCCAGCCACATCACAGTTTTCTGGCATTTCCGGAATACTCTTCACGGCAATATCAGGGTCAATTTTCAATAAGATATCATACGAATTTTCTTTGATAAACCTTTGTAAAATTCGACGATTCCATTCTACGGTTCGTTTATCATGATCTGGAACTTCCCACACCTTTCCAAAATCAAGCTTCATATCGGTTATAATACGAAAATCGGGAGACAGCCGATCATTAAAACTTCGAGCTTTTTCCGCTTCTTCCTTTGTCCATACATTGGTTACAATTAAAGTTTTCATGTTGATGAAAGTGTAATAATAAACGGACTACTTACATCGCTGTGAACCAATGTCAATGTCGCAGATCTCGCCCCGGCTCCCAATTTTTGTTTTAGGTGCAACTCATAGTAATTTGCGCCAGACGCCGATATCACGAACGGCAAATTGGAACTGGAGAAGCTTGATGAGAAGTCCGTGCTAGATGTCGAGAACGAGGTCAGGGTGGTATCTACTAATCCCGTGTTTTTGAACCACAACGACTTCACACTACCAGCATCACTCCAAGCGTCCATTGGGACATCATCGATAGTAGTACCATTTCCCAATAGGGTCGGGTAATATTCCCCATATACGTAAATACTGGCTGTATCTGGATTCGAATTCGAGCAGGTAACATGAACACTTGCGGTGTTACTTGGATCTGACAGCCCAATTGGATTCCATGCCACCGCATAGAACGATGCCGATACCATCGGTAGATTGTAATAAACTTGACCCGTCGTAACATTGGCGGGAGTCGAAAGCGCATAATTGTAACTCGTCCATACCGAGGAGGTTGTTTCTTGGGTCGCCATGTAAATATAGAACCCATATTCGTTATCAAACGGGTCACCCCAATTCAAACTCATTGTGAATGGTTCCACCTGACACGCTC
>Ga0315289_10008415_pt1 | contig 14925 bp, 16 predicted proteins | sample YL17G11_40_MG_FD_203452 | JGI IMG/M metagenome (GOLD analysis project Ga0315289, IMG submission 203452) | Sediment microbial communities from Yellowstone Lake, YNP, Wyoming, USA - YL17G11_40 | ecosystem: Environmental > Aquatic > Freshwater > Lake > Sediment | place: USA: Wyoming | collected...
AGGCATATTATATCCAGGACAACCCAATTATGACTGATGCTGAATATGATATCAAATTCCGAGAATTACAACAATTAGAAACTGACAACCCAGAGCACATTATTCCAGATTCTCCCACTCAAAGAGTCGGAGCCGTCATTTCCGAAGGCTTTGAGAAGGTGAAACATGGAACACCGATGCTTTCTCTTAACAATGCCATGAATGCTGATGAAATGCGAGATTTCCATCGGAAGGTATTAGAAGGAATAGGTGTTTCTAAAGTCAATTACATTGGGGAACTTAAAATTGATGGTTTGAGTTTATCACTATTATATGAAGATGGAATATTAACTAGAGCCGCGACCAGGGGGGACTCGGCTGTGGGCGAAGACGTGACGGCCAATGCTAAAACCATCAAATATATTCCCTTAAGATTAAGTGGCCCCAAAGATGTTATCCCTCAAAGAATTGAAATTCGTGGAGAAGCCTTCATGCTCAAGAAGGACTTTGAGGTCTTGAATGGTCAGCAATTAGCTAATAACAAACCTCCCTTTGCTAATCCTCGGAATGCAGCCGCTGGGTCATTAAGGCAATTAGACCCCAAAGTAACTGCTCAAAGAAAATTAGCATTCATTCCTTACACTTATGGAGAGGCAACTTCGTTGCCTGCTGACTTGCAATATACTTTCTTGGAATGGCTCTCTTATGTAGGTTTTAAGATTAGCAAGCAAAATAAACTTTTTGAGACGGTTGATGAGGTTTTGGAATATCGAGAGCAAATGATTGCCAAAAGGGATAAAATTCCTTATGACATTGATGGGGTAGTCATCAAGGTTAATAATTTTGATTTACAGGCGAAATTAGGTTTTGTTTCTAGAGCACCCAAATGGGCTGTTGCTTACAAATTCCCTGCTGATCGGGCTCAGTCGGTTTTGAGAGATGTTGAGATCACGGTTGGTAGAACTGGCAACATTACTCCTACAGCCATTTTTGACACTGTGCAGTTGGCTGGGACCCAAGTTTCGAGAGCCACCTTACATAATCAGTCTGAAATTGAACGATTAGACATTGGGATTGGGGACACTATCATTGTCCAAAAAGCGGGAGATATCATCCCGCAGATTGTTAGTGTTGATCATACTAAGAGAATTGATGGCATCACGATGTTTAGACTTCCTGATATTTGTCCTTCCTGTAGAGCAAAACTAGAGCAAGAAGAGACCATCATCCGTTGCCCCAACCATGAGGGCTGTCCATCGCAGGGCATGGGGAAGATCGTCCATTTTGTTGGCCGAAAGATGATGAACATTGATGGGTTGGGGGAATCCATAATTGAGAAGTTGATTGATAATGGATTGATTAAAGATTCGGCTGATTTGTATTATCTCAAACAGGATGATTTGGTTAATATTGACAAAATGGGAGAGAGATCAGCGGAGAAGTTGATTAATGCAATTGAAGACAGTAAGAACCCGACATTGATGTCATTCATATTTGCTTTAGGCATTCCGAACTGTGGGGAAGGGACCTCAAAGGCTCTGGCTAAGAAATATGAGCGAATTGGGAATTTGGTCAAGACTACTTACGAAGACTTGGTGCAGATTGGAGACATTGGTGATGTGGTTGCTCAGTCTATTGTGGATTGGTTTAAGAATTCTAATAACATTGATTTGTTGAAGAGATTCCAGGCGGCGGGGATTACTTTCAAGGAAGAGGCAAAACAGAGTGATAAGTTAGCTGGCAAGTCATTCTGCATTACTGGGACATTATCTCGTCCTAGAGGGGATTTTGAGAAGATGATTGAGGAGAACGGTGGGAAGGCATCAGGCAGTGTGAGTAAGAAAACGAATTATTTGTTGGCGGGGAGTGATGCTGGCTCGAAGATGGAGAAGGCGAAAGAGTTGGGAGTCTGTATAATCACTGAGGACGAATTTGAAGGGATGATCAAATAGTCAGCTACCAACGAATGAATTCGTTGGCTTGTTCGAAGAGATTTGACGCCCTGAACAATGAGGTTGGCTGACAGTGAATTACCTTGATTTTCTTTTAAGAAACGTTTGGTGGGGGAAAACTGAGAAGGGGAATCAAACGGAAGATGCCATTCGATTTTTGCGGAGCCAATGTTAGTGCCTTAGAACAAGAAATTAGTTGGCTTCAAAAGGTCAAAGAGGTTTGTCCAGATTTATGTATTTCTTTTGATAAATATAGTAGAATGTACTATGCCGAATCTGTATCTAAAATAGCAACTGATTGTGATTTTTCATGGGACTATGATGTCCATGAGGTTTTCAAATACGAGGATATGGATAGAATGGAAGGTAGAAAATAGGAGGGCAAAATGAAAGAGAAAAAGCAACGAAGATTCCGAAAGCTTCAGGTAGTTATCAGCCTGGGGTGCAATTTGAAGTGAGTCCTTGTTGTAATGCTTCTGTCACATCTGCTAGAGGTAGCACTGGCATTTGGAGAAGAGTTTGCAGTAACTGTGGCGGGCCAATACAACAAGACAGAAAGGAAGATTAGAATCGCAAAATTAGACAAGATCATCGTTGTAGATATAGAATCAACTTGTTGGCGAGGCCCGCCTCCCGAAGGCCAAATGAATGAAATAATCGAAGTGGGGATTGCCTTATTAGATGTTGATGATTTAACCATCTCGGAAAATAAAGGCTTCTTAATTAAACCGAGGTATTCCGAGGTCAGTGATTTTTGCACGGAATTGACCTCCATTACCCCAGAAATGGTAGCAAACGCTCCTACCTTTGATTATGTTTGCAGAAGAATCATTAGCGAGTATAATACCAAGGCCAGGATGTGGGCTTCATATGGGGAGTATGACAAGAAGCAATTTAAAAAGTCTTGCAATAAGTTTCAGGTTGAATACCCTTTCAATGACAAGCATCTGAATGTTAAAACTTTAGCCTCCATTTATTATGGTTGGGATGAAGTGGGGATGGACAAATTGTTGAATAAGTTGAAGATTCCCTTGGAGGGGATGCACCACCGAGGTTGTGACGATGCTAATAACATTGCCAAGATTTTAAGAGAAATATTAAAGAAAGGAAGATTATGAGATATTTACTTTTATTCACAATTTTATTAACAGGTCCAGCATTCGCTTTCAGCTTCATGCCCCCCATTGGTCTGTTTGATGAGGGCAAAATTACTTTTCAAACTGACAGTGTTATCATTGATGGCGTGGCGACTGATGATGTCAAGTATGATGTCAGTATGTTGTATTCTCTAGAATGTAAAATGTATAGGGATTCGAATTTTGACATTAAATTGAGCTTGAATAACATCAAATTTAACAAGAATGTTGTTAGTGATTCATTGATTGGAACTTTTACGATGGATCAAACGGGGAAGATCATCAATGCCATTAAATGGGACAGAGAAACAGAGGGGTTGTTAAATTTCATAAAATATGCCACAAAATATGCTGCCTTAATATATAGATTCCCTAATTCTAATGCTAAAAAACGATGGGAAACGGAATTTAACTTCCCTAATACAGATGAAACTAATCGAACCAGTATTTTTATTGGCAATTGGAATTTAGTTGATATAACGCCTAAGGCTGAATATGTCGTTGATAATGACATTTCGATGTGGGTCCCACCAGATCAAGCTCGGGCATTTTTCCCCGCTGGGCTGGTTGAGAATTGTAATTTGACTTTGAAGAGTGAGTATTTGGTAGATACATATTTCTCTCGGATTGTTTCGACAAATTCATTATTAGTTGTGAATGTGAAACTTGATGGGAGGCAACATAAGATTTATTTGTTGGGCAATACTACCAGTGTTTTGGGTGAGCCGAAACCGAAATAGTTTCGCTCATTGCTAGCCCTAAAAGTCGCCCCAAGGTTTTTGAAGAAGCCCTTGAACCGCCGTGCCCGATGGAGTATAATGTCCTCAGTGAGGAGTGATGCCCAATGCATAAATACATTTTGCCATTGCTGGTCGTGAGTGTGCTGGCTGGTTGTGCCCATCCATCTGAAAAGACGAAAATCGTAAATCATTTGATAAAGGCCACCGAATCTAATGATATCCAGTGGGTATGGGGTATTTATGAGAGCCCCAAATATGATGAATTTGCTCATGCCTATAAGGCTTTTTATAAAGGCCAACATATATCCTTTGTCCGCCATGATTACTATCCCCATGAAAGACTTTTGATATTCATTGATGATGATTGCATGACCATTAACCCAGATGATGGAAATAAATTACACGATATAATTTATGAGAGTATGCACAATACTTTGAAAGCACCCCCGAAGTTTATGAAAGGAGAATAGTCATGGCCGGTAATATGATAAAAGAATCTCGTTATGTCATGAGCAATGTCCAGAATAATAATAATAAATTCTGGTATGCCGAACTGTATGATGATGGCACTTTTATCACCCGTTGGGGTCGTGTGGGTGAAGCTCCGAACATCACCGAAAAACATTTCTCAACTTATGGTGCAGAAAAGGAATTCGATAAGAAATGTAAGGAAAAGGAAAAGAAAGGCTATGCCCTACTTCCCACTCTAAATACTCCTCATACTACAACTTCTTCTGGGAATAGTACATTAGGCAATGCTAAGTTGGCAGAAGTTGCTAAGAAGCAAATCGAATACAGTAATCCTTTAGTAGAGAGACTGATTTCCAGACTTACCACTGCGAACGTCCATAGTATCATGGGTGCCACCAAAATGACTTATAACAGCACCAGCGGATTATTCTCGACACCTTGCGGCGTGGTCACGCAAGACGTTGTAGATGAAGCCAGAGCGTTATTGACAACCATTGGTGGTTATATCCAAAATAATAACAAAAACGGAGGATTCCAGAAAGCCTTTGAGGATTATTTAATGAAAATCCCTCAAGACATTGGCAGGGTGAAATTAAAACCAGAATTGGTCTTCCCTGATATTATGGCGGTCCAGCGTCAAAATAGTGTGCTTGATGCATTGGAAGTATCTATTCAAAGCGTATTAAATACGCCTGTGCAAAAAGATGAAAAAACGGAAGATGATACCCCTAAATTGTTTGACGTGAAACTAGAATTGGTTGAAGATGGCAAGGTATTTGATAAGATGAATCGTAAAGTTAATGAGACTAGACATTATAGTCATGCTAGTAGTCATTTGAAGTTGAAGACAGTGTATAGTGTCGATATTAAAACGATGGGAGACGCATTCGAGAAAAAGGGGAAAGCCATTGGGGGGATACAAGCTTTATTTCATGGTAGCCGGGTAAGTAATTGTCTCTCTATTTTAAAACAGGGTCTTATTATTCCCCCTTCAAGAGCCGGATTCGTAACTGGGCGATTATATGGAGATGGTTGCTATTTCTCGGATCAGAGTAGCAAGTCATTGAATTATTCATTCGGATTTTGGGATGGAAAGTCAAAAGATAATAACTGTATGATGTTTGTAGCTGATGTAGCCATGGGGAAATCTTACATTCCCAAGGGGACTTATGATGGCCCATTCCCCAAGTCTGGATTCGACAGCGTATTTGCAAAGGCTGGTGTTTCTGGCATTATAAATAATGAAATGATAATATACCATATTTATCAATGCAACCTGATTTATTTGCTGGAGTTTTCTCCTGGAGGGAAATAAAAGAATGATATTTATTATATAATGTTTAAATAAATAACTATAGCTTAGATCAAAAAATAATAAATTTTTAATAATAAACCTATTGTTTGATTTGATCTAAGCAAAATATCATTCGATAGGTTTATTTTATATATTAATTAAAAAATAAAAAGGTTGATAATCTTGACACAATCTGAAAGCTTAATACAAAGAATTGAACAGCATAAAATTAAAAATATAGAATCTAAACGATGTGAAAATAACATCATAGAATCTAAAAATATTATAATGGAACAGTTAATACAAGAATATCCTAATGAAGATATATCCTGGCAACAGACCATGCATAATAAAAATATTATTAAATATTTGTCTGTCATTAATCCCGACATGCCAGACTATACATTCCAACAAAATCATCCAAAAAGTTATGTGAGACCAGACGGTGGATTTCTCTTCTGGAATAATAATATTGTTATTTGTGCTGAAGTTAAAAAACAGGGTACTAATAAAAAGAGAATGGAAGAAGGAAAGAAAAAACAGGCATTGGGAAATGCAATAGAAAGGTTAGGAAAAAATTTGTCATTATGTAGAACTATTTTTAGACAAGATATTATTTTACCTTTTGTCTGTTTCGGACATGGTTGTGATTTTTCACCTCAAGAAACAATATTAGATAGAGGCAGTTCTATGAATGAATTCCATCCCTTAAATAAAATTTTTGTATATAATAATCCTCCTTATGAACCATGTTCGATATTTTTACGAGAAAAAGAGTGGGGAATTGAAGAGATGACATCCATTATGTATGAAATTGTCCAAATTTCTACTGATTACTACAAGAAAAATAATATGAAAGATAAACATATATTACTGAGAGGCTAATGATGATTGATTTAGATAGTAAATATTTTAAAGAAAATATTATTACATATTTAGGAAATAAAAGAAGATTGTTGGGATTTATTAATGATGGCATACAAAAAATTACTAATCATACGAAACAAAAACAATTTAGTATTTTAGATGGTTTCGCAGGATCTGGTGTTGTTAGTAGATTATTTAAACATTATGCTACCGATTTATATGTAAATGATTTAGAGGATTATTGCAAAACTGTTAATAGTTGTTATCTATCTAATGTTTCTTCTGTTCCACAAAGCATTAATGATAGTATAGACTATTTGAATAATAATAAATTAAATGATATGGAACAAGGCATTATATCTCAACTTTATGCTCCTAATGACGACCATAATATTTTAAAAGACGAAAGAGTATTTTATACATCGGATAATGCCAAAATTATAGATAATATAAGAAGAATGATAGATACTGATATTCCAGAATCACATAAAATATATTGTTTGGCTCCATTATTAGTAGCAGCATCTGTCCATAATAATACCAGTGGAGTATTTAAAGGGTTCCATAAAAAGGATGGGATAGGGCATTTTGGAGGACAGGGTGAAAATGCTCTTCAGCGGATAAAAGGAGAGATTAAGTTAGATTATCCTATTTTCTCTGATGCAGAATGCCCAGTCCATATATACCAAGATGATACGAATAAATTAGTGAATAAATTACCAGAAGTGGATATAGCTTATTATGATCCTCCGTATAATCAACATCCTTATGGTAGTAATTACTTTATGTTGAATGTAATTAATGAGTATATAGTCCCTAAAGAAATTAGTCCAGTGAGCGGTATTCCTAAAAATTGGAACAAATCTGATTATAATAAAAGAGGGGATGCTATTCAGGCCATGGATGATTTGATCAAAGATACTAATGCGAAATTTATAATGGTTTCTTATAATAATGAAGGCATTATTCCCGTAGAAGAATTTAGGAGTATATTGAAAAAATATGGTCGAGTGAAAAAAATGGAGCGGGAATATAATGCTTATCGAGGCAGTAGAAATTTGAAAGATAGAAATACACATGTTAATGAAATATTATGGTTGTTACAAAAATAATATTATTGATAAGATAGGAGATTATTAAAATGGACATAAAATTAGATTTAATAAAAAAAGAAATTATTAAAAATGGCGATAAAATATTTAAGTGGTTTGTAGAAACTGACGATGGTTTTGATGGGACTGCTGATGGTTATGGGTATAATTCTCCTCAAAAACTATACAATGCTTATTGGTATTTTAAAAATAAAAGTAAGTCTACATCGTTAAGAAGAGAAGTTTATAATTTCTTAAAAGAAAATCCAGATATAAAACAGATAATAGATGATTATATGGATTTAGATTGGCAATTGGATAGATTGAAAGATAATGAACCAACATCTATCCCAGACTTAATTGAATTGATTGAGGATGATAATGATATTATAGATAAAAATAATATTATTAAAAGGCTAAATAATGTTAATTACTTATGGGAATTCATTATGATTTATTATGATAACTATATACCAGAAGGGCATTAAATTATGAGCAGAAACAATTATGATAGTGAGCCAGATGATGATTACGATATAGATTCTGTAGATAAACCAGAGCATCTATATCAACTCCGACATTACTATAATATTTTTGGAGGCAAGAAATTAGCCAAACAATTTGACATGGATGTCCGTAGAATCCATATTTTACATCATTCTAAAATTCATGGCTCTAAATCTATTATAGAATTTTTTCAATGTTCTGATGAGCAATTCAAAGAATTGATGCAAGAATCTAAAAAAGAACAAAGAGAAGAAGAGTTAATCCAAGAATCTATTATTTTAAGAAATCAACAATTATCTCATACTTTAATGAAAAAAAGAAAAGATTTCGCTACTATCGGCACCAATAAGGCTAAAAGAAGATTGAATAAACTTTCTACCAATGACGATTTAGCCAAAGCCTTAAGAATAGCCTTAGAGATAGAAGACAAGAACATCTTGGCTAAAGATGCTTATGGAGAATATAGAAATAAAATATATAATGTCAAGCACAAACTAATTTTAGATTTAATAGAGATTTTTAATAATAATCCTTGGGAATATGGAATAGAAAAGTCAGATAACTATTCTGCCTCTCATGTTATTTATTTTGAGATTCCAGGCTGTGAACAAATCTCCTGGCATTTTAACGCTCCAAAAGATGTAGATTTTCCTAAATATAATAAAAAATGGGACAAGAAAATTAATTCTAGTTTACATAAAATAGAAAATACTGTTTATAATATTTTAAAAGAAAATGATATGTTGGGTTAATAGAAAGGAGCCCCATCATGACTGCCCACTTACTATTTTTAAAATAGACAAGGTAATATCTAAGCAGTAAATAAAGATCATAGTAATTTATTATAACTCTTGTGAAGCAGAAGACAAGGGGGCTGCATGGTTGAAGAAATTACAATCTCTGCTTAACCAAAATTTAGATATCCTCAATTTATTAAATACAATGGGTGATTTTATCCAAATAATGGACCCAGAGTTTGATATTATTTGGATGAATGATGTCGCCATTCAAATATTAAAAAAGTTTGATTTTACCCCAGTCCTTCAACAAAATATTTTTGAAGTTATGCCATTCCTAAAAGATCATCAAGAAAACATTACTCAAGAATATTTACGAGTCATTAATAAGCAAGAGATTGTCATTACCGAAGAGTCCAATGAGATAAATGGACATGTTATTCATACCAGAACCACTAAATTACCTCTCTCCCAAAATGGGAAATTATTTTATATAATTACTATAGTTAATGATAATACTATATTACAAGAAAAAATCAATGATGAATTGCAGGATAACATAAAGCTTGAGACCATAATTAAACAACTCGAACATTCTAATAAGATGTTAGAAGATTTTGCCCATATTGTCTCGCATGATTTACAGGAACCATTGAGAACGATTGTTAGTTTCTTAGATATAGTTAAAGAACATAGTGTTAAATGTGATTTAGATAGTAATATGGCGGATTTTATTGATCGGGCTTATAATGGTGGTTTGAGAATGCAGAAGATGATTAATGAATTATTGTTGTTAAGTAAATTGAATAAACAGATTGAACCTATACAAAAAATAGAAATTGACATGCATAAATTATTAAATTACATTATTGATGATCTACATATCAAAATTAATGAAACTAATACTCAAATTATATTAAAAGATTTGCAGAGTGTTTATGGTGAATATCAATTAATCAGACAGACGTTTTTGAATATGATTAATAATGCCATTGATCATAGAGATGGTAATACTCCAGTTATAGCCATTGATAGTGTAGATAATATTTATTCCATATTATATATAATACAAGACAATGGAAAGGGGATGAATCCAGAACAAATAGATCAGGCCTTTTATTTGAATTCCGAATGGGAGCCTCCTACATCATTGAACGGTGGCATGGGAGTTCCAATTTGTCGTAGAGCCGTGGCGTTACATGGCGGTGCAATTTATGTTAATTCTGACGGCCAGACTGGTACAACCATCTATGTCTCGCTGCCCACCGAAAAATTTGCCGCCACCCCCGAAAATGCCCCCGAAAAAGCTTGACCCACGGCCCTGGATGCGGTATAATGACCCTGTAGCTACTTGAACAGAAAGGGCGTGGTATTGATGTGCAGTTATGATAATGAACAGATTCTTCGAGATGTCATTGAGGATAAGGTCAACCAGGGGAAAGCATTTACAGCGTTTGACATTACGATGCAAGCGAAAAAGAAAGGGATGTCGGATAATCATAGATTTGTCAAGAACACGATTCATCGCATCATGGCCGACGAGAATCCAGAATATGGCAAGACCTTGATTGATATCCCTGGTGCTTCTCAAGCTTTCTTGTATCATCCTGATGGTTATGATGTTGATGGTTATACTCCGATGGATAGGGATGAATTGTTCGCCCCTATTTCAGATGATACAAATACGATTGATACTTGGTGAAGGAGAATTGAGATGAGTGATGCCCCTGTTAATTCTTATATAGTTTTAGGAATCAAAGTCAAAATAGACGACATTTCGTTATGCAAATCTTTAGGATGGACTGGTTATGAAGTAGGACAGATGGCGAGTTTTAGAGATACATTACATGGTCCCGTCCGAATTGTCGGGATGATAGTTGCTAAAATACGAGAATCTTTTACAGAATGTGTTGTAATTGATCCTCTTCCATTTGATGAATATGGGCAAGAAGTAGAACAAGAACTATTAAAACTTGGTTTTGATGCACCCCTTAAAGTGTTTTTGACAACATATGGCGTAATTTTACCAGGAGATGATTAAAATGGCTGTTACAATTGGAAACGTCGCACAGATTAATCCAAGAAAGATCAGAATTGGCTGGAGACAAAGAACTGGCAGTGCATTGAAGCATTACTTTGTGGATGAATTGCCAGTGTGTGGCATCAGAGTCATGGCTAGCAAAGCACCAGTGAGACACGCCGAACCCAAATTTTGTCAAAGATGCTTGAAGAGTTTGAAAGCTGCAATAGAAGCCGTGAAGATAGACCAAGCCATTCCAAAATAAAAGAATTTTAGACACGAATGTATATAAGAAGAAGGTATAAAGCGTAGTTTTATATAAGTATATATCATAGGATGGTGGTTAAACTATGGTATATATTTATGCGTTATTAGATGAGCAAGGCGACCCTTTTTATATTGGGAAATCTGTTAATCCTAAGAAAAGATTATATGAACATAATGCTAGGGCCAAAAATGGACACAAACAATATGTTTATAATAAAATAAGAAAACTTTTAAGAAACCCAGAATATGAACTAGGGTTTATGGTATTAGACGAGGCCCTGGAAGAAGAAATAGATGATAAAGAGCGTTATTATATCAAAAAGTATAAAGAAGACGGATATAAACTATGTAATTTATCAGAAGGTGGTGAAGGGGGCCTAAATTCTGAAACTGCATTAAAAATTGCTGAAAATAGGCATCAAAATGGAACTTCAAATCATACAGAAGAAACTAAACAAAAAATGAGTAATGCTAGTAAAGGAAAACCAAAAAGTGAACAACATAAACAAGCATTATCGGTAGCATGGAAAAGAACACCAGAACAATTAAAATTAATGGCCGAAAAAAATAAGATAACATCTAAAGGTAAGATAAATATTAAAAAATATATATGCATTGATCCAGATGGGAATGAATATATTACCGAGCATGGGTTAACGGTATTTTGTGAAGAACATGGCCTAACTCAATCATTAATGAGTAAAGTCGTAGAAGGAAAAAGAAGACATCATAGAGGATGGATTGCTAAACATTATGCGGAAGAAAGTGATAATAATGAACCCAATAATTAATTCGTTATTAAATTTAGATGCTTATAAAATAAATATGGGCTATTTAGTTTTCCTCAAACACCCCAATGTCCATGTCAAATATGCCTTCAAAAACCGCACCAAATCCATTGATTTGGGGAATTGGCTTTCCCCCTATGATTTACAGAAGCAAATTGATTATGTCATGGATTTGAAATTTACTGATGATGAATTGACATGGCTCCAAAAGAATAATAATTATTCCGATGAATATATTAAGGCCCTTAAAGACATTAAACTAGTAGAGCCCAATATCATCATTGATGATAGGATGTTTAAGGGCGTTGAGATATCTGGAAATTGGTTTAATTCGATACTTTGGGAGACCATTCTGCTGAGTATTATAAATCAGTTATTCAATGCCAAGCACATTAAAGCCTATGGTGCTGATTATAATTTATTTGATGAGGATATGATGTTATTGGGAGTGAGTAGATTAGAAGTTAAAATTGAATTACTGAAACAATATCCACAGATTAAGTTTAACGAATTTGGAAGTCGCCGCCGATGGAGTTCTAAGTGGCAAGAATATGTCATTAAAAGATTAAAACAGGAGATCCCGGACCAATTATTGGGAACGTCAAATGTTTATTATGCTAAAAAATATGAATTAAAGGCAATGGGTACTATCGCCCATGAGATGCAAATGATCTATTCTGCATTACATAATGAAGATATTGCATTAGCCCAAAACACATTGTTAAATGATTGGTATGAGTTATACGGAGGTCCTGGTAGTATATCTTTGGTTGACACTTACGGAACTGATTTTTTCTTTCAAAATATTTCTATGAAACACCTTATAAATTACTGGGGTGCCAGAATTGATAGCGGAGATCCATTGGTAATAGGAGAGAAAGTTTTAAAGTATTATCGAGATGCTGGTATTGATCCAATGGGCAAGATGATTCTCTTTAGTGATGGTTTAACTGTTCCGAAAATGATTGAATTATATCAGCACTTTTCTTCACATGTTAAACTAGGCTTCGGGATTGGTACAAATCTGTCATCTGATATTGGAGGGCGGAATTTGTCGATAGTAATTAAGGCGGTGGAGGCGAATTCTAGGGGGTTGGTAAAATTAAGCGACAATATAGAGAAAAGTATCGGAACCTCAGAAGATATTGAGCGTTATAAACAATTAGTAGGATATAATAACCAATTCTCTGAGACTCCTATATATTAATAATCTAAACTCGCTCAATTTGCTGATAAAATAGTGAAAGGATTAATGTAAAAATTAAACCTTTCTTTCGTTGGTATGATTTATGGATTGGAGCATACATTGACACTGTTAATAAGAGCGTCTATATATGTTTGATTCCCATGTTGGGTGTAAAGATTAGTTGGAAGTAATTGTGTCTAAATTGTGTCAAAAGAAGGTAGTTTCTAGTAAGGGGTTGAATTATAAGGTAGTCTGGTGTATAATGAAACCTGACGGTCGCTTCAATGAAGGAGTCAATAGTAATGTATAAGATATTACGGATTCCGATCGTGGAAAGAAATAGTTATAATTATTGCAACCCTCTTTCTTTCCTCGCTCAAATCCTTAACCTCAATGTCGTAGAATAGTCTTTTTCCTACCTTCCCTTCGTCATGAATGAAGGGGAAGGTATTACTGTGCCTTGTCTCAGGACGTTAGGGTGAGAACCCTTAATATATAGTCAAAAAGGAGGCGTTTATGTTCGGTAAAAGTATTAAATTGACAGTCTTAATTGGATTAATGTTCAGCATCCCGAATGTGGTGCTTGGACAAGGAGATGTAGAATTACATAAGTTAAGAGTCAAGAAGTGTACTAGAATCATTGAAAGCTTTTATGATTACCGGCACAAGGATGGAAGGATGTCTAAAACCAACTTCTTGCCTTATGTTGAGTATTTCATATCGTATCATGAAAGGTTAGAAAAGGATGCTGTAGCGAATGGAAAAGAGTCTGCTAAAGGCTTTGGCGATGCGTGGTATTGGTCAGTTGTTTATGGTGGGGCGAATTTTTCGATGTCCTGTTATTCAACTGCACCAGGAAGTTGTGCAGGGCCTTTAGATGTGAAACATTATCCATTGGTACTTGACCCTAAAGCTAATATCAGATTCCATTGTAATGAAATGTTTAGTTATTACACTCATAACAATGTTAGAGGTATTAATTTATGTAAATGGGTTATGCTCCCAAGCCGACCTACAGATTGGGGAGGCGGTAGGTTTGCGAAAACAGACGCAAAGTTTAAAGATTGTATTAAAAGGGGATACAAGCTCGGCAAACTCCCTTAAATAAAACAGGAGGTAAATGATGAAGAAAATTGCACAAAAAGTCCTATTGGTCATTGTCATTGCAATGTTGTGCAACAATGCGTGGGCTGGAACTAACAGATGGGTGAGGACTGAAACCTCATATCTGGTCCAACCAATGACAACTGATAAAATAGGCGAAACTAAGAAGGAACTGGTCTTTGAGGACAGCCTGGGGATTTTCAAGAAAGAGCCATTGAATGAGGTTATGACATTGACTACTTTCAATGACACAGGTATTAAGAAACTGGAGAATCTTTCTCCCACAGGACTTCGTGTGGAAAAGATAGTGGAAAGAATAGTTCCGAAAAGCATGACAGAAAGAGAAAGATGGTATGTAAGCGAGGAAATTAGAGCCATTAATAAGAAGAAGCTGTTAAAAGATGATTCCTTTCCTTACGGCATCAAGATTACTGTCCCTAAGTATAGGTTATATACCAGTGGCAGAACCGTCTGTTCTGACATGCGAAACATCATGGTAGCAGTCATCAAAGGCCGCAAATATGGTGTTCATTGGGCTTACATGATTGGAGTTAGGACCCAAGAAAACCCTTCTCCAAGAAGAGACCATTTTGCTTATGGGGTCATGTGTAAGAAAGGCACAAACCTTTGGACTCAGGCAGAATGGGGAGCTAAGATATTGAAACGCTGCACGAGAAATGCAAGTCATCCTAGCTATAGCGATATGGATAGGGCGTCTCATACATATGTTGGCTATGAAGATTCTGGTTGGGTTTCAAATGTATATGGAGTATTTAAACGCTGTCA
>Ga0315289_10008416_pt1 | contig 14923 bp, 22 predicted proteins | sample YL17G11_40_MG_FD_203452 | JGI IMG/M metagenome (GOLD analysis project Ga0315289, IMG submission 203452) | Sediment microbial communities from Yellowstone Lake, YNP, Wyoming, USA - YL17G11_40 | ecosystem: Environmental > Aquatic > Freshwater > Lake > Sediment | place: USA: Wyoming | collected...
TGTATTTGCATGATAATTACCCGAAGTTTATTGCTAAGGGTAAGAATAGGCCTACTAGGCACGTTATTAAGCTTACGAATGGCTCGGAGGTTAAGAGTAAAGCCGTAGGCCAGTACGGTCTTGGCATCCTTGGCCTTACAATTGATGTTCTTGTTTGTGATGAGGCTGCTTATATGCCTGAGGCTATTTGGGCTAGTGCTACTCCTATGTTGTTGACTACTGGTGGTCAGATCTGGCTTTTATCTACTCCTAATGCTCAGACAGGGTATTTTTATGAGGCTTATACTAATCCTGGTATGGGTTTTAAGACTTTTCATGTTAACTCTGAGGATGTTGCTGCTCGTAGGCCTGAGCCTATGCGTAGAACTATGCAAGCTTATTTGTTAAGGGAGAAGGATCGTATGACGAGCCTTCAGTATTCTCAGCAGTATCTTGCTCAGTTTCTTGAGGAGCTTAATCAGTTGTTTCCTGATGTTTTAATTTCTGATTCTCAGACTCTCCAGAGGCTTTCTTTGATTAATCCGTTGCAGGAGTCCCTCAATTCCTTTGCTTCTGGAGAGTTTTTTCTGGGTGTTGATGTTGCCAGGATGGGTGGTGATGAGTCTACTTTTGAGGTTTTGGAGAAGAGGGGAACTTCTTTGGGGGATTCTTTTTTTCATAGGGAGAACTTGATGCTTAAGTACACTTTAACCACGGAAACCATTGATAAGATTTTGGAGCTTGATAGGTTTTATGATTTTAAGACGATTTATGTTGATGATGGAGGACTTGGTGTTGCTGTGTTTGATCAGCTTCTAAAGGAGGATCAGACCAAGGGCAAGGTCGTAGCCATTAACAATGCGTCAAGGGCTCTTGATAGGGATGATAAGCGTCACAGGAAGCTTTTGAAGGAGGACTTATATATTAATTTGAAGCGTATGATGGAGCGTAAGCAGATATACTTATTAGATGATAACGAGGTTTTTACGAGCCTTAAGAGCATAATCTTGGAGTTCACCCAGAAAACGGGTGAGATTCGCATCTACGGTCGTTACAGTCACATAGCAGAAGGATTGATTAGGGCTGCTTGGGCTGTTCGAAACACACATTTAAATATCTATTATGAGGCTCAGTGAATCATGGCTGATGCAGGATTTTATGCTTTGAACGCTGACATTCAGGCTAAGGCAGGGCTTGGAGCTAGCGCAGTTTCTAAACTTACTGCTTGGACTGACCTAGTGATTAGAGGCTGCGAGTGCGAGATTAATGTTGCTGCAAGAAAAGTTTTTGCTAATAGCAGAGCAAATTTTTTGCTCTTGCCAGCGGACACCCAGGTCTTGCTAACGGACATAGCGAGCAACCTCGCAGCGATCTACGTCATCTGCTATGATATGAGCGGCTACACATCCAGGGTTGAGGCCGAGGACTTAATAAATGTGTTAAGAGACGCAGCCCTCAGAGGCCTAGCGATCATAAAGGAGAAGAAGGATCAGGACTTCCTGACCTCAGGGGTGTGAGCATGACATTGAATTTCGGTCTCTTCCCTGAAAGAACTGCCGAGGTTAGTGATGAAGGAGCTTTGAACACAAGCTTCAATGGCAATCAAATCTCTTTGGCAATATTTTCAGGAGAACTTGATGTGGGAAGTATTCTTAATGTTTATGATAATGATGTCGCAACATATTTGGGAACATCCAGTCCTCCTACCACTCCTGGAACGAGATATATCCTTTTGACTTTTAATAAACTATTTAAGAATTATGTGATAACACTTTATTTCAGCGCTTATCATCCTGGAGGATCAGGAACTACGACGGTGACTTTTCAGAGCAGCATCAATAATGTTGACTGGACTGATTTATCGGAGATAATCGTGACCAGTGCAGAAACCGCTCGGAATTATAATGCCGTGATAGCGAGCATGAAATATCTCAGGCTTAAGTGCTTGACTACTTATAACGGCGCAGCAGGTTGCGGAGGAAGGATCTACGAGATGTTCCTTGTGAAAAGATGATGATCGAATCAATACAGGAAGATATTAATTACACGAAAACTGGTAATCCCAAAAGGGATGAGATCAATACGCAGCTGCTTTTGCTAAAGCTAATCCTTGACGAGCTAAAAAGAATGAACAGTGGAACATAATGGTTTATACAGAGATTAATTCGGCGATAAAAGGAGATAATGTTAGCGTAATCACTGACTTCTCAGTAGATGCTCGCCAGACAGACGCAGCAGTAGGAACTGACGAGACAGAGTGGAGCAATCCCAAGGCTAGCCAATACCTAGGATATTATAAAAGTATTCCTGAGCTCAAGATGGCTATTGATGCTAAAGCTACTTGGACTATAGGCAAGGGTTTCAGCAGCAATCCTTTAACAACCATCAGATTAAGCACTATTAAGGGTTTTGGCAAGGACACTTTTAACAGCATCCTTGAGAATATGATCCGTGAGTATCATATTTATGGTGATGCCTTCTCAGAGATCATCAGGGATGATGATAAATTAGTTAATCTCAAGCCATTGGATCCTGGCACTATAACCATTATCGCTGATAAGAAGGGACTCATTAAGCGTTACGAACAGGATATTAGCGGTCAGGAGACCAAGAAGTTCGAGCCAGAGGACGTACTTCACCTTACCAGGAACAGAATTGCTGATGAGATACACGGCACGAGCATCATTGAAGCTTGCGAATGGATAATCCTCGCCAGGAATGAAGCAATGGCAGACTACAAGAAGCTCCTTCACAGAAACATTTATCCAGTAAGGATATGGCATCTCGACACCGATGTTCCAAGCAAAATAGCTACCTTTAAGGCCAAAGTAGCCGCCTCAAAGGGCGAGGGAGAGGACATATTTATCCCTAAAGGTGCTGTAGAAACGGAACTAGTATCCGTTCCTGAGAATAGCAGCTTGAACCCTATGCCCTGGATCCAGCAGCTTAACCAATACTTTTACCAGGCAGTGGGAGTTCCTCAGATCATAATCGGAGGAAGCCAGGAATTAACTCAGACGGCAGCCCAGATAGCTTACCTGGCCTTTGAGCAAACCATAGAAGAAGAACAGCTATACATTGAAGAGCAGATCCTGGTTCAGATTAATCTTGAGATAGAGCTCGAATTCCCTGCAAGCCTACAAAACAACCTATTAAGCGGCGAAGCAAAAAATGGCACACAAGAGCAGCAACTTAACCAGCCCAGTATCTTACAGCCTCCCATGATGCGTGAGGGGGTGCAGTAACAATGGCGACAACTAAAAAACCTAAACCCGAATCAGTAGCTGTTAGTCCTACGAGCACTTATAGAGTTCCAGTAACCGCTCCCTCAGTGGCAGCACCAGCAGCCGCCAAGCCAGCCAGTTCAACAAGCTCAGCTGTTAAGCAGGCTTACTTCGGAGCAATCCCTTCACAGCCTCAATCAGTCCCTCCGCCAGTATCAGCTTATGGCACTAGCAGCGCTCAGTATGGCCAAGTAAGCCCAACAGGAGTAATTGAAGTTCCTCCAATACCTTATCAACCAACATCACCAACTACTAAGCAACCATCAGCTGCTCAAGGAACAAGTCCTTCGCAACCCTCGCAGACTACTAATAAGCAACTATCAGCTGCTCAGGGAACAACCAATAATCAAGTCAGGAGGGTGACCATAAATAATCCTGACGGAAGCATAAGCAACTACGACGTAGATCCCAAGTATAGCTACATCTCCCAGACAGGCAAGTTCGAGTTCGACTTCTGGACTCCAGAAGGACAGAAAGAGAGGATCCTTAACGCCTTGGAAACCATGAGTCCGAGACTAACGCCCACGGCTTTCGCAGGAAAAGAAGTGCCTGTCGCAGGCGAAGCAGCCACCGTGCTTATTGATGCTCTTAACCTTGCATCAATACTCTACGCTGGAACAGCCGTGTACAGGGCTATTGCTGGAATGAACAAAGTAGGATCATTAGCATTAACCGCTAACGGAGCCAAAAGCCTCGCAGGCACAATACCAGAAGCCTCAGGAATAATCCCCAAGACCGCCCCCTCAGCAGGACAAGTAATCGCTAACACCAAGAACGCAGCAACAGGAATAAGCGCAGTCACTCAAGCACTTTTTCACACAAACCTCGGAAGAACAACCATTGGAGGAATCCTTGTCAGCGTAGGACTAACAGGAGCTACTCAGGTAAGAAAAGACGTATCAGATTATATTAAAGATAGCGGAGAACTAGCCTTGAAGCTCAGAGAAGCAGGAATGAATGACATGGCAGACGAACTCGTTGCGAGCAATAAGGACTTAAAAAACGGCTTTGACGTAATCCTACCTTATATTCCTTACCTTGGAAAGAACATTGAAGAAGCAAAAATCCAGGGCTACATTGACAAACTAAACGACATGAATAATAAATATGATTCTACTGTTAAAGCTGAGAAAGAGCAAGAAATAGCTGAAGCGACCATCGCTGACCAGCAGGCCGCAGAAGTTAAGCGACAGCAAGAATTGGCGGACTTGGCCGATAAGAGAGCTTATGAAGAAAAAACTTTATCAGAGAAAAGAGCTTATGATGAAGCTCAAAAAGCAAAAGGAGCAACGGCCGAAATGGCAGAAACAGCTGAGCAGAGGGCTTATAATGAGGAGCAGAAAGCAGAGCAAAGAGCATACAACGAGCAGCAAACAGCGGAGCAGAGAATTTATGACGAGCAGGAGCAGCTGAGACGAGCAGAAGCACAGGCAAAAGCAGAAGCGACCGCAACAGAAAGCACTCAGGGAAGCACATTAACCTTCGGCTTATTAAACACTGGAGGAGCAGTGGAATTCGTTGATAAAGATAAAGCAGCCCAGGTATATTTCGGAAAAGTTTATGAAGAATTAACACCAGAACAACAAATGCTACTAAACTTATTAAAAGGAGGCGGAAAATAATGAAACAAAAGATTTATTGGAAAATCATGCTTACAGGAATAATAAGCTTGGCAGCAATAGAAATAATGGCTTTATTCAAGGGAGTTGATGGAGTCTCATTAACTTTGATTGTCGGCATCATCGCCTTGGCTGTCGGAATCACCATTCCCAACCCTATAAAAATCGGAGGAAAATGAAGATGACAGAAGAAAGCTTAATAGAGCAAGCACAGAAAGCCGCTGAGAGGCTTGAACACGCCAATAAAGTAATGGAAGAGCTGGTCAAGAGGCAGGAAGCCATAGAAGCCAGGAGAATACTCGGAGGATACTCGGACGCAGGCAAAAACGTCCCTGAATTATCAAAGGAAGAGAAGGACAAGATTGACATGAAAAACTACTTTAAAGGCACAGCAATAGAAAAGGCTCTTAAATGAATAAGGATAAGTGGCTTGAAGCCATCAAGGCCTGGGAGCGCGTGAAAGCTCAGGCAGAAATAGACCTAGAACAAGCAGACCTCTACATTGAGGCTATAAACACACATTTAAATACTATAAAAGAGTGAGGTAAACTAAAATGGGAATAGCAGTATGTTATGAAGCACCAACAAGATTCGCAAGATACACAGTAGCAGTAGCCACAGCAATCCCAAAAGGGACTATTCTAAAGCTAACAACGCCCAACACAGCAATAGCTTGCGCAGCTGACAATGATCCAGTCGCAGGAATTGCCTGGATGGAGAAAAGCGACACCACAATCACCACAGAGATAGTAGCAGCCCTTGACGGAGTATGGGGCATACTCACAAGCGCAGGAGCTATCACAGTCGGAAACGATGTAACAATCAACGGCGCAAACGAGATAAAAGTCTATACAAGCCTTGACCGAGAAAAAGGATACGTACTTGGAAAGGCATTGGAGACTATAGGAGCGGCCGCAACAGTAATCAAAGTTAGAGTTAATGTTCTATAACGGGAGGCATGATCTAAAATGGCAGCAGTAACCACTGGCGAGGCGGATTTAAGGAAAGAGTTTGTAGACGGAGCAGTCAAGGCAGTAGCCCTGATGGAATACAAGCTCAAGACATTATGCACAGTAGACACTTCAAGCAGCTGGACAGAAACATACTACAGAGAAACTAATTCTGAGCTGATAGGAGGCGGAGTAGCAAGCCCCACGACCGTTAAAGGAATCCCAAGATTAGCACCATTCCCATACGGAGAGGTAAGCTGGACTAAGGTATCATCACTTATTGAGAAGTATGGAATGGAAGGAATGATAAGCTATGAGGACGAAAACCTTAATAACATCCCAATGATCCAGAGAACTATCCTAAGGATAGGACGAGCAGTAGCATACGCAGTAGACTGCCAGATAGCAGCCGTCATGCTAGCAAGTGCCGCCAACACTTTCGGAATAACCGCAGGCAGCGAATGGGACTCAGCCACAATAGCTAACAGAGATCCAGTATTTGATGTCTTGACAGGCATCCAGTACTTAAGAGCAGACAACGTAGATGCTCTTAACGGCAACGGGTACCTGTGCATTAACGGAACAGACTACACCAACCTCATCTCAAACAGCAAAGTAGTGAATAATCCCTCATTCAAAACCGCTGATGTAGTATCTAATGGCGTTGTAGGCCAGATCTGCGGACTAAAGATAATGGTTACTCAAGCACTCGAAGCAACAGTTCCAGACGTAGCATACATCGTAGTCTCAAAAGAGGCTATGACCTGGAAAGAAGCAACACCATTAACAGTATTACAGATAGAAGATCCAGGCATAAAGACGACCATCAGGGCTTTTGAGTTAGGAGTATGCCAGATGCCCAGCCCTAACGCAATCTGCAAGATAACCAACACAAGGAAGTGAACAGATGGTAGGCGATATACTTAATAATATATCTTATCTAGAGATACCATCTTATACTAAGGCGCAGAAGACACTCCTTAGAGCGAAGCAAGGCACTCTAGTCTATGATACGGACGCAAAGAAGCTATCTATCAAGACTGAGGATGCTGACGTAATCGCTTCATGGGAGAACGTCACAAGCGTCAACGACGCATAAAGAAAAGAAATAGGAGTTGAGGAACGAACACTTGAAGAATCAGAAGAAAAAAGGTATAAGTCGGAGGACGTTATAAAAAAATGGCTGGAGCATTAGCAGTCTGTTACGAAACCCCGACAAGGTTCGCCAGGTACACAGTAAGTGATGCTGTAGCTATCCCTAAATATACTCTTCTAAAACTAACCTCAGTTAACACGGCAGCAGCCACGTCAGCAGATGATGATGTATGCGCAGGCATAGCCATGATGGAAAAAAAGATTAGTGATGGCTCAACTGAGATCACAGCAGCATTGAATGGCGTATGGGGATTAAAAGCTAGCGCAGCAGGAATAACTGTAGGCAACCAGGTAGGCATCAACGCTGCCAATGAAATAAAAGTTTATACTAGCGTTGACGACGAGAAAGGCTGGGTGATGGGTAGAGCATTAGAAAGCACAGCAGGCAGCGAAGTAATCAAAGTGAGATTGAGCATCTAAAAAAATGGCGGCAGGAGATTTAACAGTAACAATAGTGGGCTCGTACGACACCCTAGCATTAGCCATAGCAGCCATGGACGCAGGCAACGACGCACTAGCCACAGACTACCACGACCTCATCATCGAACCAGGCACAGGACCAGGAAGATACAAAGTCATAAAATACGTGCGAGCAGCAGCATAAGGGAATCCATACATTTAAATAATTCTAAGACTCATAACCTTATCCATGACGGACGCAATAGAAAGAATATTCAAAATCAAAACTCCAGCACAGCAATCATTCTCACCACCAGGCAGGCAAAGCCCCGAAATATTTGATGACTTCTCAGTCAAAAAGAACGTAGCCACCAGGGAAGGAACCATTGAGAAAGTACCAGTTAATAACAGCGACATAACTAATAAGAAATATGTTGATGATGCAATAACAGCTTTAGGGCTTCCTCTTTCTCATACAAATGTAGCAGAGATAACAGATGTCGGAACTAACACTCACGCTCAGATAGACACCGCAATAGGAAACCTGACAGGCGACGTTATGGCTGACGCTCAGCACAGGCACAGCGAGCTTTCGGCAAGCGACGGCACGCCGAATCCTGCATTGCAGGTTGATGCAGCAGGCAACGTCGGCATCGGGACGACGGAACCAGAGACGAAGTTGGATGTTTTTGATACATTAGCCAACACACCAAACATAAGGATCGGGGCATCGAATACCGCCATAAGCAGAGGAGATATGATTGGACAATATTCTTTTACTGCCGTAGATACATCTTGGTCTCCTCTTAGATTCAATACGGGTGCAATTAAAAACATTGCTTACAATGATAACGCCACGGCGGGGTGGGGCAGTAGTGGAACAGCGGACCTTGAAGGAGCAGGCCTTGGATTTTATGTCATTAAAGATGTTTCTGCGAGGGCGATGTCTGAAGCTGTGAGAATAGATTATAACGGCAACGTCGGCATCGGGACGACAGTACCCACTTCAAAACTGCACGTCGTAGGACTTCCAATATACGCTAACAACGCAGCAGCAGTAGCAGGGGGCTTGACAGCAGGAGCATTTTACAGGACAAATGCAGATCCAGATCCAGTTTGCGCCGTGCATTAATAATCTTTAAATCATTAACACAACACATTACATATAGTGTGTAGTACCACAAAGTTTAAATACTAGACCGTCTTAGAAGGGCTATACACACAATGATTTGCGGTTACTGCGCTGAACACATGATTTATGTAGGATCAGAAGATAACAAGGACTACTACGTCTGCCCTGCCTGCGGAAATGAATTCACAGACAGAAGAGAACTCGCAGAGGAGGAATAAGAATCCTATGCCTTACTTCACCAACGACGCACACATAAGAATCGACAAAGAAATCATTGAGAAAATAGATGAAATACTTAAAGCCTTCCCTGACAGGTTTGACAGCCAAAGCCACGTAATAAGAGCGGCGATTAACTATATGCACAGAAAAGAGGTGACGGAACATGAACGAACAACAATTCATGAAATGGGCTATTGAAGTAACGAATCAGGAATACAACGGAGATATAAACTTGTTTAAGGAGATGATAACATGAAAAGAATATGTGACTTGGAACTGGCAGAAAACCAGAAAAAAATATTAACCCTTTTACTAAAGCCAAGAACAGTCTATGAAGTAGCAGCGAAGATGAATAAAAGCTACAGCTGCATAAATCAGCAACTAGGAATACTCAGAGCTCTGGGCCACGTCAAGAAGATAAAGAAGATGAGCGGAGGAGTAATCTATATAATAAAAGACTGCGAACCTATTTTTCCTTGATTTTCTTTCATAGGTTAAGATTTAAGGAGAGTTTGAAGTGATTATGGTTGAAATGAAAGAAGTCTTTAAGTGTCCTTTTTGTAAGATATTCAGGGATGCCAATAAAGAGTTTGTTCATTTCCTTGATTTTCTTTCAAAGAAAGAATATTATGAAGCTTTACTTGGAGAATATTATGAAGCTTTACTTGGAGAATATTATGAATGTTCATCTCAGAATCCTCTCGCCCCAGAAGAGAAGAAGGAGAAGGTAAAGATATGAAAAGGTATAAATGTGTGTATTGCCCCAAGCAGTTCAGCAGGCTAGGAAGATGGTTTTTTAATCATCAGAAGAAACATCATCCCCACAAAATATTCGCTGCTAAGAGGATAGAATGTGAGATCATACGCTTTTGATAGATCCAGAGAAAAGAAATGGGAATACATCACAGACTACACCCGAACAGGACTAAGCAAAGAACAAAAACAACTAACGGAAGAAAAATATGAAGGAGGAAACAAAATGCCAGAAATAAAAGAAGTACCCTTCCTAAAGGGAGAAGAAATAGGAACAGAAACAGTAATACTCTTCCTGCAACCACACGAAGACGTAAGCGCAGAAGACACAGGACTAGACAGAGAAACAGCACAAATACATATCCAGCTACCTAACGGAGAAAAAAGGATTTGGACAATGAACAAAACAGCCCAGCGCATGCTGGTAGGATTACTAGGAAGCAACAGCGACGCCTGGGTAGGCAAAACAGCCACGCTATACACCCTGGAACAAAACGTGCTAGGACAAATAAAGAAAGTCATATACGTAAGAACAACAAAAAAAGCATAAGCTCACAAAATTACAATTCACCCAAAAAGGGAGCGCAGAGGAAACAAAACCACCTAACCCATCACTTCCTCTCCGCTCCCACCCCAAAAAAAAAATATCATGTGACAAGCCAAACAAGCCCCCACACACACACAAACACACACACACAAACACAAACAAAACATAGATAGATATAGATAGATAGTATCACATGATATATTTTTGTGAGGGAAAAAAAGCCAAAGGTTCGTATAATCAAAAAATAAGCTCAAAACAACCTCCGAATTTCATCTTTTTTTGGAAAAACAAGGCCAAAAACAACAAAAACGAAGCCAAAAACAACAAAAACAAGGCCAAAAACAACAAAAAACACCCAAAAAAACACAGACATATTCAACAACAAAACAGCCCAAAACACATGAAAGCATAGGATTAAATACAATCCTCGGCAGGCCATCCCTCAGAGGGATGGCCTGCCTCGGAAGCCCTAAACCCATAGCTTTCTATGTCTTATGCGCAGTTATACTTGTTGAATAAGTCAATAATAGAGGGGGGTGTACGTACGAGGGCAGGCCCAAATCAGGGTTGGGCCTGCCCGAGTATAGGCCAGGGGCCTCTCGCAAGAGGCCCCTGGCAGTAGTAACAACCCCACAGTAGTAACATGAAGGGGCTGCTAGTAGCCAAAAATGGCTACTTAAAGAGAGGATGAGAAGGCCAAGAAACCGCAAATGCTGGGTATGCAAAAAACCAAGCGTAGGCCACCTATGCAAAACCTGCTACCTAAGACACAACAACAGGGGCAAATACAGCAAAGAATATGGATGATTTATTAAAGCTTAGGCCAGCGGATTTAAAGGCATAATATATTTTCGAGCTATGGAACTGTCACAAAAATTGCGGAAAATCGTAATAATGGTTGTTAATACTTTGTTTTATCTTGGTTTCGGAATGTTTATTGGCTCTGTTTTGGTGAGGTTGTTTGGTATATGAAGCTTCCTTTTGAGTTGGATGAGTGGCAGATGGATGTTTTGGCTGCTGAGGGTAACCTGTGTATTTGTAGCGGTAGGCAGGTGGGTAAGAGTATGGTGATAGCTATCAAGGTTTCCGAGTTTATCGCTTCCAAAAAGGGGGTTTCTGTGCTTGTGGTGAGTGTTACTGAGGATCAGGCTGAGTTGATGATTCAGAAGATTCTTTTGTATTTGCATGATAATCATTCTAAGTTGATTGCTAGGGGTAAGGATAGGCCTACTAAGCACGTTATTAAGCTTACGAATGGCTCGGAGGTTAAGAGTAAAGCCGTAGGCCAGTACGGTCTTGGCATCCTTGGCCTTACAATTGATGTTCTTGTTTGTGATGAGGCTGCTTATATGCCTGAGGCTATTTGGGCTAGTGCTACTCCTATGTTGTTGACTACTGGTGGTCAGATCTGGCTTTTATCTACTCCTAATGCTCAGACAGGGTATTTTTATGAGGCTTATACTAATCCTGGTATGGGTTTTAAGACTTTTCATGTTAACTCTGAGGATGTTGCTGCTCGTAGGCCTGAGCCTATGCGTAGAACTATGCAAGCTTATTTGTTAAGGGAGAAGGATCGTATGACGAGCCTTCAGTATTCTCAGCAGTATCTTGCTCAGTTTCTTGAGGAGCTTAATCAGTTGTTTCCTGATGTTTTAATTTCTGATTCTCAGACTCTCCAGAGGCTTTCTTTGATTAATCCGTTGCAGGAGTCCCTCAATTCCTTTGCTTCTGGAGAGTTTTTTCTGGGTGTTGATGTTGCCAGGATGGGTGGTGATGAGTCTACTTTTGAGGTTTTGGAGAAGAGGGGAACTTCTTTGGGGGATTCTTTTTTTCATAGGGAGAACTTGATGCTTAAGTACACTTTAACCACGGAAACCATTGATAAGATTTTGGAGCTTGATAGGTTTTATGATTTTAAGACGATTTATGTTGATGATGGAGGACTTGGTGTTGCTGTGTTTGATCAGCTTCTAAAGGAGGATCAGACCAAGGGCAAGGTCGTAGCCATTAACAATGCGTCAAGGGCTCTTGATAGGGATGATAAGCGTCACAGGAAGCTTTTGAAGGAGGACTTATATATTAATTTGAAGCGTATGATGGAGCGTAAGCAGATATACTTATTAGATGATAACGAGGTTTTTACGAGCCTTAAGAGCATAATCTTGGAGTTCACCCAGAAAACGGGTGAGATTCGCATCTACGGTCGTTACAGTCACATAGCAGAAGGATTGATTAGGGCTGCTTGGGCTGTTCGAAACACACATTTAAATATCTATTATGAGGCTCAGTGAATCATGGCTGATGCAGGATTTTATGCTTTGAACGCTGACATTCAGGCTAAGGCAGGGCTTGGAGCTAGCGCAGTTTCTAAACTTACTGCTTGGACTGACCTAGTGATTAGAGGCTGCGAGTGCGAGATTAATGTTGCTGCAAGAAAAGTTTTTGCTAATAGCAGAGCAAATTTTTTGCTCTTGCCAGCGGACACCCAGGTCTTGCTAACGGACATAGCGAGCAACCTCGCAGCGATCTACGTCATCTGCTATGATATGAGCGGCTACACATCCAGGGTTGAGGCCGAGGACTTAATAAATGTGTTAAGAGACGCAGCCCTCAGAGGCCTAGCGATCATAAAGGAGAAGAAGGATCAGGACTTCCTGACCTCAGGGGTGTGAGCATGACATTGAATTTCGGTCTCTTCCCTGAAAGAACTGCCGAGGTTAGTGATGAAGGAGCTTTGAACACAAGCTTCAATGGCAATCAAATCTCTTTGGCAATATTTTCAGGAGAACTTGATGTGGGAAGTATTCTTAATGTTTATGATAATGATGTCGCAACATATTTGGGAACATCCAGTCCTCCTACCACTCCTGGAACGAGATATATCCTTTTGACTTTTAATAAACTATTTAAGAATTATGTGATAACACTTTATTTCAGCGCTTATCATCCTGGAGGATCAGGAACTACGACGGTGACTTTTCAGAGCAGCATCAATAATGTTGACTGGACTGATTTATCGGAGATAATCGTGACCAGTGCAGAAACCGCTCGGAATTATAATGCCGTGATAGCGAGCATGAAATATCTCAGGCTTAAGTGCTTGACTACTTATAACGGCGCAGCAGGTTGCGGAGGAAGGATCTACGAGATGTTCCTTGTGAAAAGATGATGATCGAATCAATACAGGAAGATATTAATTACACGAAAACTGGTAATCCCAAAAGGGATGAGATCAATACGCAGCTGCTTTTGCTAAAGCTAATCCTTGACGAGCTAAAAAGAATGAACAGTGGAACATAATGGTTTATACAGAGATTAATTCGGCGATAAAAGGAGATAATGTTAGCGTAATCACTGACTTCTCAGTAGATGCTCGCCAGACAGACGCAGCAGTAGGAACTGACGAGACAGAGTGGAGCAATCCCAAGGCTAGCCAATACCTAGGATATTATAAAAGTATTCCTGAGCTCAAGATGGCTATTGATGCTAAAGCTACTTGGACTATAGGCAAGGGTTTCAGCAGCAATCCTTTAACAACCATCAGATTAAGCACTATTAAGGGTTTTGGCAAGGACACTTTTAACAGCATCCTTGAGAATATGATCCGTGAGTATCATATTTATGGTGATGCCTTCTCAGAGATCATCAGGGATGATGATAAATTAGTTAATCTCAAGCCATTGGATCCTGGCACTATAACCATTATCGCTGATAAGAAGGGACTCATTAAGCGTTACGAACAGGATATTAGCGGTCAGGAGACCAAGAAGTTCGAGCCAGAGGACGTACTTCACCTTACCAGGAACAGAATTGCTGATGAGATACACGGCACGAGCATCATTGAAGCTTGCGAATGGATAATCCTCGCCAGGAATGAAGCAATGGCAGACTACAAGAAGCTCCTTCACAGAAACATTTATCCAGTAAGGATATGGCATCTCGACACCGATGTTCCAAGCAAAATAGCTACCTTTAAGGCCAAAGTAGCCGCCTCAAAGGGCGAGGGAGAGGACATATTTATCCCTAAAGGTGCTGTAGAAACGGAACTAGTATCCGTTCCTGAGAATAGCAGCTTGAACCCTATGCCCTGGATCCAGCAGCTTAACCAATACTTTTACCAGGCAGTGGGAGTTCCTCAGATCATAATCGGAGGAAGCCAGGAATTAACTCAGACGGCAGCCCAGATAGCTTACCTGGCCTTTGAGCAAACCATAGAAGAAGAACAGCTATACATTGAAGAGCAGATCCTGGTTCAGATTAATCTTGAGATAGAGCTCGAATTCCCTGCAAGCCTACAAAACAACCTATTAAGCGGCGAAGCAAAAAATGGCACACAAGAGCAGCAACTTAACCAGCCCAGTATCTTACAGCCTCCCATGATGCGTGAGGGGGTGCAGTAACAATGGCGACAACTAAAAAACCTAAACCCGAATCAGTAGCTGTTAGTCCTACGAGCACTTATAGAGTTCCAGTAACCGCTCCCTCAGTGGCAGCACCAGCAGCCGCCAAGCCAGCCAGTTCAACAAGCTCAGCTGTTAAGCAGGCTTACTTCGGAGCAATCCCTTCACAGCCTCAATCAGTCCCTCCGCCAGTATCAGCTTATGGCACTAGCAGCGCTCAGTATGGCCAAGTAAGCCCAACAGGAGTAATTGAAGTTCCTCCAATACCTTATCAACCAACATCACCAACTACTAAGCAACCATCAGCTGCTCAAGGAACAAGTCCTTCGCAACCCTCGCAGACTACTAATAAGCAACTATCAGCTGCTCAGGGAACAACCAATAATCAAGTCAGGAGGGTGACCATAAATAATCCTGACGGAAGCATAAGCAACTACAACGTAGATCCCAAGTATAGCTACATCTCCCAGACAGGCAAGTTCGAGT
>Ga0315289_10008417_pt1 | contig 14922 bp, 15 predicted proteins | sample YL17G11_40_MG_FD_203452 | JGI IMG/M metagenome (GOLD analysis project Ga0315289, IMG submission 203452) | Sediment microbial communities from Yellowstone Lake, YNP, Wyoming, USA - YL17G11_40 | ecosystem: Environmental > Aquatic > Freshwater > Lake > Sediment | place: USA: Wyoming | collected...
AAGGTGCTCAAGCGGCGGGCCTACGGCTATCGGAACGACCGGAACTTTATGCTAAGGATCCTTAACCTAATCCACACTGAATGACGTAGAGCCCGGGGGACGGGATTCGAAGCCGCGACAGCCCGGCCAGCCTATAACTACCAGCACAGTGCATCCATGGGCCGGATATGGAGCACAGTGCATTGCATCCTATAAGTGATCGGCACAGGGTGGGTCCGAGTTTCCCCTGACGCCCACGCTTCCGTGCTATAATCGGCCCAGCCCTCAAGCTCCTTTCAGGATCACTTTGCCGACTGATTGCTCGGGGCAGCATAGGACTCTGGACTCCGGCAAGGCCATCGCGGACGCGGGAAGACGCATTGGTAGGCATCGGCAAAATCGTCACAGGCCCCATCTTGGATGAGCCCATGCGGGTCGAGACCGTCGTGTCGTCTGGCAATGATGCATGGACTTTAGGTCTCGTTGGGACGCGTTCAGAGCGATTTCGGCGCGTCACCCTGACAGCATCTGAGCTAGAAGCGCTCACCATTGTCGACAGCGGCAAGACGTTCGACGGCGAGGGACGTCTGCTGCGCCTTGGTCTCCAGGCATACGCTCTGGGGATCGCGTACGAGTTCGACCTGTGGGGCCCAAGAATAGCATCCGACGCGTTCACGCGGCCATCCGCTCATATTCGTGATGCAGGCCACCCAGTACGGGCCGTGCCCTGAGCCAGCCAGCGTTTGGCGGAGCGGCCCGGACAAGCGCTCCGTTGGGCAGCTGCGGTCAGATTCGGACGAGATTCTTGGCCCCCACAGGTTCTGGGGGTATCTCAAGCGCCGGCTGGCGGCCAAGGGAGGCATCCGGCGGGAGAGGTTGCCTCTGTATCTGGCAGAGTGTGTGTGGCGGTACAATCATCGGAAACTATCAGCCCAAGAGCAGGTCAGGAGCTTGTTGAATCTGCTCTAAAGCTAAGTCAGTGGCTGTTTTGGGACTATACCCATTCTTCTTGGAACCCTGACTCTTCAATTGACCCACTTTGTCTCCTGGCGAAGAGAAGGTACTTTTGGAGAAGTATCTTTTGCCGAGAACAATTTAGCCCTGCAAAAAACGTCTAAACACTTGGAGAGGTTTAACAAGAAATAGTCTATAGACATTCAAGAGAAACTGATCGTTGAACCCAAATCTCAACTTCTCCACATGGCCATCTACGCAGGCAATCCACTCGTCTCTTCCTATTAGATGGGGGTCTATGTGGTGCATTCCTTGCCTATTCCAACTCGTTCCGGTCGCTTTCAAAACGGGATTACCACGAACTTCCTGCTCCTTATAGCTCGTAGTTGTGAGCTCTGTTATTTGGAACGCTCCGACCTGACGACCATAAGTTGGTGCGCAATCTTGAGCGTATCTGATTATCATTAGACGGTCTTCAAATCGTACGACCCTTCCACCGGGTCTGGCGATGTGTGCATTGTCATTTATGATGGGGCTTTGGGGATGTTCTGTCCATGGACCCATTAAGTCATTAGCATGGTGGAGACGTAGGATGTTGCTCTCAGGTGATGCTGTGAATAGCCACCACTTATCGTGGAAGTGGACGACAGAGGGATCTGCATAAGCTCTCCCCTCAATTAGAGTCCCCATAAATGACCACCTAGTAGGAAAATCAATTGCTTTATACAATCGTACGGAGTTCGTTCCAGAGCACTCGGGAATCATATAATGTTCATGTTGCCATTTGAAAACATAAGGGTAGGATAGATGAAAAGGTTCCTTGAGAACAATTTGCTCATATTGCCAGCTATAATTGTCATTACTTGTAGCAACCCCTATTTCACCCCGATTAGTATGTATGTTCAATACCTCAAAGAACATGTACCAGGTAGATTTCTCCTTTACCATGAACGGATCGGCGACAAACGCTGCCGGGGCATCGGTTACATCCTTAGCAGTTAAGACAGGATTTATGTTCTTGATGGAAACAAAACTGGTGGGAGATGTCCCTGCGTAGATTCCTATCGACCACACTGGGTTTGTAACTATGAATGGTATGCCATGGTTGCGCGCAAGACGAACAAAACACATCGCTATTTTGCCCCACCCTCCATAAACCAAGTAGATTAGGCTCATTACGCCCTGTCCGATTATCCACGCCACACCAACTCCAACTAAGGTATTTCGAGTCAGTAGATAGCTTAATCCAAAGATTACTAAAGCACCTATGCAGTTCACTAAAATAATTAGTTGCACTTTATGTCTTACATAGAATACAGAACTTCCCATATTATTTATGGAGAGAAATATTCCGCTGATCGCAAGTAGTTGAAGGGTCATAGACCCTTCGCTTGAATATCGCTCACCAAAACCCAACAATATGTATTTCCCAAAGACCAAAGTTATTACAATTGCAGGAATGAGAATTGAGAAATTCATTCTTATCGCCTTTGCCAAATAGTGGGCTATTTCTGTCTCATTGTAAGAGCCTTCTGCAAATAGCGATTGCGAAGTTGCCATTGGTATGATATATAGAAGAGTTGCAATGGTCATGTCCATGTAAAAGTATGCCGCAAAATTTGCGTCTAGCCTATGCAGAATCATTATCGGTAGAATCAATACCGGCAGTGCTCCAATAGAACCCGCCACATAGTTCTGCAGCCCAAATGTAGCCATCCGTTTGACAACCTCCTTGCGTATGATGGGTTCTATTGAATAATTGAATTTAGCGATCAGAAATACCAGACTTAATGTGAATGCGACAACAATAGAGATGCCTGCGCACGCAAATAGGCCGTATGCGCCCAAACTCATTAAGAAGATGGGAAGAGCCAACTTAACAAGGCTGGAAACAATGTTCTTGATTACTATATATTTTGACGAGCGGTAAGCGATGAACACATTGTCAGAAATCAAATTGAGAGCAGAACAGACGACAAATAGTACAAGCAATATTGCATAGAGAATATTATGCCTAACGAATAGTAACTTTGGCGACAATATGTCCATGCCAATAAGAAAGATTAGAGCCATCAATGCGGAAGCCGATGCAACGAGACAAAAAGACGTGTTTATTACTTGGTTTTGGTGGTCGGATGTCGGCAAGTACCGAACTACTCCATTGTTGAAGCCAAGCAGGCCAAAAGTTGAAACTAGCGTTACAACTGATATTAGAGTCGTGGCAATTCCCACCTGCTCGGACTCAAATAACCTTGCACTTATGATCCAAAAGCAAAAGCCGACAACGGCCATTACCGCCGTACTTAACATTAGATAAATGGAATTTCTGTATAAAGAGTCGTTTGCCAGATGCTCAAAGAGTCTAGATATGAATTTCATATCGGACTTTCATCCATAAGGAGGATGATCTCCAAAAAGCAAGGAGGGCAACAATGGATAGTACCATGCCAAGATAAGTGTGAAATAGTCTAGCCGGCCTGCCCTCCGAAAACGAGTTCAGACCCAATGTTACTCTTCGGCGAAAGACAAGGGATACTGGGTCGAAGAAAGGGGGCATCTCGATTGAGCAGCAAGAAGCACACGGCGGAGCGACGTGTAGCGGCGGGCGATGTCGGCCGTGCGATCATCGCAGTTGTCGGCGGAGTTAGGCGGTCATACCCAGTAGGGCCGCTTCACTGACCAAGAGCGCTGTTGTGATCGCGAGTCTCGCCATCAGTCAATCCGCTTTGGGAAAGTGCTTCCCGTTGGTCGCCAGCTTCCGCCGCAGCCGTTCGTAGCCGCCCCGGGCAACGCGCGCGAAGTGGTACGCGAAGCGGTACTGGAGCCGGGCACGCCGGTTGCGGAAGACGAGCAGATCCTGGTTGAAGTGCTCCTCGGTCCGGAAGTGCCTCTTGTAGTGGCCGTAGCCGCGCATCCAGTCGACGCAGCGCACGCCCCGTTCGAATGCGTCCTTGATAATCTGGAGATTGAGCGCCATGCCGAGGTGGAAATGGGCCCACTCCGGATCAGGGTTGAAGCCTGCCGAATAGTGGTACTGCACCCCGCCCCGCAGGAACCCGTAGTTGATGGCAACCGTCTGGTCCTCACACCTCAGGGCCGATATCCTGAGCATTCCCTGCTGAGCGAATCGTGCGGCAACCTCGTGGTAAAAGCACCGTCGCTGCTCGGTCCCAAAGATGCCGGGCATGCCAAGCGAGCGCCAGCGCCGCGTGTGGAGGTCGAAGAGCTTCTCCATCGCCGCGTGTACAGCGCCCTCGTCATCGCTGACCGTAATGAACGCCGCCGCCGGCTCGGCGATGAGCTTGCGCGTCTTACGCGAGAGTGTTGCCTTGTAGCTGTCCCACGTCCCGTTGATGGGGATCAGGTGAATGTCGCTTCCGGGCTTGAGCTGCGTCAGCCAACCCCTCGACTGGGCGCCGGCGACCAGCCTGCCGACCGTGCGCGACGAGGAGGGAAGCTCCTGAAGGTGGAGGACGTCCCACGCGGGCTGCCGCGCGAGCTCATCACAGAAAACGGCGACGATCTCGTCCTCACGCCCCTCCGCCGCCAAGAGGTCCTGATAGTCAGCAATCGAGTCGCGGCCCAGCGCCGAGCCAATGAAGCGGAGAAGCCGCAACCCGCCGAAACGTGCCTCCGCGAAGGGGACGATGCCCACCAGGTCGCCGCCATCGCGAAGCGTGAACAGCCAGAACGGCCGGTCGCCACCGTAGTACTTGGCAACGGTGTAGCACCACTCCCACGTCGAGAACGGCGTGAGGTCGGGGCAACGCTCTTCGAGCTGCCGCCACTCGTCTCGGAGGGCTTCGATCTCAGGCAGCGTGGTGAGGCGCGATGCTTGGGCCCGCCCGTCTAGGGTCGTGCTCATCGACACACCCCCTCCAGTTTTGGAGGTCGGGGAGTAAACTCGATAATATATCTATTTCTTACTAAACATTGTTGTATCTTCCAATCATCTCCAAATATATTGTTGCAAGCTTGTCTACGTGCTTTTCTATCGAAAACTGTTTGCCTTCTTGATGCGCATATTTGCCCATTTTGTCAAGGAGTTCTCTATCTGAAAGTAGCTGAATGACTTTTTCAGCAATTTGGTCTGAACTACCCGGATCAACCAAAAAACCTGTTTTGCCATCTTCAAGCCATTCAGGTATTCCTCCAACTCTTGATGCAATGACAGGCCGACCTACGCTCATTGCCTCCACGCCAACTAAGCCAAAAAGTTCAGGCCCTATAGAAGGTACAACAAGAATAGCAGCACTACCAATATGCCTTGAAATGTCATTGTTTTCTATCTGACCCAAGAACCTTATTTCATCGTTTAAGCCTAATTGCCCAACTTTGCTATTGAGATTTTCCCATTCTGGTCCATCCCCAATAATTGTTAGACTCATATTAGGGACTTTTCTCAAGATCATAGGCATGGCATCAATTAAGTAGCCTACTCCCTTTTCGTGACTCAATCTGCCAGCATATAATAATATGTTGTTACAATTCACTATCTTACTAAAATGGCTTAGCTGAATTCCATTAGGTAATACCCGTATGTCACCAACAATATTCTCATGTAATGACCTGGAATATTTGCTTGGAGAGATGAATACATCAATTTTCGGCAAAAGTAATCCCCAGACAAGAGACTTCACCTTTGCATGAATATAGTTTGCTAGCCCCATACACCTAGCGCATTGTCCTCCATACAAGACTTCACAGACATACTTCTTGTGAGGTTCTACATTGAACCCCAATGGTCTTCGCAAGTACGTCCCATGAAGAGTTAATATCTTCGGAAAATCATTAAGGCAGCACAAGATGGAGCCGGTGACTTCTTCGTCCATGCTTTGGATGTGAACAATATCAGGTTCAAATTCTGTTACGACTCTCTTCAGTTCGAAATAGGATCTTAGATTGAAAAGGTGGGAAAAGGACTTTAGTATTCTGCTATTCATTTCTGCAAATTCATAATCACTGAAGTGTCTAGCATTTGAATTATTATTGCTTGAGAAGATCTTGACTTCGTGGCCTCTTTTAGCCAACTCGCTCTTAAGATTGAAGGAATATGTTTCTCCTCCCCCAAACTCCCATCCATAGTATTGAATGAACAATATTTTCATATATCATCACGGCCTAATAGCGATCTATATACGATCAAAAGCTTAGCGATCCAACGGTTTGTGTCAAAGTTGTTTATGCGGTCCAATATATTGTCTTGGGTTCGCGAATATAGTTGCGAATCAGTGAGCATTCGTGTCATTTTGTCGGCGATTTCGCGGGGGTTGTCAACATCGTCTATGTAAATGCCTCCATTTCCTACTGCTTCGGGGATACCTCCAATCCTTGAGGCGATTACCGGTAGCCCAGCTGCTTGAGCCTCAAGGAATGTTATTCCAAATGCTTCTGCCATATTGTCATACCGTTTCGGGCATAGTACGTACAACTTTGATTCCTTAAGAAGCGCAATTTTCTCATTCTCCGATAAACCCCCGCAAAACGTAACGACGTTATCGAGATGCAATTTATCAGTTAACTTCTTCAACCTATCTTCTTCTGTGCCTTCGCCGATTATTAGAAACCTATATTTGCTTAAGATTTGTGCCGGTACATATTCTATTGATTTAACTACCGTATCGATATTTTTGGCCTTTTCAAGCCTACTCATTACTACTACTTGGTTTCTTCGTGGTCTCTTGTCACTAGTTCTGTATTTCTTAACATCTATAGGTGGATGCATAAGTTCTGTTCTTTTAGTGCTTTGTGGATAAAGGCCAACTAATAGGTTGCGTGTATAATTGCTGTAGCAGAGTATTTTGGCAGCATTATTGGCGATATATTGTATTGGATATGCTTTCCTTACTTCCTCTGCATGGCAATTAGCCACAATGGGTTCCTGTACGCCAAAAACCGCACAGTACAATTTTGCCCGAGTGATATGAATTATGTCCGGCTTGAATTGCTTAATGAACTGCTGTGAGATTCTATAAATCATATTGTTATAGACAAAGTCCCTAAACCCTCCATCGATTGCCAAACTACTCAAAGGATTCAATATCTTGTGAGGCGCGAAGTGGGAATTGCGGGTTGCAGAGGTATAGAACAAATCCCTCGTGCTTAAGTATCCACGGTTACTAATACTACTCCCATCAAAATTGAGAAGCCTCACTAGAACCCCGGCCGCTCTCAATCCTTTCTCCAGAGCATAAGTTACAGAACCGAGGCCTCCATAGCGAGGTGGGTAATCCATCGTGACAATTAATACCTTTAGCCTTTTGTGGGACATATAGATATGCGTTCTATTTGAAGATTTCCGAATAGCCGTTGGAATATACTCTATTCTTATTCTGATTCAAGAACTCAGATGGGAAATTATATGATATTTCCCGAGCACTCTTGTCAAACACGACTGCCAACTTGTCAGTCGTATTAGAATAGCTAGCGTAGACATAGGCATTCTTGTCTATTGCCGACGGGATGATATCCGTCATTATGTAACCCTCGCGCGTCGAATGAGGGGTAATCGATGAATATGGTAGAAATTTGATCATGGCATATTCATCTGCATAGACAAAAGAGGCTTTGTCGTGGTGATCTGAAAGCCATTGTAATGAACTGTGCTCAGAATTGTGAAAATAGTATCGGTCGTAGAATGCCCCAAACTTGTTGAGTTGTAAGTAGGCGGGTCCACCCGCAAATTGCCAAACCAATCCCGAGGTAAATAGAAAATATATCAATATTGTCGATAAAGACAGAACAAATATAGGCTCTCTTGGTCGAATAGATAACACTCTCCAGATGAAGGAAAGCCCCAAAATCATTGGTAGAGCTAGCAGAATCAATGATTGCTGGACAAGTCGCTCAAAATTATAGGCCAGAGACAGGAATCGTGACAGCGTGAATGCGAGAATTAGCACCAAAGAAATGGAACACAAAACTCTATATTCAATGGTCGCTATTGTCTTGCCAGTTCTATGCAGAAGGAGATATGTAAACCCAAGAAGCATGGAGATCTTGAGAAATATCGAAATACAGGAGTATACATGGAATATGCTCTGGCCAAAATACCTTGCATAGGGGATTGTTGTGGAATATGTAGGTAAAGCAACATAGTTGGAATATGTTGCCTGGTCGTATCTAGTGATGTCAGGTCTTGAAGACTGGTACTCTCTTGTCGTCTCGATAGAATAGTTTGCAACATCCTGTGTTTTAGATTGTTCCTGACGACTCGAAATAGCAGTGACCACAGCAGCACTCTTATTTCGGAGGAAATCACTTCTAAATGCTTCACTCATGCTATTCAAGGTATTTCTGAAGACATAGACCAAGCTGTCTGAGCTACTCGTTAGCAGTGAGTTCCATAAGAAGGTAAACAACAACATTATTGTTATGATCTTCCAGTTTATGAGTGAGCTCGTACTTACATTCGGCAATCCACCGGCTGTCCTCTTCTCCGACCGACGCTGCCGCCATTGCTTTGAACTGCGCCCTCCAGCTTTCATTGCTGCCGAGGCGCCTCTGCCGCCGTTTTCGCCGTCCAGGACAGCCCCCGGTAGCCGAGGCGCCCAGTGGCCAAGGTGAAACGACCGCTCTCTCTTGCGGCTGCGACGAGCGCTTTCGACAACGCCGCGGCTGCACGCGCCTGCCATCCGGGCACGGCTGGCTGCTCTCCCCGCTGCGGCGCCTTCGATTCGCTGGCCGGCCGCGCGATGGGCTCTTTCGTGGTCTTCTGCTCCGGCTTGGCTTCCGGCGCTGGTAGTGCCTCGAGCGCAAGCGATGCCCGGGCGCGGGACTCGTCGTATTCGGCGCGAAGCGAGCGATCGAGGAGGACGGACCTTGCCCGGGCCAGGCCCTCGACATAGTTCCCCTGGGACTCGCCCGTTGCCTCTTTCGAGTGGAGCGTCCGCAGTATCGAGTAGGCACGGGCGATGAGCGGTGCCTCAGCCGAGGGATCGACCCGCAGCAGCTCATAGTAGTCGACCTGAAGGCGCTGTCGCCCTTTGAAAAGGCGGAGAGGGAAGGGAGGATCTTTTGGGGCCTGGGCGCTCTCTGCTCGCTCCCGCCGCAACTCCTGCACGCGGGAAACTGTCGCATCGTAGGCGCGCCGCTGCTCGGCGACGGCAAGGATCTGGTAGGCCGCGTTGAGAACGAAGAGTTCGTGCTTGGCGCTTCTCCTTACCAGCTTTTCGGCGTGCAACCGGCTTGCCAGATACCAGTACGCCTCGGCGATCAACTCGTAGGGCGCATCGGGGTCCACTTGTAGCAAGTGGTAGTGGTCGGGTGGCCCTGCGGGAGAGTCGTGTCCGTCCACGTGTTCCTGAGCCTTCACGGCACGGCCCTCGCTATTCGTTGAAGACATTTATCACCATCAGGTTTGATGACCTGCCCCCGAAAACGAGCCCACCCTCTATGTTACTCGTACAGGTAGCATCTGGTGTGGCAGAGCCATGTCTTCTGGCCACGGCAGCACCGTGTCCGGCGCCGGTGGCCGGTACCCCAGGGAGCTGTGGGGTCGCACCACATTGTAGTGCCGCCCGCGCGCTCGACAAGCACCCTTGCCTCAAGAAGCGTTTTCTGAAGCAGGTCATATCTTTAGCGCTGTTGAAAATGACGTTTTAAGTATACGTCGGATTGTTGCTATAACGAATAACATTAAGAACAAGAACATGGCAATATAGGTGGTTGAATAGAGAGACACAACCAACGAAGAATAATAGACAACAAAAAGAGTAGACCCTTTTCGCCCTGGTAATCTATCTGAGAACAATACAGACAGAAGTAGGACTAGAAACAATATCGCAATCTCTTGTCTTGCCAGCATGGCAATCTCTAGTATGAATGAAGGTTGAACAATAAAAACTAGTACTGAGAGAAAAGCAATATTCTTGTTTGTTAAGTCGTTCACCATGTAGTACATACCGACAGGGGCAAAGCTAAAGATTAGTGGATAGAGCAACTTGAATACATACTCGTCGCCAATTTCTGATACAAAAGACAACATTGTTGGCAAGATTGTAATGCTTAAACAAGAGTTATAGGCGTTCTGAAAATTAGACATAGACCACAACATTGATCTTTTCGTCAGTTGAAATACGTATAACTCCTGATTGATATCAAACCCAACCACATGATTACTACGCATCGACAACATCAGTAGTAATGAAGCGGAAATTGAAAACAGTGCCAATGGATACAGCGCTCTTCTATTGATTCTATCACGGAGTAATGCGATTACTAAGCAATAGAGTACGATTTCTATTAACAGGCCGATAGATATCGAAGACGACCCCCCGTTGTTGAGTGTTTGTGCTCCGGCCAGTGCCTGAACAATAAACACTATTGGAATGATAGACAAAGCCATGTGTCTTACATCAGTAAGCGTTAACTGAAACTCCCACCATTTCTGTTTCTCCTTGGAATACGAAATGGGCCCAATACAAACAACACAAATATTTAGGAAGAGAATTGTATTCAACTGGGTCAAAGGCCTTTGAATGCCGATAAGGGGAAGGAGCGTGTTCAAGAACAAACCGCCAAACATAAGTATCGAAAGGCTTAAACCTACTGAGTGGACAACCTGATTAAGCCGACTGGACAAAGCAATTCCCATCAACCTAAGCAGTAGAAAACCGGGAAAGATAAGGAAATATGTTAATAGGAAGACTGAGCCAATTCCCAAGACATCCCAATCTGAGAGAATTAGCGCTGAGGACACTATCTGGAGTAAGAATACTGCCAGATAGCTCATACGATAAGAACATCTCACTTTCATGCTTATAGCCTGTCGATTGATTTACCTTTATCGGAGCTAGGACACACGAGTGATTGTGTCGCTAAAGTTACTTAGTCGCCTTTTAAGAACTATAGGCAAATATTTATGTCTTTTACCTAAGTTCAATGCGATAAATCTTAAGGAATCTACAGCGAACACATATAGCACCCAGTAGTATTGCTTCTCTTTCAATAGAAACGCGACTTTACTTAAACATCTTTGCAAACTATTTCTGACAAATAGAATGGAATCGTGGTTTGTACCCATTTGACTATAAGCAATTCCTTGGTCAAAGTGTAGCTTTACAATTCTGGGTATAGTATACATATGAGAGTGAACTACAGCTGCCCTAGGTTCGTAAACAATGTCATAACCCTTGCTAATAACTAAATTCGCCCAACAATTATCTTCACTCACCAGCAGGTCATTAAGAAATGGGTATCTAATCAATACCTCTTTTCTTAAGGCTGAATTTACATCAGAAAAAATCACATTTCGATAACGCCTATTCGTAATAGACAATACCTCTCCCTTGTTTGGGTAATCCTCCCTATATGAATATGTATCTGGAGGCTTACAACCTTCTTTGGGTATTTGTCTTCCAAAAACCCCGGCAACTTTTGTATCATCAAAATGTCGGACAAGGTTACTGACCCAATTACTATCAAGTGGGAGTGCGTCCTGAGCTATATATACTACATATTTGCCTCTTGCTAACTCAGCTCCTAAATTTCTTGTTTTGCCATGTCCAAAATCTCTTACGCTAACACTCTGTATCTTATCAATAGGATAACCGGCCGCAATTTCCAATGTCTCATCTGTTGACGCTGTGTCGATCAAAATAACCTCAAACTCAACGCCTGTTTGAGAATAGATTCCATTTAAGAGTAGCCTGAACTGCTTACCAGCATTTCTTGTCAATAAAACTATCGAGGCATCTACCTTTTTCATATCATGAGTCTTTTGTAAATACTCTCTATCTTCCGCCCAATTGTTCCCCACGAATAGTGTTCTTCGACAAGTCTTCTTCCATTCTCGCCCATTTCTCTGCCAAGCTTAGCGTTTCCTAAAATTGCAGTTATGGCGTCTGCTAGAGCCCGTGAATTTCTTGGTTCGACAACAATTCCACAATCATTTTGTATCACGTCTTTAGCAACACCAACAGTATCGGTAGCAATCACTGGGGTTTTACAAGCCATTGCTTCCAGTAGAACTATTCCGAACCCCTCTATCTCAGTTGATGGTAAGACAAACAGCGAAGCTCTATCATAAAGAGTCACCAAATCTTCTTGTTTCTTTGCACCCACAAACTCTACACATTGGCCAATATTTAGGTCGTCTGCTTCACGAATATAGAAGTCCTTCAATTCGCCTTCGCCTACGATAGTTAATTTAATATCGGGGATTGATTGTCTAACCAACTTTATCGCCCCTAGTAAGTAACCAAGCCCTTTAAACCTATGGTGTTTATCTAAGATAGAAACAAATAGAAGTGCATGTCTCTCCCTTGCAGTATTAAGTGGCTTAAAGACCTCGCTATCTACCCCATTCGGAGAAGTAGATATCTTGGTTTTGTATCTTTTCAAGATATGGCTTGTATTGGAAAATGACTTCTCCCATTCTTCATTCACAATGATAATCTTATCGGCCAATGAAAGGGATAATAGAAATATTGTATGTAAATAGATGTCAGTAATGATCTTACTCAAAAAGCCTGGTTTATCCATATCGTTATGAATTGTAATGACTGACCTTTTCCCCATGAGTCTTGACAGAAGAATACTCCAATCGCAAGTCCAGGGAGTTGGCATATGGGTGTGGATCACATCAAAATCACTTCTAAGGATTGCCCGCGGTAATCCTAAACAAATATTGGTATTGGCTATTTTGAAAAAATAGGGTAATCTCTCTACCTCTATTCCCTGGACATTGCCAGTCTTTGATTGAGGCTCATCAGCACAAATTACTTTTACTGTGTGACCCATTTCTACCAGTTCTTTGGAGAGATAGAATACATGATTTTCTACCCCTCCAATGTAGGGATGGAATCTAGCTGGGGTTTGTAGTAGTTTCATAAGGGCGTTAACATGAGTCTATTAACCTTGATAGTTACATATGTTGAATAGTGCCCGGACAACTGACGACCCACTTCGATCCCGGGACGGACCGCCGCCACTCCGCGAACATACTCGGGCCGGTAGAACGGGCTTTGGAACATCGGGGCGGCGCGCTGGATCGTCGTCCAGGCTTGGATTTCGTCGGCCGTCAGGGCCAGCGCGGGGATAACGCGTGTCTGCATGGCGATCGCGTCCTCAGCAGCGAGTTGCGGGGCAACAGGCCTGCGGGGACGGCGTTTCCGTGGCGACCCTCTTCAGCCAGATTTCCCGCCAGAAGAGGTAGTTGTTCCGTGGGCAGTTTCGCGCGCAATGTCCCTGGCACGTCACGCCGTCCAGGATCACCGTGTTGCGCAAGGGGACCATCTCTCCGGTCTGTTCGGAAATGATTTGCGCGACCGGGGCGCCCACCCGGTAACGCCGCCCGCAGTGCTCCAGCATTTCCGGATCGAACCGCAGGCCGCGATTCTTGGCCTCGGCGTTGAGCGTCGCCTCGATCTCCTCGCGGCCCTTGATCTCCACCCACTGGCCGGGCGCCAGGTTCAACGGTTGGCTCGGCGTCCGGACCTCGTGCCCGCGGGGATTCCGGCCGAGCAGCCCGCGGAGGGGAAAGCGGATCCTCCAGCCGATGCGGCCGAGGGCTTCGGCGAGCGTCGCGTCGCCGAAGACCTCGCGCAGGCGGTAGACGGGGTCCCACCGGGGAAAGGCCGAGGTGGCCCCGGCCAGCTCCGTGGATTGGCAGTAGTAGCGGCCGTTACGGATCACGGGCAGTTGTTCGAAGTGCGCGCGAGGAGAGGGGGGCGCGGGGATCGAGTCGCCGCAGGCGCCGGAAGCCGCCTTCAGCCAGGCCGTCTTCCAGAAGATCCGGCAGCCGCGCTGGCAGCCGTCGTGGTCCGCGCCGTCGCAGCGCAGACCTTCGAGGAACACGGTATCCTCCAGGCGGCGGAGACCGGCCCCTTCCACGCAGGTCAGCTTCGGGTTCCGCAGGACGCGAAATCGCCGGCCGCAATAGCGGGCCATTTCCGGCATGAAGGGCATGCCGTCGAGCTTGCCGCCGGCGTCAAGCGTGGCGAGGATTTCGCCGGCGCTGCGGACCTCGACCATCTCGCCCCGGCGGAAGGCCGCGTGCCGGTTACGATCGTTGACCCGTGACATGGAGTTCTCGCCGGGGTGCGTGTTTCGTGCGCGCTTCGTCCGGACGCTTGCGGGCGTGAAGCTCTTCGATGAGGTCTTGATACTGCTGAACCATGCGGTCCAGGGACCAGCGGCAGGCGACCTCCGCCAGCTCGATGAGCATCTCGCGCGCCATCGTCTCCTCCTGGTCCACCGTCTTGCCGGAGCCGCCGGCCTCCTAAATGACGATGCCCGTCGCCGGCTTGCCTGTGTCACCGATGACGGCGCTCAGCAGACCCACCGACACGGGCTTGCAGCCCAGGCCGACAAGTATCGCTCCACCGATGTTGGGATTCTGGACTAGGCCCGCCAGCGTCTTCAGTTGCAGGCCGATGTCCAGCCCGCCGCGGCCGCAGCCGTGGGGATGCTCCACAGCGACGACATCCGGCAGCCGTCGCCCGACCTCTCGCACGACGCCGGCGGCGCAAACGACCGTCGCCAGCACCAGGCAGTGGTTGCGGATACCGATGCGCCCGTCGGGCCGCCGCCAGCCCTCGAAGGTGAATTCGTTGCTCATTGCCTGCCGCCCAGGTTGTGGGTGTGTACGTGGTCGCCACGGGCGATGTCGACGGTCGCCACGCCGATCTCCTCGCCGTAGCGGAAGATGGGCTCGCCAGCCGCGATCGCCGCAAGCGCGATCTTGTGGCCACGGGGTACCGGCTGCGTCGCCGTTAGTTCGCTACCGTCGTCGAGGCGCATGCTGCCACCCGCTTCAACGTCGGCGACGGCGACGTTGTCCCGAGCATCGATCCTGATCGCTCTCACACTCACAGCGCCACTGTAATGCCGTACGCCGGACGGGGTCAACGCGTCGGTCGGGCTCTACGTCATTCAGTGTGGATTAGGTTAAGGATCCTTAGCATAAAGTTCCGGTCGTTCCGATAGCCGTAGGCCCGCCGCTTGAGCACCTTCACCCTGTTGTGCTTGCCCTCCACCATAGCGTTG
>Ga0315289_10008418_pt1 | contig 14921 bp, 14 predicted proteins | sample YL17G11_40_MG_FD_203452 | JGI IMG/M metagenome (GOLD analysis project Ga0315289, IMG submission 203452) | Sediment microbial communities from Yellowstone Lake, YNP, Wyoming, USA - YL17G11_40 | ecosystem: Environmental > Aquatic > Freshwater > Lake > Sediment | place: USA: Wyoming | collected...
CAGCATCGTTCGCTGTGGTGACTAAACTATCATAGAACGTGAACGCTCGTTCGTAGCCGAGGCGTCTAGAGACATTTGAAAAATTGTTCGCCATAAGTTTCCTTATCCAATTGTCTATTTATGTGTTCGCGCTAGAGGCTTGGAACGTATTGGCTACGTTGGCAGAGAGGCTGCTGTCGCCAGGAATATCAGACTCCACTACATACTCACCCCACAAAGCCACACCCGCAGGATGCACGAGGTCTTTTAGGATCGTCTTGTACTTAGTCAATTCAGTCTGTGAACGTACCACATAGGAAAATGTGGTGTAATAGTCCTTATTTTGGAGTTTCTGATCGGAACTCAAGAATCCCTCAGTCGTTTGATATCGACCTGCCCCCTGGAAAAGATTGCTCAACATCACCGCCACGGCATTCGCTCGACCATTGCCACTTGAGGCAAGATTGATCGTCGGCCGTGTCTGATACCCGTAACCGTGATTGGTGATTCGAATGGTCTTGATTTTGCCTACAGGTTCCTTGGTTTGTGGTTCCAAGAGGAAGGAGGCGCCTCCTGAGAGGACCAACTCTGCACGAATATCCGCGCCTGTCGCTGCTGGATTATTCGAAATGACAAGGACTGTCGGCATACTGTCCTGCCGATAGTTCATTCCTCCAATGAAGTACCGTCCATAGATACCCATGCGACGGCCGGTAGACGTGCGCGTGAAGGCAGTATTGACGGTCAAGTGAGTCGTGTTGATGATCGTGCTCACATAACTGGATTCTGAGTTGATCTCAATATGATCGTTTGCCATCAGTTCTGTGGTAAAGAAGGTTCCGATTCCAACGACCTGGACGTTCGAGACTGCGGTATTCACTGATACCGTACCGGTCACTCGTGAGGGACGAAAGTTCGCGGTTTTGATACCTGAATTCGCACTATGGACACTGGTGACTTCGGCCGCGGCGCCAATACCAAGTCCCACGCCTGGAATATTTTCAAATGTTACTTCGTCACCTACCTGATAATTCACTCCGCCGCTGGCGACATTCATCTTCCCAATAATTCCAAAATAATTCAAAGGCACATTCGCTACGGCGACATTGCCATTGGCGGTGATGCCGGTAACTACCACGATAGGGCTATCAATATTCAATGTAGGAGCAGGATTGAAGACTGTCGTGCTACTGGTGATGGTGACCGTGGAGATTGGTCCTACTCGTTCAATCGGTTGTTTTCCTAGAATGAAATCGGTGAATGCCATCGACATGATCGTATTGACGTTCTCAGAAAGTCCTGGGGTAAAGTAGTAATTCGGGTCCGACATGACTGTGTTCGCCCAGAGGTTGAGCGTATCCTGATTGATCGGATAGGAATTCGGATGCACGGCTTCTGAGGTATCCACGGACAACACGAAGACATTCAACCCAGTATTCGGGGTCGATGTAATATAACAGGCTTGTCCTGGTTGATATCCCGCGCCGCCTTGCACCACGGTGATGTTAGAAATCAATGCTGAGTAAATGGCATCCACAATGGCAGTGGCAGTATTCGCGGGAAACCCGCCGCTGACGATAACAGGATCGCCGACATTGTACCCCAATCCCCCATCGGTCAGTGTGATCGAAGACAAATATGATTGCAAGCGCCCGTAGATATCCACGTAGGATTGAGTGTCTGTGTCATACACCCATCGTCCCTTGACAATTTCAAATTGGGTAAAGGTTCCCAAAGGAGAGGACACCGCAAGGTCCAATTGGGTGATTGTGTCTGCGATAATCTCTTGGAGCGTTTCGCTGACCACAGAGGCACCAGAAGTTTGTCCCACGAAACGCACGACGATAGTATTGGTATCAAACACATCAGTCAATTCGTTACCCGCGTAGGTCACTTTGAGTTCGACTCCCGCGGCCGGTGCGATATCGAAAATTATGTACGGCTCATTGGGGGAATGTCGGTATCCTGTAGACTGCAAGACACTGTTGAGGTACACGGCTGGAGTCGCACTCAACGAAGTGTCTAGAGCGCGGAAGCGAGTTGTGGTACCATCGCCATATTGAATCGTCCAGAGGGTCGGGTCAAGGCGCAAGGATGGGGTTGGAGTCCACCCGCTTGAGGACGCTCGCAAGACGCTGGTTTTTGGATAGAACATATCGATATTTTGATTGTACAGCAAACGAAACAGTAACTTGACGGCTTTGGCGGTACCCTTGGAACGATAAAATTCTTTCGCGTGTTGAATGAAGAACGTAGGATTGCTCAACCGATCTGGTGGAAACAGTGGCAAAAATTGTGTAGTGAAATACTGGATGAACCCATCGAGAGTTCGATCCAAGTCCATGTAGTCGGGGATACTTTTGCTTAGATCGATAGCATTACCGGTCTGATCCATCCATTCATAATAACTTTCCACAAATTCAGAAAATGTGTCAAAGTCACTTCTGATGAATTCCGGTAATTGCTGTCTGACCAACAATGATATTGTATTAGCCATAGTGGTTATCTAACAATCACAGAAATGTTAATGGCACTAGCATCGTCAGAATCAAGCAGTAACAGTTGGTTCTGCTGTGTTTCGATGATGGACGCTTCAGGCTCCACACTGATTCGGATATCCTCGCTATCCGTCAAGGATTCAATGACTGTCAAATCACGTATCACCAATTCACCCTTGAAGTAATCCACGGTGCCCACGGTTGGATTGATGTCTACCTTTTCAGAATTCGAGTTATAATAGAAAGTACGCAGCGTACCATACTTGGATTGCACGACCGCAGACGCTTCACCTGCTTGGCCACCCCCACCTGAAATGGTGATAAGGGCAGAGGTGTATGAGGTGCCACGCTTCATGACTGTGATAGTATCTATACGTCCATTCACGATGGTAGCTACTGCTTCCGACCCTGTGCCATCACCCGTCACGGTCACGACAGGAGCCTCGATATATCCGTATCCAGGGTTCGTGATGGAAATAGAATCAACCCCGGTTGACGAATTAAAGACTTCTTCGATATACGCAGTACGCAGGACATTCGACGCATCATACACGGTGAATGCGGTGGACTTCAATGCTCGTTGAATAGGTGCGTGATGTAACTCAGTCGCAAAACTGACCGTATAGGTGGTGCGTACATTGAGTGTGGGGATAATGCGCTTTTCCAAACGTACTGTAGTGTCTGATCCAATAATTGCCGTCAATGAATCGTCGATAGCACGTCCAAATTTAGAAATCACGAAGATCGCCCCAAATTGATTGAATGTCAAGTCTGTATAATTGATGATTGCGGTACGAACCGTATCGGCGACCTGTGCGGCGGTCAAGAGCGTCAACTTCCCATCCACTTCTACGGTGGTATCAAACTTGAGATACACATAATCAGGATCGACCAACTCAGGCGTGATGGTGAGGATCGAAATAGGACCCAGGATTTCTGTCGCAATTCTGACCTTCTCAGCGTCATTGATAATCACGCCTTCCTTTGGCGCAATGCTGACAAAAACTTTCCCGTAGACAGGGGGAATGTTATCTTCTCCTCCCCATACAAAGATGCTCTGAATGTCGGGGTAGAGTTGCTTCAACAACGATTCATAATCCTTCTGAGTCACCGCGCGGCCCTGTGAGGTATAGGCAAGAGGTGCATTGCGACGAATGGAGTCATCAGCTTCTCGTTCTGCACCACCAGAGGCAGAGGAGACTGAAGCCACCGTCACATTGGAGAATCCTCCAATTGATCCTGTCGCAAAGGAATTGGCTTTGTTGGCATCAATCCCTGTGGTGGACAGATAACTAGCAATCACAATGTTGCCATTCGCAAGTGCCTTAGATATCGCACCATCCCCGAAGGTCAATTGATACTTGTTACTCACGGTCGGGCTGAGATAATACACCGCGGTGTTGGCATCCGAATCCGTGATGTCTGCGGATAACGCATAGACCAGAGAGGAGGTATTGAGACTGGATTCTTGCACTGTGACTAAAAGCGTACTGGTATCGATATCATCATTAGGTAATTCAAATTGCGAAGCGGGATTGCTCAATGCGCTGTAGGTGAAGGTCACCACCTGTGGAGTGCCGGATTTGATCTCCAATAACGGAAAGGTGAACAAGCCGTTCTCTTTGTAGACTGATGCAGCCGATGTGGTGACAAAGGTATAGTTGACCCCATCGATGGCCTGGGATTGAAACTCTGTAAATCGATCCATCGTGAGCAGCGATTGGGTGTTACCACCAGGAGGGGTCACCGCCACATTGACAATGGCCGTTGCGGCCCTGCGGCTGACGGGTGTGTAATTCAAGGACTTGGAGTGTGACAACAGAGAATTGCGAACTTGTGCTGAATCGATGAACAATTCGTTTGCCATCATGTTCATATAGAACGCATTGTAATACGTATTGAACGCAAGCAAGTTGACAAGAATCGCCAATGAAGATCCTTCAAAGTTGTAGTCCAAAAAGGTGGACTGGGTATTCAAGAAGGTCTTGAGATTCTGTTTGATCGTTTCAAACTCTAAATCGGCGATAACTAATTTCTCTGCCATGTTGCGGTTCCTTTATCTGACACGTCTAAGAATAAGATCGATATTCAATGGGTTTGCAGAGGAGTTGATGAAGACTCTCAGTTTGATATCATACAGGTTATTATCTTCATCGGGCGTCACCACTACCGACTGGATCGTGCAGCGAGGTTCAAAGTTCTCAATCGTTTCGGTAATGAATCGATTGAGGTCACGCGCAGTGAAATCACTGACATTCTCAAACAACAGTTTGCGAATATTACATCCAATCTCAGGATGAAAAGGCACCTCGTAGTGATTCAGTTGCAAGAGATTCTTGATCGCTGCTACCACCGAGTCGGCATTCGTCTTCAGCACCAAGTCCTTTCGGACAGGGTGGATCGTGAAATCGAGCGAAAAGTCTTGGTAGATAGTCGGTGTTGCCATATGTTCCTATTTATGCGTTATTGTTTGGCGATTGGCTTACTCAGGACATCTAACACGCCACCAGGATTCGTATTCTTGATCGTGTCCAAGACGAAATGAGCACAGGGGTTCTGGTCTAGGGCTTCCAGAGTCAGTGCCACAGCGGCACTTTGTAATTGATTGATACAATTTTGAAGGAATTGGCTGTCTTTATCCGCGATGCCTCTGATGAGGTTGGAGACACCAACGATAGTATTGGTGACATCTGCTACAGTCGCCGCCCCTCGTTCGATTCGTGAGAGCAAACCTTCTATGGTTGCCAGATGAGTATTAAACGCATCCTGAGAGAACAAGCCCGTGGCACCACCAATTACAGGCAGGCATCCACTTCCTGCCTGTAACAGAGTGGTCATTGTCTGCATTTGTGTACCGATAGCCATAATCTGTTGTAACCCTGGGGCTTGGATACCTTGACTCTTGAGTAACCCCGAAAGCCGATCCGTGTGCATCATGAAATTACCCATCGAAGTTCTGACATCCTGAAGAGGATCAGCCGAGAGGTAGGCAGCCGCATCGGCCTGGGTGATACTGGGACTGAATTCAACCCCTGTGGAAATCCCCGTCATTTTGGTTTCCAACTTCGTGACGCTATCACCAAGAAAGTTGACTGAATTTATCATCGGATTTGAAAAGAGACTTCCTGGGTCCGTAGTCATCTTATCGACCAGCGTTTTCGAGACATTTGAAATGCCTGTCGTAGACGCAGGAAGTGTGGGCAAGGACAGTCCTGAAGGAATATGCGAAAAATCTAGATCAAATGCCATAATCGCTCCTTAGCCAGCAAAGACGGTTGACGACCCCATCGCACAGATTGACCCACAGGCTATTGGGTCGCCGATACGCATAACGGGTTGTCCTTCGACAAACACGGTGGGGGACCCGCCGGCGCCAGAACTCGGATGCACGTCGATAAGATTTGTGTGCGGGCCCCAGACATCAATGATCCGCACTGCTGGAATCCCTTCGACAAACACCGTAGCTGCTCCCGTAAGGGTGGGACGTGGGGTATAATACGTCGGTCCTGCTGGATGCCCGCTACACATATCGATTCCCAATCGTACCACAGGCAATGCGACAGGCATATTAGGCTCCCACCACAGGCAAGGGAGGAGGCAATATGACCACAGGAGGTCCATTCAAGTTCATGGGAATGCCATTGAGTGACATTGGACCTATGGTACTACCAAATATACCCAACGCCGCTTGTGTCGTGACTTTGCCTAGTGAATTCAACACGATATCGAGTCCTGCTTCGATGTTGACATTCATGCCTGCCTTAAGGTTGATGCTCCCCACCGTGGTGATATTCAGGTCGCCTTTGACATAGATGTTTTTGTCCGACAGCACAATTTCAAACGCATCCTTATTGATTCGTGTGACTTTGGTGCCATCGGGGTGCGTTTCATCAGACGTGCCTGATCGATGATAGATATGGATTCGTTCGGCTCCTGGGGTATCATCGAATTCGAGAATATGTCCCGATTCAGTTTCCATGACACGATTATAGGGATACTCTGCGGCATAGGGGGTCGCCGGTTCACTCCACGTACCCGGAGCCGCAGTCGGTACAGCCACAGCGATGCTGGTCTTCTTCCCTTGAATCGGCGTCTGACTGATCTTCTCATTGCGAGCAAGCCTCGAAAATGTGGGTTCATTCAAGTGTTCGGGATACCGCGAAGGGATGCCTTCGGTAATCACCGCCCCACCAATCACCGCGGTGACGGCCGTGGGTTTCTTCGGTGCCGAGAAGAGGTCCGACCCGCTGCGAGGATCGGAAAATCCGCTTGAGGCACTAGGACGTTCAACAGGAATACCTGGGATAATACCCATGATAATAGGCACCTGGCATTCCGAACCGTCCAGATAAAAACCCATCACCATGTCACCTTCTTTGATTTGCAATGATGAATTATCATTGAGCGGAATCAGAGGTTGGGCCCACGGCAAATGATCAGTTGGAATCGTGGATTTCATCTCGGTATGCGAACCCGCAATACGGACTCGGCATCGCCCAACCTGTTTAGGGTCTTTGCGATCTTCGACCACGCCTATCCACCAAATAAACTGATCTCCGATATTGGTTTCCATTATGCTAACCTCAGATTAGTGAGAACAGAACTATCGAGCGCGGTTGGCAATTCTTCCACCACCGAGTCCTTCGAGAGTTCAAGAATACAGATATACTTATTGCGGTCAATTTTGTGTTGAATAGCCGTAATCAAATAATTGCCCGAATAGAGTTTGTCGAGTCGCTTAGTTTCTGCAAGACCAATCGCGGCTGTAGGTAGATTGAGTGTGACCACTTGACCCACGCGGAGTGACATATTTCCAGGCAAGGATACCTTCAATTGAAATCCGTGGATACCTGACAGATACGCATTGCGTTGGAGCATCCAGGTTTCCACTTTATTATTGTCGACCGCGACACGATAATAGGAGTCGTTACGTTCTGTTTGAGTAATCCCCATACGATCTGGGCGAGCCTGCAAGAAGGTGTTCTTGTTGGAGTGCTTCGTCTGGCGGAAAAACTCGATGCCGTTTTGTTTTGAGAACTTGATTTGTTGATCAAGAATGTTGATCCGCATTAACTTGCTCGAATAGGTACCCGCTGCCACGGCTCGCATGAGGTCAGGGGCGTTGGTCAATTCATAGTCTTCCGCAGACTCCATTCGTTGCTGGGTATCTGATCGGTCGCTTTTTTCTCGTGTCTGTCCCGCGAGATTCAATGGCATAAAATTCACCACCTGAATGGGGTCTTGCTGGCACAGCAATTCGATAGAGTTGAAATGAAATCCCTCGCTGCTTTCAAAGAAGACAAAGGATGCACCTGTTGCTTGGCTCGTTCGCGCCATACGTGCCAACCAATTGATCGAATAGAACGGGGACCAAAACGGGAGGGTCACGTCAAAATTCCCTGTGGTAGAGGTCAATTCTGATAGAGGAAATTTCGTGGGACTGATCTTGAGTTGATTGTAGGCAATATCCTTGACGATGCTGGAAATGGTTGCTTGGTTGTAGACATCAGAAATCAAAATAGACTCATTGAGCAACACTTCCTCGGAACAAAAGTGTAGGATGTAATCTTCTGAACTGGGGGAGGCTTTCCTACGATTTGTGATTTTATAGATACGGAACGTCTTTTGTATCTTCAGTGTTGTTGAAGGCTTAATCAAGGTCACCGACAAATGCTCGCCGCCCACGATAGGAAGCACATTGATGATGTCCTGGGTATCACTGATGAAGACACTGCCGGTCATCGCATTGGCAAACAGGTCTTCATAGAGGACCAATTCACGCATGACAAGGCGAATGTCCACCTGTTGTCCACTGGAACTGGTGATGGTCAGTTCATCAAGTTGAAAATCTGTTGCAAAACCCAAACCATCAAAAGTAGGCATTAGGTCAATAGGCTTTCAAGTTCAGACACCACTTGTGACAAATGTGTATCTTGGAGGAGCACAATACTGCGCTTATCTTCATTGAGGTTGACTTCATATGTGTAGTTATCGACCACCGCACGGGTCGTGGTTTTTGTGACAGTGACACCACTACTAAAGGTGGTCACCACAGGCACAGGACTAGCGAGAGTCGCATACTTCTCGGCATCGATGATGAAGGTAGCGGTGCTACTATTACCCAACGAATCCGCTTTCGATTCGGTCATGGTGTAATGGTGCGTCCCACCTGATGCCGTCGCAATGGACCCATACTTATTCACGATGTAGCGTACCAAGTTCTGATAATCCTTCGGCCAATCAAGGAGAGGGTCGGTGATGTTATTGAACATGGTGACGACCCAGTGATACTTAGTCGACCCGTAAATCCTGTCAGCAATGGCTTCTGGAGTCTCGCCTTCAATTATCTGATAAGGATAGAACATGCGGGTGTTTCTCGTCAAATTGACAATAGGGGCCGCGCGCCGGAAAATATCAGTGACCCATTCAGTTTCCCCAGGTTGCCCCGAAGGATTCAGCGAGTAACTGATATACGGAAAATTTGAAAAATATGAAGCCGGCATTTAGAACCCCCTGTCGATCAATTCTTTGGTCATAAATTCCAATTCGCGGAATTGGAGTGTCATGCGCGTATTGACTGGCTGATTGTTGTCATAAAAGGCAGTACCCGATGGAGTGTAGTCCAAGGTGATGTTTTGCAAGACACAGGTGGAGATTTTTCCCATCGTATTCACGGAAAACTCAATATCAAACTCGGCTGGCGGCACGTAGTATCGTCCTATGCCAATCCCACCCCCCAACATCTCTGGTGCGGAATGAAATTTGAATTCCCTGATAATGTCTGCGACCTTCCCTGCCTCCTGGGAGGTCTGAGGAGAGAACATGAAATCAAATGTAAATTGGCGTAATTCAGGAGAAACATAGATCACGTCCACTTGTGGATTGATCGCAATACCCAGGATAGAGGCACCAAACTCTTTGCCCATCCCGAAGGTCTCCCCCAATTTCTCAGCCGCCACACCACCAGCATTGCGGGCTTCGGGGGTTTGAAGACTTGCCAAGATACCAGCGGTCCCCCCCTTCTTTGCGGCTTCCGTGGATGACTGATACAACGGCGAGATCGCAGCCAGAGAGGACACTAACCCCATACCAGGAATCGCTGAGAGGTTGGAATCGTTAAATTTATTCGAGTAACTCCAATTCAAACCATCAGGCATGAATAAGCGAATGGCGGTCGCGGTGCGTTTCGTCTTACGTCCGAACCCAACATTGCTATTCCCAAAATTCTTCTGGAGGTTGTTGCCCAGGCTAGCGTTTATTTGTGCAGTGGAGCGAATGGATTGTTTGGTTTTCTTGTCAAAGATGCCATCGCTACTTTTGTTTGTAAAGGTTGAAAGTTCTTGTTTGTTGATATAGAACGTCATCCAGTAGGGATGGCGGGAACTCTTCGAGTCGAGATCACTGGGATATTGGAGAAACGTATAGCTGAACTTGTTCTCAGCCTTTCTCCTATGCTCGCCTTGTGGGCGAGACTCCGGTTGGTAGATAGACTCGGCGGCACTCACGACTTGTTTGACTGCGTCTAGCACGGCCTGCCCCGCATTTGAAACTGTTTCGAATACCCCTGGGTCTGCCATAAATAGCCTCCGTGAATGTTCAATCTATTTATGTCACCTCTTGGAACCCCATGAAAAAATACTACCAAGGCAAGTATACACCAGAAAATCCCCTCAAGTATGCCGGAAATGTTCATGAAATTGTCTATCGGTCCGGATGGGAACGCCAATTGATGATAAAATTCGACCGAGATAGGAATGTGGTCCTTTGGAATTCGGAAGGACTGGCCATACCCTATCGCTCCCCACTAGACGGCGCCCTTCATCGTTACTTTGTGGATTTTGTCATCCAGGTGCGTGGCAAAAACGGCAAGGACAAAACCTGGATCATCGAAGTCAAACCTCACAGCCAAACGCTCATGCCCAAGCAAGGCAAGAAAACCCGTAGGTTTCTGTCTGAAGTCGCCACGTTCGCGGTGAACCAATCGAAATGGACCGCGGCGGCCGCCTTTGCCAAAGAACAAGGATGGGAATTCCAAGTCCTCACCGAGAAACACCACCCCTTTGTATAGCGCATAAATAGAGTCATGACTACAATCGTTTCCCGCATCAAAGAACAAGTCGATCAAAAACAACTCGATCCATCCACGGCGTTTGGACGATCCTGGCTCCTTCAGAAGATGGCCAAGCTCAATCCCACCGCCAAAGATCGTCTGGAGATTATCAAGGACCGTGACGCCCAGCGCAGCCGAGCCATGATGGGTCGTTTCTATTTCTTTGTGTATAATCCCAAAACGAAAGAGCAATTACCCTACTGGGATCGATTTCCTATGACGATAGTGTTACAGCGATATGCTGATGGATTCCTGGGATTGAATCTGCATTATGTGTACCCCAAGGATCGATTGATTCTCCTGAACCAATTGAAACGCTTTGCCAACGGACCTCTTGATGACGAACGCACACGATTGAAACTCAGTTATCCGATCCTCGCAGCCATGCACCAACTCTATCGAGCGACACCGTGTATCAAGCGGTACCTGGCGAATCATGTACAGTCAAGGTTTATTGAAGTGCCCCCGATGGAATGGGACATTGCTGTATCCCTTCCTGTGCAAGATTTCAGGGTCCAGATGGCAAAAACACAACAGGTCGCGTTGGATGAGGAGTCGAAGGCTCGCAAGGCACGGCAGTCCCATGTTCGAAAAGAAGAAGTCTGGAAAGATAGCAAGGAGAAATACTAAATGGCTGGCAAAAATACAGAATTCCTTGCCTTTATCAATCGCTATGGAGTTGCCAAGACTTCCCATTTCCGATTGCATATCCCCTTGACCTTCAAAGGTGATACGTTTGGGGAATCGGCTCGTTTATTGGGACTGCGTTGTGAAGCCACTGAATTGCCAGGGCGTCAATTAGTCTCGAACGATTCTCGCACCTATGGTCCGACCTATAAGACACCATATCAATCTCTCTATCAGGAGATCACGCTGAACTTCATCGAAACTGCCAACTTCGTGATTCGCGGTTTCTTTGAAACCTGGATGAGCAGCATCTACAACCCTAGCACCAACAAATTATCGTATCCCAACACCTATCGAAGCGATGTCTCGCTCACGCAATACGATGTGACTGACGGGTCCCGACCCCATTCAGTGACGGAACCCGAAACCCTCAGTGCATCCCTCAAGGAATCGGCGGTGTGGGTATTGCACCATTCCTTCCCTACTGCTATCAACCAGATGCCTGTGTCCTGGGCGGAAGATGGATTGCATCGCGTGACGGTGACGCTCGCCTACGAATGGTATACCCTCTTGACTGGAAATGCCGCGCAAACAAAACCTCAACCGAAGATTGATTCATCTTCCGTACCCCCAAAGGGAAGTGCCAGAAACTAACATTCACAATGGAGTATAATTATGTCGTTGCCTAAACTCGCTGTTCCTCTCTATGATGTGGTGACCCCTTCAGGAGTGAAACTCTCATTCAGGCCATTTCTCGTCAAAGAAGAAAAACTTCTCATGATTGCTATGCAATCGGATGAGACAGAAACGATCATCAATACGGCCAAGCAGATAATCGATAACTGCGTAGGAAGTATCTCTGGTGTTGATGTTGATAAGTTGCCTCTTTTTGATGTGGAGTATCTGTTCTTACAACTGCGGGCCCGCAGCATTGGTGAGACTGTCACCTTAAACTATAAGTGCAATCAGACACACACTGATGCCAATGGCACTACCGCTATTTGTGGCACGGTCTCCTCGTATCCTGTGGACCTATTGAAAATTCAGCCGACATTTGCACCAGGACATAATAAACATATTCAATTGACTGAGAAGGTAGGGATCACCCTTCGCTATCCCACCTTCAAGTCATTTCGAAATATCTCAAGGAAAGATCTCCCCGCGGAGGAAGCATTTGATTTTTTGGTTGGGTGTATTGTGTCGATCAATGATACCGAGAATGTTGTCTTTACAAAAGATGTGCCAGCGGAAGAAGTGGTCGCATTTGTGAATGATCTGAACCATGCTCAAGTGCTCAAGATCGATGAATTCTTTGACACGATGCCCAAGATTGAATGTCCTATTTCCTTCAAATGCCCGAAATGCAACTATGAGGAAGTGATTGTGGTCAGGGGGATGGATAATTTTTTCGGATAATCCTGCAACATGATAATCTAGCGAATTATTACACCACAACATTCGCTTTGGTGCAGGATTATAAATTTGCGATCTCAGAACTTGAAAATCTCGTACCCTGGGAGCGATTGATTTACCTGACCCTGGTGCAACAACGTGTCGAGAGAGAAAACGAACGTATCAAGCAACTCAATGCACAAAGGAATAGGCGATAATGGCTGACCAAGACTTCAAAGATTTTGCCGATCAATTCAAGCAGATGCACGACGACCTGGACAAACTTGCCAAGGCGACCGCGGTACAGACTGAGGAAACCAAGGAACAGTCCAAGGAAACCAAGGAGCAAACTGAGGTCTTCAAAAAGGAAACCAAGGAACGAGCCAAAGAAACCAAAACACAAAACAAAGAAACTAAAACGCAAACCGAGACTTTCAAAAAGGAAACCAAGGTACAGAACCAAACCACCAAGGATAATTCGAAAGATCGTAAGAGCATTCTCAAAGCGATGCAGTTGCAACTTCGCAAGACGCAGATGGAACAAGGTGCGTCAATGTCCGATGTGGCAGCCGAACATATGGCAGGCGGAGGTGGTGTAGGGGGAGCCATCTCGGCCGCCGCCGGACATAGAATTGGTCAATTCAAACACAAGTATGACCCCCTCAATCTCGTCAAAAAAATCACCGGTGGTTCTAAACTAGCGACCGTTCTTGCTGGTAAAATTATGCGCCGCGATCCAAAAAAGATTCGTGAATTTGCAGATTTGGCTCCATCGGAAAGCGGCATACCGACCTCATTTTTTGGAAAGTCCTCGTCGCAGGGAGGTGGCGGCGGAAGAATGGGGGGAGAACCATCTGCGGTATCTTCCGAAAAATCACTCGGGTTCTTAGAAAGTATGTCAGTGTCATTGACCACCATAATCGAGAAGGTGACGAATCTTGATAAAAATGTGACGCAACTAGAAGAGTACGGAAAGGAAGGCACCGAACTCGCAAGGAAGCAGGAGCGCCATCTTGAAGAAATGAAGGATTCCGCGGCACTTGAGAGGGGAAGATTCCAAAAAAAATCTCCAACTCCAACTCAGACGAAGACACAAATGCCCGCCGATAAAGAACAATCTCCTCTCCTCGATAAGATAATGGGGTGGTTGAAGGACGGGTTCTCCTGGTTCATGGGACACCTCAAAACTATTGGAGGACTTTTCGTGACGTTACTTGCCCCCCTCAAGCTATTGAAGAGTGTGGCCTATGCGTTATTTGACGGTCTTATGACACTTGTGAAATTTATCAGCAGGATTACTGGTGTTAGTGGGCTTGCTTCAAAGGGGTTGGAAGCGGCGAAGGGTGCAGGGAGCGCCATCAAGAGCGCCCTTGGTATTGGCAGTAAAATCGCGGCAACGGGCGCCGCGGCCGCCGCGGCTGCCGGGAGTGCACCAGCAGTGGCGGGAGGCGCAGCAAAAGCAGCAGGTGCGGTTGCCGGCAAATCCGCACCCGCAGTAGCGAAGGCTGTGAGTGGATCGGCCATCAAAGAAGCGGGTCCAAAAGCAGCAGGTGCGGTTGCCGGCAAATCCGCACCCGCAGTAGCGAAGGCTGTGAGTGGATCGGCCATCAAAGAAGCCATCAAAGAAGCGGGCCCAAAAGTTCTCGGCGGAGGAGTACTCAAGGGTGCCGCCAAAGCTCTCCCTCTTGTGGGTATAGGGTTTGCGCTCAAGAATTTGTATGATGGAGACTACACACAAGCCGCCATTGATGCCGCAATGGGGTTGGGGAGTGTTCCTGCTTTGCTCGCTCCTGGTGCTGGTTCCGCGGCGATTTTTACAACAGGGATGGCCGCAACAATTGCCAATCAAGCCTACAAAGCCATCTATGGTCTTGAGCCTCTGTCTGATCCGCTGGTAAAAGAACGAATGCCTGAGTTGGTCGAGGGCGCAAAGGATTATGTAGCCGACTATCTCTCACCACAAGCAGATAAAGAGAACACAGCAGGGCCAACTGCGGTAGCCGAGGGTGTTCCTGCTATGGGTACTGAAGAGACTCCCGATATTATGGGCGCGACGGGCACTGTTTCGACCCCCACCGAATTGGCGGCGCCTCAGTCACAAACCGGTGCTGTGCTCTCACAAGCACAAGAATTCCAGAGAAATGCCGCCATGACTCCCCAGGGAGGGTCCGGAGGCGCGGCAACCATCATCAATAACGTGAAAAACAATAATTCCAGTGTCACGAATCTACAGCAAACCATGCCTGATCCGCGAAGTGGGGAAACCAGCTATCTCCGCTCACTTGACAGGCATTTTGCCCCTTCCTAGCACTAGC
>Ga0315289_10008419_pt1 | contig 14921 bp, 15 predicted proteins | sample YL17G11_40_MG_FD_203452 | JGI IMG/M metagenome (GOLD analysis project Ga0315289, IMG submission 203452) | Sediment microbial communities from Yellowstone Lake, YNP, Wyoming, USA - YL17G11_40 | ecosystem: Environmental > Aquatic > Freshwater > Lake > Sediment | place: USA: Wyoming | collected...
GTATCGAGGCGGGTGGGAATGTGCGCGTGACCGAAACCGGCGGACGTGGAGTGGACGCTTCCAAGTTGAAGGCAAGCGGAGACGTGGAGATTTCGAGTTCGTCGAGCGGAGGAACGTCGCCCCCAAAAAAGTAGCCCCCGCTCCTGCCGTGGGGACCGGGGGTGATTCGATCAAGGACGCGCACGCGGGGCACGACATCATCCACAAACACGTCGAGCAGGAGATTCACTATCACCAAGCCATTCCGCCCGCTGAAACTACGCCGGTTCAGACTCTCCACCAGCTTCCTCCACCGCCGCCCAACTTCACCGGACGCGACGATGACCTGGCCGATCTCGAAAAGAAGCTCACCACCAGCCACGCCGCCGGCGCAACCATCGCTCGGGCGCGCGCCGGATTGCAGGGCATGGGTGGCGTCGGCAAGACTGCGCTGGCCGTTGTGCTCGCGCATCGCCTCAAAGACCGTTACCCGGACGCGCAGCTTTGCTTGAACCTGCGCGGCGCCGACCCCAGCCATCGCCCGCCTGTCCCGCCCGTCGAGGCGATGCGGAACATCATCCACGTCTTTCGGCCCGAAGCCCGGTTGCCGGACACGCTTGAGGAACTCACGCCCATCTACAATTCCGTGCTCAACGACGCCGGGCGCGTGTTGCTGCTGCTGGACAACGCCGCCGAGGCCGCCCAGATCCGCCCGCTGCTGCCGCCGTCCAATTGCTTGCTCCTCGTCACCTCGCGCGCGCAGTTCCAACTGCCCGGCCTGGCCACGCGCAACATTGATTGCCTCGCGCCCGCTCGGTCGCAGGAGCTTCTCCTCAAGCTCGCGCCGCGGCTCAAGGGCCATGAAGCGGAAGCCGCCGAGCTCTGCGGCCACCTGCCGCTGGCGCTTGAAGTTTTTGCCGGCGTGGTGAACGACAAGAAGCTTTACCAGGTACACGAACTCCTTGAACGCCTGCGCATGCGAACGGACAGACTCGCCGCCGTGGACGCCGCGTTCGAGGTCAGCTACGAACTGCTCACCGAAGACCTGCAGCGGCGATGGAGATTGCTGGCTGTGTTTTTTACCAGCTTCGATCTGCCCGCGGCAGTGGCGGTGTGGGACGAAGGTAGGGCGGGCAGTCCTCTGCCCGCCGCCGGAGCGCAGACCGACGAACGGCGCGCACGGAGTGACGCGCCCTACCAAGCCCGCGACGCCATGCAGGCGCTGGTGAGCGCCAGCCTCGTGGAATGGAACGAAACCAACAACCGCTTCCGCCTGCACGACCTCGTGCGCCAGTTCTGTGAGGGCAAACTGAACGAAGACGAACGCACCGCCGCCCGGCTCCGCCACGCCCGGCACTATTGCGCCGTGGCCGACCAAGCCGACAACCTGTATTTGCAGGGCGGCGAGAACGTGGTGCGCGGGTTGGAGTTGTTTGACCGCGAACGGACTCATCTGGAAGCAGCCTTCGACTGGCTTCAAGCGCGGCGCGATCAGGAAAGCGCCGCCCTGCTCGTCGAATTGGTGAGCGCCGTGGCGTACACGGGCGGTCTGCGTTTCCATCCTCGCCAGCGCATCCGCTGGCTGGAAGACCAGCTCGCCGCCGCCCGCATCGTCAAGAATCGTGAGGCGGAAGGCGCTGCCCTCGGCAATCTCGGCCTCGCCTACGCCGCCTCGGGTGACGCGCGCAAGGCCATCGAGTTCTACGAGCAGCGATTGACGATTGCTCGCGAGATCGGCGACCGGCGCGGGGAAGGCAATGCCCTCGGCAATCTCGGCCTCGCCTACGCCGACTTGGGCGACGCGCGCAAGGCCATCGAGTTCTACGAGCAGCAGTTGGTCATCGTCCGCGAGATTGGCGACCGGCGCGGGGAAGGCAACGCCCTCGGCAATCTCGGCAGCGCCTACGCCGACTTGGGCGACGCGCGCAAGGCCATCGAGTTCTACGAGGAAGCGCTGGTCATTGATCGCGAGATTGGCGACCGGCGCGGGGAAGGCGTTGACCTCGGCAATCTCGGCAATGCCTATGCCGCCTTGGGCGACGCGCGCGAGGCCATCGAGTTCTACGGGCAGGCGCTGGTCATTGATCGCGAGATTGGCGACCGGCGTGCGGAAGGCGCTGCCCTCGGCAATCTCGGCAATGCCTATGCCGCCTTGGGCGACGCGCGCAAGGCCATCGAGTTCTACGAGCAATGTCTGAAACTGCACCGCGAGATTGGCGACCGGCGCGGGGAAGGAAACGACTTGTGGAACTCCGCACTGGCGTTCGACAAGCTGGGTGATCGAGCACAGGCGGTTTCCCGCGCCGAGGCTGCCCTGAAGATATACGAGGCCATAGAGGATCCCAATGCGGCAAAAGTGCGCGCGGCATTGGCCAAGTGGCGCGGCAAGTAGCCTTGGCCGCGCGGACGACATCTCGCCACCCTCGCCTCGCGGACAAGGCTGTCCGCGATCCGGGGGCCGCGGCGCCAGGTAATTACATGTGCGCGATGATGTTGTCGCCGAAGGCGAGCATCGCACTTTGCGCCATGCGGCGAATGTTCACAGCTTGTATTGCAGCGCCCATATTCTCAACAATTCCTCGCAACCGGTGGCAAAATCACCCGTCAGGTCCACCATCTGAAATCCAGCCAATGCCCAGTGAAGTCTTTCGTAGTCGCAATTGCGGTAAAGGACAGGAACAATTTTGTTTTGAAAGCGCTTCTGAATGAGCGCGTACGACAGCTCGCGTTTCACCCACATGGATTTCACCGCTTTGGGTGAAAGGATCACAACGAGCCAATCGCAACGACGCAAGGCCATACCAATCTCCTCCTGCCATTGTTGCGCTCCCCTCAAATGCGTCCGGCTATACCAAACGGACACACCATGCTTGCGCAGAGTCCTGGCGATCCTGTCTGCGAACCGCCGATCGCCGCTCGCGTGGGAAAGGAAAACTTCTTTGGGTTGAAGCCGCCGCTTTCGTTTCAAGCCTTGACAGGAGTTAGTTCGAATCCGTGCTCAATGTAATCAGCGATCTCGCGAGTGGCTGCGGCAATGTGTTTGCCTAGCCGTACAATTGGAAGCTTCTTCAAGATCCATGGGATGTCTGAAGTAGGTTTGACCATCACCGGTATGAGGCGTCCCCGATATTGCCGGGCACCGAGTGCAAATTCGATCTCCTTCCGAACCCAGTCGGACTTCATCGCTTGTGGGGAAAGCAACACCACCATGGCCTCAGATTCGTTCAAGGCTTTGCCGATTTCCAAAGCCCAGTTCTCACCCGGAAAGAGCTCGTCATCCGGGAGCCAGACACTGTGCCCTGCTTCCTCAAGACGGGAAGCCAGTTCTTTGGCGACCTCCCGGTCCGATTGGGCGTAGCTCAAAAACACTCTCATGCGTCCAAAGGCTAACGCCGTTCAGTAGGCGCGTCAACGCCCTACATGTGCTCAATGACGTTATCGCCGAACTGCGAGCATTTGATTTCGGTCGCGCCGTCCATGAGGCGGGCGAAGTCGTAGGTGACACGCTTGCTGGCAATCGCCCCGCTGAGTCCTTTGAGGATGAGGTCGGCGGCCTCGGTCCAGCCCATGTAACGGAACATCATTTCGCCGCTGAGCACGACGCTGCCGGGATTGACCTTGTCTTGGTTTGCGTACTTGGGCGCCGTGCCGTGCGTGGCTTCGAAGATGGCGTGACCGGTGATGTAGTTGATGTTGCCGCCCGGCGCGATGCCGATGCCGCCGACTTGCGCCGCCAGCGCGTCGCTGAGGTAATCGCCGTTGAGGTTCAGCGTGGCGATCACGTCGAAATCCTCCGGGCGGGTGAGCACTTGCTGGAGCGTGATGTCGGCAATGCTGTCCTTGATGACGAGGCCCGCGCCGGGTTTGCCTTCGGGGATTTTGCACCAAGGGCCTTTGTCAATTTCCACCGCGCCGAAGTATTGCTTGGCCACTTGATAACCCCAATCGCGGAACGCGCCCTCGGTGTATTTCATGATGTTGCCCTTGTGGACGAGCGTGACGCTTTTCCGCTTGTTCTTGATCGCGTAAGCCATCGCACTGTGAACCAGCCGGACGCTGCCGCTGTAACTCACCGGCTTGATGCCAATGCCGACGGCGACATCGGTGGGAAAATCTTTCGCGCCGACGGCTTTCCAGAATTCCTCGGCCTTTTCCTTGGTGCCGAAGCGGATTTTCTTGAACGCCGTCGGCAGTTCCTTTTGCAAAAAATCCAGAATCTTTGCCGCGTCAACACTGCCGGCTTGGTAATCTATCCCGGCATAGATGTCCTCCGTGTTCTCGCGGAAGATCACCATGTTCACCTGCTCGGGATGCTTCACGGGCGAGGGCACGCCCTGAAAATAGCGCACGGGCCGCAGGCAGACGTAGAGGTCGAGCAACTGGCGCAGCGTCACGTTCAGCGACCGGATGCCGCCGCCGACGGGCGTGGTGAGCGGGCCTTTGATGCCGACGCGATATTCCTTGAACGCATTGATCGTGTCGTCCGGCAGCCAGTTGTTGAATTTGTTCTTGGCGGCTTCACCGGCGAACACTTCGAACCATGCGACCTTGCGCCTGCCGTCGTAAGCCTTCTGGACGGCGGCGTCGAACACGCGCTGGCTGGCGGCCCAGATGTCCGGGCCGGTGCCGTCGCCGCGGATGAACGGGACGACCGGGTTGTCCGGGACGTTCAGTTTGCCGGCTTTGATCGAAATCTTTCCGCCTGGTGGCGAAGTCACGTTTTTGTAGGCCATCTTCGATTTCGGATTCACGATTTACGATTTTTCGATTTTCAGACCCGTGTCGGCGAGGGTTAAATTCAAGCGCGTGGAAATCAAGGAAAGAAAACCATCCATTCACTGTCGTCTGAACACGCCGGGCAAATCCCGACCACCGTAAATCACGCGGGCAACGTCAATGCCATCCGGTGCGGGCGTGTAAAAAATCAAGTAGTTGCCGAGAGGAAATGAACGCAAATCCTCGCCAAGCTCCGGGCGCAGTCTTCCAATGCCCGGATGCTCGGCCAACAGTTGACAGGTCTCTTCGAGGGCGTCGAGAAAATGACAGGCTGCGACAGGATTCTGGTCGAAGAGGTAAAGAGCGATGTCCTCAAGGTCAAGATTGGCGTCCGACGAATAGCGGTAGGAATTCATTTCCCGCCGCGTTCGCGCCGCTGCAACTTCTCGCGCAGATTTTGGATGGCAGTTTTGCCGTCAATCACCTCGCCACGACGGATTTGTTCCATGCCGCTGGTGATCTTTTCCCGAAGCTCGGTCACGTTTGAGCGGATGAATTCCTCCTGTGCGCGCAACATTCCAAGGCTTTGGGTGATGATGTCATCGGCGGAACGGTAATGGCCGCTGTCCAGTTGTTCCGCGACGAATTTTTCCTGCTCCGCTGTGAGTGTGACCGTCATGCCTTAACTATAACTTCAAGAAACCAACCCGCGCAACTGCTCAACGCTCAGGAGATAATCTTAATCACTTTTATGACCCAAGCAATCAACCCTCCGAGCAAACAAAATATGCCTGTCAGTGAAACAACCCCTTGTAAATATCCAGGTCTTGGGCGAACAAGGCGAATCCAAACTACCAATGCCACCACTGCTCCAATCAAGCCAAACCACACGCCAAAAGATTTAGCAAGAAATGTTGGGCCGATAACGCACAATACGAAAAGCAAAACAGCAAATATAATTCCCCCGACATTCATCAAGCCACCTCAATCAGCTTTGTCTCTTTCGCGATGGCTTCGCCAAACTGCGCCTTCACCTTGGCGACGGTGTTCTCGACCGTCAGGCCGTATTTGCGGCGGAGTTCGTCCGGCGTCGTGGCGTGTTCGATAAATTGATCCGGCCAGCCGAGGCGCACGACAGGCGTCGTGACCTTTTTCTCGCTGAACAATTCCAACACCGCCGATCCGTAGCCACCGGTGATCACGTGGTCTTCCAGCGTCACGACGATTTCCGCCGCGCGACCGAAAAATTCGTGCGTGCCGGCGTCAAGCGGCTTGGTGAAACGCGGGTTGATGACGGCGCAATCAAAGCCGTCAGCGGTCAGCTTCTCAGCCGTCTGCCGGGCAAGTTTAAGCATGTTGCCGAGACCGAAGAGGGCGATTTTTCGCCGGCCATTATTTGAAAAGTTTTGAATGACTTCGGCCCTGCCGATTTCGAGCAGCTTCGGTTGGTCTTTGATCGGCACGCCTTCCGCCGCGCCGCGCGGGTAGCGGATGAACGTGGGATGCTGCTGGTGCGTGGCGGTGAACATCATGTCCACCAGTTCGTCCTCGTCCTTCGGGGCCATGGCGATGACGTTGGGCAGACAGCGGAGGTAGGCGATGTCGAACAGGCCGTGGTGCGTCGGGCCGTCGTTGGCGGAAAGGCCGGCGCGGTCCATGCAGAAAATCACCGGCAAGTCTTGCAGGCAAACGTCGTGCTGGACGCAGTCGTAGGCGCGCTGGAGGAAAGTCGAGTAAATCGCGCACACCGGATGGAAGCCCATCGTCGCCATGCCGGCAGCAAAAATGACGGCGTGCTCCTCCGCGATGCCAACGTCGAAGTAACGGTCCGGCATGGCCTTTTCCAGATATTTCAATCCCGTGCCGCTGGGCATCGCGGCGGTGATGCCGACGAGCGTGCTATTTTTCTGGCAGAGTTTCACCAGTGCCTGGCCGAAGACGTCCTGATAATTCGGCGGCATGCCGGGTTTGGCGGGAATCGGATCGCCGGTGGCGATGTCGTAAGGCCCAAGCCCGTGGAACTTCTCCGGATGTTCCAGTGCCGCTTCGTAGCCTTTGCCTTTCTTGGTAAGCACGTGCAGGACGATGGGGCGGTCGTAGTTCTTGGCGAACTCGAGGAAGTTGATGAGCATGGGCAGGTCGTGGCCGTCAATCGGGCCGAGGTAGCGCAGGCCCATTTCCTCAAAAATCATGCTGTTGCCGTAGCCGCCGCGGCCGTCCGGCTCCATCTCGGTCCGTACCTGTTCGAGCGTGACACCGGCCATGGCGCGCTTGAACCCCTCCTCGGCTTGGTGCGCCAAGCGAAGCGCGATTTCGCCCTTGGGCATCCGGCGCATCAACCGTTGGAAATCCTTTTGCAGCCGATTGTAGCGCGGGTGCGTAATGACTTTGTTCAGGTACGCGGAAATGGCCCCGACGTTCTTCGCAATGCTCCACTCGTTGTCATTGAGGATGCCGATAAACCGTTTGGTGGTGTGGGCGATGTTGTTGAGCGCCTCGTAGGAGATGCCGTTGGTCAGGGCCGCATCGCCGAAGATGCAGACGACGTTCTCGTCCGTGCCCAGTTTGTCGCGGGCGGCGCACATGCCGAGCGCCGCGGACAACGCCGTCCCCGCGTGGCCCGCGCCGTAGCAATCGTGCGGGCTTTCGCTACGCAACGCAAAGCCGCACAACCCGTCGGTGGTGCGGATGGTGCGGAAACGGTTTTTCCGGCCCGTCAGCAGCTTGTGGACGTAGGTCTGGTGGCTCACGTCCCAAACGAACTTGTCGCGCGGCGTGTTGAAGACGTAGTGGAGCGCGACAGTCAATTCCACGACCCCGAGGTTTGGCCCCAGGTGTCCGCCATTTTTTGAGAGCACGGCGATCAATTCCTGCCGGATTTCCGGTGCCAATTGCTGCAACTGCTCCAGTGTCAGTTTCTTGACGTGCAGCGGCTCGTCCACCATGTCGAGATAACGGCTCATTTTTTTCGTTACAGCGTTGAATCGTTAAAACGTTACATCAGCACACCGACGCCTCGAACTTCCAAAATTAGCGATTCAACGGGAGGCTCTTTCAAAACTGTAGGCGACGACGTGAGGAGTCTCTGATTTCCTTGGAGTTTGAGCCTCCTTACGTCGGCTCCTACAGGGTTTTGAAATTGGCTCAACGATTCAACGTTTTAACGCTGCATTTCGTCAGTCTGTTCAAACGGCTTGAGTTTCATTTCGCCCGCCGCGTTCTTTTCCAACTGCTGAATCTTCAATTCGGCCTCGGCGAGTTTGGCCTGGCAGATTTGCGCCAGCTTCACGCCTTCCTCGTAGCGTTTGATCAAAGTCTCGAGCGGCAAGTCCTCGGATTCCATCGCTTCGACGACGGCTTCCAGTTTTTTCAAAGCCTCTTCAAACGGCAAAGCGGCTTTGCCAACGGCAGTTTGGCCCGCGTTCTTCGGAGTATTTGGCACGGGAAAAAGCCTAAAGCAAAAATCCGCGCCCGTCCAGCTTGGAGTCAGGCTCACGGAGAATCATAACTCAACCACGCTCCGGATTTCACCTTCTTTGATCCGCGTCTTCAGGCGTTGACCCGGCTTCGCATCCTTCGCGCGACGAACAACCCGCCCTGTCGCCGCGTCCATCGTGATCGAATAGCCGCGCGCCAGCACCTGTTCCGGGCCGAGCAAGCGCAACCGGGTCTCCAGATCGGCCAGCACGCCTCGCTTGTCGCCCAAACGAAGCTGCCCGCGCTCGTGCAGGCGGCGCGCGTGTTGAATCAGCACCTCGCGTCGTTGCGCCACGACTTGGGCCGGGCGCACCCGCCCCAACCGTTCTGCGACATTTCCCCATGCCAGGCGTCGGTCGCGCGCGGCCTGTTTCGCGTTACGCAGCAGGCCGCCTTGCAGATCGTCAAGGCGCTGGAGCCATTCGTTCAGGCGTTGACGCGGATGGGCGCGCGTCAGACGCTGGGAAAGTTGCTCGGCGGTTTCCATCTCCCTTTCCAATCGTCGGCGCAACCGTTGCTGCATCATGGCTGGCGCGTGGGCCACAAATTCCCGGCTCGCGTAAACGCCTTCCGTGATGATCTCCGCCGCCGCGCTCGGCGTCGCCGCGCGCAGGTCAGCGACGAAATCGCTGATCGTGAAATCAATCTCGTGGCCGACCGCCGACACGACTGGGATTGCCGATTCAAAAATCGCCCGCGCCACTACTTCCTCGTTGAACGCCCACAAATCTTCCAAGCTTCCGCCGCCGCGAGTGACCAAAATCAGGTCCAATCTTTCGGAGGGTCGAGCTCTGCGAGACCCCAATTCCTTTTCAGTTTCCAGATCAGGGCGTCGCAGAGCTCCGCCCTCCGAAAATTCATTCAGAAGGCGTATCGCCGCTGCGATTTCCTCCGCCGCGCCTTCGCCCTGCACGCGACATGGGGCGAGAATGATTTCCAGACTCGGATTCCGTCGCTGCACGACATGCAGCACGTCGCGGATCGCCGCGCCGGTGGGCGACGTGACCAAACCGATGCATTGCGGATATTTTGGCAGCGGACGTTTTCGTTCGGGCGCGAAAAGCCCTTCCGCCGCGAGCTTCTGCTTGAGTTTCGCGAAGGCGATTTGCAGCGCGCCGACGCCCTGCAACTCCACCGCGCGCACGATAAGCTGGTATTGCCCGCGCGCTTCATAGACCGTCACGTCGCCTTGCAGCAGGAGCTTCTGGCCGTCCGCCAGCAACTCGCGGTGCGCGACCGCCTCGCCGCGGAACAGCACGCAACTCAACTGCGCCCCGGCGTCCTTGAGCGTGAAGTAAATGTGGCCGGAATCCCGCGCGGCGGGACGCCGCAGGTTTGTGACCTCGCCCGTCACCCAAACCTCGCCGACCAGCGTCTCCAGCAACCGCTCGATCTGCGCCGTCAGTTCGCTGACCGACAACACGCGCCGTCCCGCCGCGCGGGATTCCGTCGGAAACAATTCGCCGAAGTCCCATTGCGATTTGGCTGGTTTGCTCATCAAATTCAAAATCAATTAAGCCACGGATCGAACCCGGAGCAAACACCGAAATTCGCGTGGCCATCGGGCGCAGAATGTGGTAAGGGAAAACCATGAAGACCGCGTCACAGCCGATGCCAGTTGAGCCGGAAAAGCTGGGCCTCAAGCGCGAGAAGAAAGACCTCGAGTTCACGATGGCCAACGGGCGAAAGGTGACCCGCAGCGTTGGGTTCGCCATCGTCCGCGTGGACAAGTATTTCACAGTGGACGAAGTCGTCTTTGCCGAAAGGGGCGACCTGCTCCTGCTTGGCGCACGTCCACTGGAAGGTTTGAACCTGACCGTTGACCCGCAAAGGAAGAAACTGGTCGCAGCCGGTCCGCTGCCGGCAGCGTAGTGTGGGAGGAGCGGGATGACATTCGGCTTCATGCCCGGCGTGCCGCCGTCGCTCGCCGCGGTGGACAAACTGCCGGAGGATTACGACCGGCGGAGCGCGGATTACGAGGCGTTTCGGGAGTATTTGATTCAAGAACACGGCCGGTGAGGCTTTGGGTCGCTTCAACTCCGCGCTTTGCAAGCGCGCTGCGTCTGACTAATCTCTTGCTCCCTCTGGGGATTCACCGCCTCTTGGAAGTGGTGCGCGTCCCCAGACAATTCTTATGGCATTGATTGTTCAGAAATACGGCGGCACGTCAGTCGGTAACACCGACCGTATCAAAAACGTGGCGGCCCGCGTGGCGAAATGTCGCGCCAGCGGCGATCAGGTGGTCGTGGTCGTCTCCGCCATGCGCGGCGTGACCGACAGCCTGATCAAGCTGGCCACGGAAATCATGCCGCTGCCCAGCGAACGCGAGATGGACGTGCTCCTGGCGACTGGCGAGCAGCAGACCATCGCGCTCACGGCCATCGCGCTGCACGCGCTCGGCGTGCCGGCGATGTCGCTCACCGGTGCGCAGGCGGGCATCGTCACCGATGGCGTTCACACCAAAGCGAAAATTCACAACCTCACGCCGAGGAAAGTCCACGCACTGCTCAACGCAGGCAATGTCGTCATCGTGGCTGGTTTTCAAGGCGAAACTCCGGAAGGCCACATCACGACGCTGGGCCGTGGCGGTTCGGATTTGACCGCCGTCGCGCTGGCCGCCGCGCTCAAGGCCGACCTTTGCCAGATTTACACCGACGTGGACGGCGTCTATACAGCCGACCCGCGCATTGTGCCCGGCGCGAAGAAACTCAACGAAATTTCCTACGACGAAATGCTCGAGCTGGCCAGCCTCGGCGCAAAGGTGATGCAATCGCGCTCGGTCGAGTTTGCCAAAAAATTCGGCGTGGGTTTTGAAGTCCGCTCCAGCCTTAACGACAACCCAGGAACGATTGTGAAAGAAGAAACCAAAAGCATGGAAGCCGTCGTCGTGCGCGGCGTGGCGCTCGACAAAAACCAGGCCAAAGTCACCCTCGTGGCCGTGCCGGACAGACCCGGCGTGGCCGCCCGCATATTCAAGGCGCTGGCCGACGCCACCGTCAACGTGGACATGATCGTGCAAAACGTCAGCCACGGCAGCGGCCCGCCCACCACCGACCTCTCCTTCACCGTCGAGAAGACTGACGTGCTCAAGGCACAGAAGGTGATTGAGGGGCTGAAGGGCGAGATCGGCTTCCGCGAAGCCATCGCCACCGAGAAGATCGGCAAGCTGTCCATTGTCGGCGTCGGCATGCGAAGTCACTCCGGCGTGGCCGCCAAAATGTTCGAGACCCTCGCCAACGCAGGGGTCAACATTGACATGATCTCGACCAGCGAAATCAAAATCTCGGTCATCATTGACCTCGCCAAAGCCGAGCCGGCGATGAAAGCCGTCCACGCGGCGTTTATCGGCGGGTGATTGTCCCGGTTGCATCTTCAGCGAATACGACCGGCTGCGGCATGATTCGGTTCTCGACGGAAACCAAATCGGCGAAGTAGTCTGTGCATGTATGAGCGACAAAGACTCCGAGTCGCCTCGTTACGTCACCTGCCGGTGTCAGTACTGCGACGGTCGAATTGAGTTTGATGCCAGCCAGTTCGAGAAAGGCGAGACCCGGACTGTGGAATGTCCGCATTGCCAATTGGAAACACAGCCATCCCATAGGAAACATGGTTAAAACCATTGAATTTATTGGTGATTTTGAATTGCATGGCTCAAAAAAGCGGCTCATCCCATCCCATAGTGCAAAGAAACGTCAAAAACGCCCAATTTTCAAGGGTTTTTGTGGGATTCCTGTGAATTGGAAACAACAATCTTTGTGCCGCGGGCACAACCGCCACCGCCGATACCGCCACCTCCACCGGGAAAACCGCCAACGCCAGTTTTGCCTTCTGTTGTTACTACAACAATACCCGCAATCAAATCCAGACAGTTCATACCATCCAGAGAATCAATTTGGTGGTTATATTTGTTGGGAATAATTTTGCTTCCCTTTTTGGGAATTGGACTTATTTTCCTGTTAATCGCCATCATTATATCAATCGCCAACCCCCTTCGTTATAATGTAGTTTTTAGATGCGGAAATTGTGGCAATTCCGTAGTTGATACTTCTCGGATTTGTCCCACCTGTCAAAGGAACTTGATAGATGGATTCCATAGTTGATAGTTCTCGGACCGTGTACTCCGACGGAGGGATCGCGCGCGTGGCATTGAGCAATCTCCCGCCGTGGCTTCAGCAGAGATACAATTACGACCCCGACAAGGCGGCGCAGTTCGTAGCTGAACAACGCCGAAAGGAACAGGAGCGCCGCGATCAGTACGGCAGACAGAGCGCACTCATGCAGCAGCAGGCTGCCGCGGCCGTCGGACAGATAGAAACGGTCGGATTTACGAAATGCTCGGTAACATCATGGGAGCTACAAAAGCTACCGGACATCATGCCGTGAGCGATCCGCCGCCACCTCGTTACGTCACGTGCCCTTGCCAGCACTGCGACGGAGGAATTGAATTTGACGCGAACGAACTCGCGGAGGAGAACAGCATTGTGCCGTGTCCGCACTGCGGCCAGGACACAGAGCTTCACATTCCAAGCGCAGACGAAGTAGCGTCAGTAGCCCCCGCCCAAGACATATCTACACCCCGTAGACACAAACGGGTAAGATTTGCGAAAGGCACGAGGGTTGCACTGACTCCGGCACAATGCGCAACGCCCACTGGTCAAGAATTGATTGGCTTGCTAGTCGAAATTGAACGCGACGGTTTGGTTACCGAAAACGCCGTGCGACGCTTGAACGAGTGGTTGAATTCGAAAGCGGATTCTGAAATTCGGGGAGTCCTTTTTCTTTTGGACTTTTCGAGAGATGTTTTGAGTCGGGGGAAACTAACGATGGACGATGCATTTGAAATGCACTGGGCGATTGAGCGAGTTCTTCCAAAACATATTCAAGAACCACTCGTCAAAAAACGATGTGAAATTGAAAACCAACTGCCTGCGAGCGAGGAAACGCTTGCGCATATTCGCCAGCTTGGAGGGAATCCACCGCCGGGAATGACTAGAGCAGAAGCTTTCGAATTAGAAGGCAGATTAAGCGACCAGGCGACGGAAAAGCAGGTTGCATATATACGCCGGCTCGGCGGAAACCCTCCACCAGGAATAACATTTGATGAGGCCAGCAGCTTAATAGACGAGTTGTTGCATTCGGTCAAAGCAACGGAAAAGCAGCTTCAATTCATCCGCGACCTTGGGGGAAACCCACCAGCGGGACTCTCCAGAGCGGGTGCGGAAGAACTTATCCCCCAATTGCAGGCAAAACAATACGAATCATCTGCAAAACAACAGCCGCCGACGCCGCGGCAGATGATGGTTTTGCGTTTTTGGAACATGCTGGACTTGGTGCAGTTGTCAAAATGGCATGTCGAGAAATGGCAGAGACAGTTCTACGATGAAGACCCGCGCCGAAAAGCAGCATGGGAATCTTTCAAAGCAGAAAAGGGTGATGACGGTTCGCAGCGCGACCCGTCATGGGTGCCGCTTGGGGCAGGCGAAAGCTACTTGAGCAAGTTAGACTAGTGAGAAAAACAAAATCCAAAAAGCGGAAGACGCAAGCTCTCCCGCAAGCTGCAACACGTAAGGAAGCTGCTGCCATTCAGCCAAAGGTGAACACAGAAGCGGAAACCGTCGCAACGTGGGCTTTCCGGTGCTTGCTTCAAAACGGCGGCCACAAATTTCCTTTCGAGAATTCCTTTCCGTGGAGTGGGAAACTTGGCTTCAAGTCTTCCGGGAAGAACGAGGCGAAGCGTGCCGCCCGGCCCCTCAGACAACTGGAAGACAGCGAAGCATTCGGGCGGTTTGTGGTGTGGAAAGAGACGTTGGAACGGGCGAGAAAGCGGGCGGAAGAGATCCTCACGCGAACCGACAACAAGTCTGTGCGAAACTGGGTAGCAGGGGCCCTTTTTGATGCAGGATTCCAATTCAACAAACTGCTTCTCCAGATCGCTGAAGCAGATGACCCTTATGCGTTGGAGTTTTTTGCGGGCATTTCACTGGACGCGGTGATTCAGTTGGAGCTGCTGGCGCGACGAAACCTAAAACTGGTCAAACCCATCGCCCGGAAAGTTCCATTCTGGCCTGTGGTTGGTTCGCCGCACAAAGACACCAGGCAAGAAGTTGAAGCGATGATCAAGCGACTCGAAGTCGGGCGCGATGCCCCGGAAAATGTTTGGGGCTGGTGGAGCAACATGCCGAAGGAAAAACAGCCTTATCGCCGGGTGCTGGGAACATACGTGGCTCGCATCATGACGATGCTCCGTAGAGTCAAAGACCAGTACCTATTCCAAGCTCGATTTCAGGCAGAGCTTCGTGGCCATGCGGGACCCAATCAGCTTTCGCCTGACGAATGTGCTCAACTGATTCGGCGTGGCTGGCCTAAGTGGATCGTGGATGCGGCCTGCCTGCCCAAGTTCTCGAATGAATCGGCCAAAGACTGGTTTGAAGTCGGCTGGGCGGCATTGAAAGAGGCGGCTGGCGGCAACGTGGCCAGCATAAAGGAATTGGAGCCGGTAGGCTTCTCGCGCGCCCACTACGAATCGGAAAAAGGATCTTCGCAACGAATTCAAGGTAGCCAGCGGCAAGCACTCATTCACGACCGCTTGCGCGATGCTTTTCTGGCACGGTTTCGACTCACCCCTTAAGTTTTCACCCCCCGAAAGCTGTCTAAGCCGGAACGATTCAGATTGAAAGGGTGAGGCACCGTCTGGTGGACTTGGGGGACAATGAAACTCTCAAGTTCCCCACCTCCCTGGGAGGCGGACC
>Ga0315289_10008421_pt1 | contig 14919 bp, 13 predicted proteins | sample YL17G11_40_MG_FD_203452 | JGI IMG/M metagenome (GOLD analysis project Ga0315289, IMG submission 203452) | Sediment microbial communities from Yellowstone Lake, YNP, Wyoming, USA - YL17G11_40 | ecosystem: Environmental > Aquatic > Freshwater > Lake > Sediment | place: USA: Wyoming | collected...
AAACTCTTGTTGAGGCCCTGGATGATCGAGACCATGCCGATGACGGTCATGACGCCGATGACGATGCCCAGGATGGTCAGGAACGAGCGGAGTTTGTGGGCCCGGAGGGAGTCGATGGCCATGCGGAACACTTCGCGGAAAATCTGGAGCTTCATTGTTCCGACCTCAGGGCCTCGACGGGGTCGAGCTTGGCTGCCCGGTTGGCCGGGTAGATGCCGAAGAACAGCCCGATCGACCAGGACATGACCATGGCCAGGACGATCGAGACGGGCTCGACGCTCGAGGGCATGGACGTGGCCGCGGAGATGATCCGGGCGACCAGGAAGCCGAGGACGATGCCGATGATGCCGCCGAGCGCGGAGATGACCGAGGACTCGATGAGGAACTGGTAGAGGATGTCCTTGCGCCGGGCCCCGACGGCCATGCGGATGCCGATCTCTTTCGTCCGCTCCGAGACGGAGACGAACATGATGTTCATGATGACGATGCCGCCGACGATGAGGGCGATCGAGGACACGGCGATCATGGCAAAGTAGATGCCCGATGTGGCGGTCTTGTAGAACTGGATGAAGGTCTCGGACGTGGCGAACGCGAAATCGTCGGCGTCGTTGTAGGACCTCTTCCGCCACGACCGGAGGACGGTCCGGACCTCGTCCTGGGCCTTGACCATCTCCTCCTGGGAGTTGGTGTGGATATTAATGTTGATGGAGCGCCTCGAACCGTAAGCCTTCATGAAGGTCGTGATGGGGATGCGGACGTAGTTGTCTTGGCTGAAGCCGAGGATCTTGCCCTTCTTCTTGCCGACGCCGATGACCTGGAAATTCCGGCTTCCGACCTTGAGCCAGCGCCCGAGGGGGTCGAAGGTCGGGAAGACCTTCTCGGCGATGTCGGCGCCGATGACGCAGACCGCGCGGGAGTTCGTCTCGTCCTGGCTCTGGAGATGGCGTCCGGCTTCGAGTTCGAGGACCGAGCCGATCTCATGGTCGATATGCGTGACGCCGCGGATCTCCGTGCCCTTGAGGATCTGACTGCCGTACTTCACGGTCTGGTTCGTCGAAGCGGTGGCCCCGATGAGCTCGCAGGTGGGGCAGTTGGCCCGGATGAGGTCCCGCTCGACCAGGGTCAGGTCCTTGCGTTTCATCTGTTCGCGGAAGTCCTTGAGAGAGGTCCCGATCATCGTGAATTTCTGGACCGAAAAGTCGTTAGCCCCGTAGAAGGACATCTTCGTGTAGACGTAGTTGTTCAGGCCCTGGATGACCGAGACCACGGCGATGATGGTCAGGACGCCGATGATGATCCCGAGAAGGGTCAGGAAGGTTCGCAGCTTGTTCGAGCGCAGGGAGACCACGGCCATCGTGAAGGATTCTTTGATCTGCAGTTTGGCCATGGTTCTGAAGCTCTATTGTACCCTATCTATACGAATCGCCGAAGCTTTGGTTTATAATGGTCCGGCAATGGCAACGATGCGCCTGAACAAGTTCCTGGCCCACGCCGGGGTCTGCTCGCGGCGCGAGGCCGACCGCATCATCGCGGAGGGCCGGGTCAGCGTCAACGGCAAGGTCGTCCAGGAGCTGGGCCAGAAAATCGACGCTTCGCGCGACAAGGTCGTCGCCGGCGGCCATCTCGTCAAAAGCGAAGAGGACCGGCCCGTCTTCATCCTCCTCAACAAGCCGGCCGGCCGGGTCGTCAGCGTCAAGGACCCGTTCGGACGGCCGACGGTCATGGACCTCCTGCCCCATCTCCCGGTCCGGGTCTATCCCGTCGGGCGCCTCGACGTCGACACCGAGGGGGCCCTTCTCCTGTCGAACGACGGGGACATGGCCCTCCGGCTGACCCATCCCCGTTACGGCGTGGGGAAAATCTACCACGTCCGGGTCGAAGGCGAGCCCACGGAAGACGACCTCAACAAGGTCCGACATGGGATCTTTCTCGAGGGGCGCAAGACGGCGCCCGCCCGGATCCAGGTCCTGCGGCGGGGGCGCCGTCATTCGATCCTCGCGGTCGAGATCCACGAAGGCCGGAAGAGGGAGATCCGGAAGCTTTTCGAGGCCGTCGGCTACCCCGTCGCCGGTCTCGTCCGCGTCGAGTTCGCCGGCCTGACCCTCGAGGGCCTCAAGCCGGGTCACTGGCGCTATCTCAAGACCGCGGAGATCTCACGCCTGAGGAAGCGCGTGGAAGGGAGCGGCGCGGCGGCCCCGCCTCGCCGAGAGAACGCGGCCCGGCCTAAAGCAAGACCCGGCCGCTGATCATTGCGGCCCGCCGGCCTGCTCTTCGCCCTTGCCGCTTCCTCCGGAAAAGGATTTCCAGCCGCTGGCCAGCCGCTGGAGCTCTCGGTCGACGAGACCGTGGACCGTGCCCTCCTCGTAGGTCCCGTCCTCCTGCGGAAGGCCCGCCTCGACGCCCGTCAGGATCTCGATACCCTCATCGATCGTCCGGACGGGATAGACGTGGAATTTCCCTTCCCGGACTGCGCTGACGACATCGGCGCGGAGCATAAGGTTTTGGACGTTCTGGTGGGGGATGAGGACGCCCTGCGTCCCGGTCAGGCCCCTGGCCCGGCAGACGCCGAAGAAGCCCTCGATCTTTTCGTTGACCCCGCCGATCGGTTGGATCTCGCCCTTCTGGTTCAAGGACCCCGTGACCGCGAGGTCCTGGCGGAGGGCGAGGCCCGACAGGCTCGAGAGGATGGCGTAGACCTCGGTCGACGAGGCGCTGTCGCCGTCGATGCCGCCGTAGGACTGCTCGAAAGCGAGGGAGGCGGCCAGGGAGAACGGCCTCTTCGACGCGTACTTCCCGCGGAGGTAGCCGCCGAGGATGAGGACGCCCTTGTTGTGGGTCGGGCCGCTCATGTCGGCCTCCCGCTCGATGTTGATGACCCCGGCCCGGCCCATGGCCGTCCGGGCGGTGATGCGGGCCGGCTTGCCGAACATGAACTGACCCATGTCGTAGACCGACAGGCCGTTGACCTGGCCGACCACGGCGCCTTCCGTGTCGATGAGGATCGTCCCCTCCTCGATCATCTCCTGGATCTTGTCCTCGATCAGGCTGACCCGCTCGAAGCGCTCGAGGATGGCCTTCTCGACGTCGTCGCGGCCGACGGCCGACTTCTTGTCCTTGCCGGCCCAGTAGCTGGATTCGCGGATGACGTCGGCGATGACGTGGAAGCGCGTCGAGAGCTTCCGTTGGCGGCCGGCGATGCGCGTCGCGTATTCGATGAGCGCCGCGATGCCGTCCCTGTCGAGGGGCATCAGGCCGTCCTCGTCGCAGATCTTCTTGATGAAGCGGACGTAGTCGCCGACGGCCTTCTCGCCCTTGTCCATCTCCGAGTCGAACTCGGCCTTGATCTTGAAGATCTTCTTGAAGTCCTCGTCCATGAAGTAGAGCAGGTTGTAGATCGAGGCGTCGCCGATCATGACGACCTTGACGTCGGACTTGATGGACTCCGGCTTGAGCCGGGCGCTCGAGAACAGGTACATCTGCAGGGGGTTCTGGATCTCGAAGATCTGGTTCCGCAGGGTCCTTTTAAGGGTGGCCCAAACCCCCGGCTCGACAATTGCGTCCATGGCGTTGATGACGAGGTAGCCGCCGTTGGCCTTGAGGAACGAGCCGGCTTTGATCATGGTGAAGTCCGTCAGGCCCATGCCGGCGCGGGAGTAGGAGACCTCGATCGATCCGAAGAGGTTGACGTAGTTCGGGTTGGTCTCCATGACGACGGGCGCGCCGTGCTGGTCCGAATTGTCGACGAGCAGGTTGACCCGGTACTCCAGGAAACTCTCGACCTGTTCCTTGTCCTCTTTTTTCTGATTCTTGAACAGGTCGATCGTCTTGACCAAAGCCTTCTCGACGTCGTCGAGGTAGGCGCCGATCTTGGGGAAGGCGAAGCGGGTCCGGACTTCGTCGATGCCGCCCTTGATGACGGGCGTGATGGATTCCTCGTCCCAGCTCCGGAGGAGCGTCCGCGTCTCCTCGTCGATCTCCTTGAGCTTCTCGAAGATGTCCTCCAGCTTGGCCGTCAGCTCGTCGTATTTCGTCCGCAGCGCATCCAGCGTCTCCTTGGGGATCTTCTTTTCCTTGATCAGTCCCTCGATCTTGGCGAAGGGGATGTGCTGGCCCTCGATGACGGGGATGAGGTCGGGCCGCGTGAACAGGCCCATCTGGACCTGGATGACCGAGAAGCCCTGCTCGGCCGCCTCTTCCTCGAATCGTTGGAGGATGTCCCGCTGTTTTTTCTGCTGGCTCTCGACGATGGCGTCCCGCTTTTCCGCGTAGTACGGGCTCTTGAGCAGGCTGGGGATGTTCTTCCGGAGCAGGTCGATCAACTTGGCCATGGCCTCGCCGAAGAGCTTTCCCTGGCCGGAGGGGAGCATGATGAGGACGGGTTCGTCGGGGTACTTGAAGTTGTTGACGAAGAGGATGTCGTCGGGCGTCCGGTCGCCTTTCTCCAGCCGCTCGAGGAACTGTTTCACCGTCGTCGTCCGGCCCGTGCCGACCATGCCGGTGATGAAGACGTTGTAGCCGAGGCTCTTGATGTCCAGGCCCGTCTGGATGGCCCGCAGGGCGCGCTCCTGGCCGATGATCTCCTCGCAAGCCCGGGCCTCGCTCGTCGAGGCGACGGGGATGATGTCCGGACAGCAGGTCCAGCGCAGTTTGTCGGGGGTGAGCTCGGCGAATTCTGTTCTCGTTTTCATGGCCGCGTCTCCTCATCTTAACCTACCACAATCGCCGGCTTTCCTCAAGGCGCGGCCGTCCTCTCGTTTTGTTGATGAAAATCCCCCGGACATCTGCTAAAATAGGTTTCCTTCGGACCCGGGAAGGAGAAAGACGTCCATGAAAATTCATCAAGGCAAGCTCCAGGCCAAGGGGTTCAGAGTCGCGATCGTGGTCAGCCGCTTCAACAGCTTCATTTCGGATCGGCTCCTCGAAGGCGCCCTGGAAGCCCTTCAGAAGATGGGGGCCCAGGAGGCCGACCTGACGGTCTACAAGGTGCCGGGCTCTTTCGAAGTGCCGCTCGTCGCCAAGAAGATCGCCAAGGCCAAGGCGGCCGACGGCATCCTCTGCGTCGGCGCCCTCATCCGTGGGGACACGCCCCATTTCGATTTCCTCGGCGCCGAGGTCATCAAGGGGCTGGCCCAGATCGCCATGGAGGACGGCGTTCCCGTCTCCTTCGGCATCCTGACCGTCGACACCGTCGAGCAGGGCATCGAGCGGGCCGGAACCAAGGCGGGCAACAAGGGCTACGACGCCGCCTTCTCGCTCATCGAGACGCTGAACGTGATCAAGGAGGCGGGCCTCCGCTGAGCGGGTGACCGGTTCGAGCCATGGGACAACGCCGTAAGGCGCGGGAGTGCGCCCTCCAGATCATGTTCCAGCTCGAGTTCAACGCCGGCGACCCCAAGGCCCTCATCAAGGTCTACTGGGAACACCAGAAAGCGTCGCCCGAAGTCCGGAAATACGGGACCTGGATCGTCGAGGAGATCATCGCCCACGGGGAGGACATCGACCGGGCCATCCAGTCGGCTTCGAAGAACTGGCGCCTCTCGCGCATGGCCGTCATCGACCGGAACATCCTGAGGATCGCCGTCTGCGAGCTTCTCTACGAAAAGACGCTCGTCCCGGCCATCATCATGAACGAGGCGATCGAGGTCGCCAAGCGTTACAGCGGCGAAGACTCCGCCGTGTTCGTCAACGGGGTCCTCGACGCCGTGGGGCGGCTGCTCAAGGAGAAAGCGGGCAAGCCGGCAACGGCGGCCGGGCCGGACAAAGAAGGTGAGCATGAGCAAAAAAGAGGACAACGCGGAACTTGACCAGGACGTCGCCCGCCGGGAGAAATACCGCAAGCTCCGGGAGGCGGGCGTCGAGCTGTTCCCCTACACCGCCGCCAAGACCCACGAGATCAAGGACATCGTCGAGACCTTCGGCGGCCTGACCGCGGAGGAGCTCGAGGCCAAGAAGACCTCCGTCGTCGTCCCCGGCCGGATCCTGTCCGTCCGGAAGATGGGGCGGGCGACCTTCTTCCACGTCTCGGACGGCCGGTTGCGGCTCCAGGCCTACATCCGGGAAGACAAGGCCAGGTCCGCGGCCTATGAGCTCTTCGGCCTACTTGACCTCGGCGACGTCGTGGCGGTCGCCGGGACCCTGTTCAAGACGCGGACGGGAGAGCTCACCGTCCTCTGCGACTCCGTCACCTTCCTGGCCAAGGCCCTCCACCCGCTCCCCGAGAAGTGGCACGGCCTCCAGGACGTCGAGCTCCGCTACCGCCAGAGGTACCTCGACCTCATCATGAATCCCGAGGTCGGCGAGGTCTTCCGCCTGCGGAGCGCCATCGTCGCTCACATCCGCAGGTTTTTCGACGGCCGCGGCTACATCGAAGTCGAGACGCCGATGATGCACGCCGTCCCGGGCGGCGCCCTGGCCCGGCCCTTCAAGACCTTCCACAACGCGCTCGGCCTCGACCTCTACCTGCGCATCGCCCCCGAGCTCTTCCTGAAGCGGCTGGTCGTCGGCGGCCTGGACAAGGTCTACGAGATCAACCGCAGCTTCCGCAACGAGGGCATCGACGCCCAGCACAACCCCGAGTTCACCATGCTCGAGTTCTACGAGGCGTACAAAGACTACTACGACATGATGGACCTGACCGAGGAGCTGCTGACGGGCATGGCCGAGGCCCTGCTGGGCAAGGCCGAGGTCCCCTTCGGCGAGCACACGATCTCTTTCAAGAGGCCCTACAAGCGGCTGAAGTTCATGGACGCCGTCGTCTCCTACAGCGGCCTCGCGCCGAGCCGCTTTTCCGACCGTCAAGGCCTCATCGAGTTCGCCGAAGGCCTGGGCCCCGAGAAGAAACCCCTGACGTACGGCAAGGCCCTGGACGTTCTCTTCGACAGGTTCGTCAAGGACAAGATCGTCCAGCCGACGTTCATCACGAACCCGCCCAAGGAGATCTCGCCGCTGGCCAAGACCTCCCGCGATAACCCCGAGGAGGCCGAGCGGTTCGAGCTGCTCGTCGCCGGAATGGAGGTGGCCAACGCCTTCTCCGAACTGACCGACCCGGCCGAACAACTGGCCCGCTTCGAGGACCAGGCCGAAGAGAAGCGGAAGGGCGACGAGGAATCCCACCCCGTCGATATGGACTACGTTGAGGCGCTTGAGTACGGCCTGCCGCCGACGGGCGGGGAGGGCATCGGCATCGACCGGCTGACCATGATCATGGCCAACCGGAAGTCCATCCGGGAGGTCGTCCTCTTCCCCCTGCTGCGGCCGAAATAAGAGCATGAAGTTCGAGCTTTTCGTCGCCCGGCGCTACCTCACGGCCAGGAGGAAACAGGCCTTCATCTCCGTCATCACCTCGATCTCCGTACTCGGCATCGCCATCGGGGTCGCCGCCCTGGTCATCGCCATCGCCCTCATCACCGGCTTCCAGGGGGACGTCCAGGACAAGATCCTGGGCGCCACCTCCCACGTCATGGTCTCCGACCTCGGCGGCCAGGGGCTCGCCGGCTACGAGGACTTGGCCGAGAAGATCCGGGCCATCCCGGGCGTCGAGTCCGTGACCCCCGTCGTTTACAGCACGGTGCTTATCACCGGGCTCGGCGAGAGCTCCGGGGCCCTGGTCAAGGGCATCGACTTCGACCGCGAGCGGCAGGGCGCCGCCTGGCTCCAGAAGCTCGAGGCCGGACGGATCCCGGAAGGAGGCGGGCCCCGCGAAGGGCTTCTGCTCGGCCGGGAGATCGCCCTGAGGATCGGCGCCCAGGTGGGCGATGCCGTGACCGTCGTGACGGCCTCCTCGACTCTATCCCCGCTGGGCCTCCTGCCCAAGACGAAGAGGTTCCAAGTGACGGGGATTTTTAACACCGGGCTTTACGAATTCGACAACTCGACAGCCCTCGTTTCGATCGGCGTCGCCCAAAGGCTCTTCGGCCTCGAAGGCCGGGCCAGCTACATCCAGGTCAAGCTGCGGGACATCTTCGCCGCGCCCGCCGTCGGCGAGACGATCAAGGCGGCCTTGCCGCCCGTCGTCTACATCACGACCTGGATGGAGCTCAACAAGTCCCTCTTCTCCGCGTTGAAGCTCGAGAAGAACATCATGTTCCTGACCATCACCCTGATCGTCATCGTGGCCGCCCTGAACATCATCGCCACACTCATCCTCATGGTCATGGAGAAGACCCGCGATATCGGCATCCTCATGGCCATGGGCGCTACGCCCCGGTCGATCAACCGGATCTTTTTCTACCAGGGGGCGCTGATCGGCGTCATCGGGACGGCCCTCGGCGTCCTCCTCGGCCTCGGCTGGTGCGCCCTGGCCAACGCCTTCGAGCTCATCAAGATCCCCGTGGACATCTACCAGATCTCCCACGTCCCGTTCCGGCTGAGGCCCCTCGACTTGGCCCTCATCGTCGGGGTGACCCTGGCGATCAGCTTCGTGTCGACCCTTTTCCCGGCCCGCCGCGCGGCCAAGGTGGATCCCGTGGTGGCGTTGAAATATGAGTGACCGCGTCCTCGTCGCCGAAAACCTGGGGAAAACCTATCCCCTCCCGAAGGGCGAACTTCGCGTCTTCGAAGGCCTCGGTTTCGAGCTCGAGCGGGGCGAGCTCGCGGCCATCATGGGGGCCTCGGGGGTGGGCAAGACGACGCTCCTCAACCTCCTCGGCGCCCTCGACCGGCCTTCGGAAGGACGCGTCCTTCTCGACGGGAAAGACCTCTTCGCGGGGACGGACCGGGAGGTCGCCGGGGTCCGCAACCGCAAGATCGGCTTCGTCTTCCAGGTCTTCCACCTCCTCCCCGAGTTCACCTCCCTCGAGAACGTCAGCTTCCCCCTGATGATCCGGGGCGTCCCGAAAAAAGAGGCTTTCCTCAAGGCCCGCGACATCCTCGAGGAAGTCTCCCTCGAGGACAAGGCCCATTCGCGGCCGAGCCAGCTCTCCGGCGGCGAGCAGCAGCGCGTGGCCATCGCCCGGGCGCTCGTCAGCGAGCCTCGGCTCCTGCTGGCCGACGAGCCGACGGGCAACCTGGACTGGAAGACCGGGGAAAAAGTGCTCCGGCTCGTCCTCGACCTCCACGAGCGCAGGGGGCTGTCCTCCATCCTCGTCACCCATAACGAGAAGATCGCCCGTTACTGCCACAAAGTCTACATGATGGAGGCGGGGGAGCTGAAACTTTTGTCCTCCCTCCCGAGTTAATCCGGGTATGAGGTCCCCGGCCGCCCCAGGGCCCGGTTTTGAAAAAACCGGGCCAATATGGTATATGATAGAAGGATATCCGAAATGAAAAAGCTCGTCCTGGCCCTCCTGCTCATCATCCTCCCCGGTCTCCTGGCCGCCCAGGAGATCCTGGAGAAGATCGAGATCGTCGGTAACGACCGGGTGACGCCAGAGACGATCCTCTACTATCTCACGGTCCGGGAAGGCGACTACTACGTTACCGACCAGTTCCGCCGGGACTTCCGCGTCCTCTGGTCGACGGGGTTTTTCTCGAACATCAAGTTCGAGGAGGCCCAGGGGACGAGGGGCCGGATCGTCCGGATCACGGTCGAGGAGAACTCGGTCGTCAAGGCCATCACCTACAAGACGGGCAAGAAGGTCAAGGAAAAAGACATCGTCGACAAGCTGAAGGAAAAGGACCAGGCCATCCTGCCCTATTCCTATTACAGTCCCTACAAGCTCCAGCGGATCAAGGACACCATCACCGACCTCCTTTTCGAGAAGGGGCTCCTGGCCTCGAAGATCGACACGGAGATCGTCAAGCAGGGTAAGAATGAGGTGGACGTCCTGATCAGGATCGACGAGGGCCCCAAGGTCCGGGTCGGGGACGTCGTCTTCGAGGGCACGACCAAGCTCCTGCCGAGCGCGCTCACGGGGTCGATGAAGGACAACCGGCCCCACAGCCTGTTCAACTGGGTCCTGGGCAAGGACGTCTACAAGCAGAACAAGCTCACCGACGACGTCGATCTGATCAAGAAGAAATACCAGGAGAACGGCTACATGGAGGCCGCCGTCGGCCAGCCGCGGACCGAGGAGATCGAGAGGCGCACGGTCACGTTCAAGAAGCAGAAGATGATGCGGCTGATCATCCCCATCACCGCCGGCTATCTCTACCGCGTCGGGGAGATCAAGATCGAGGGGAACAAGGCCGTCAACATCAAGTATCTCCGGACTATGGTCAAGCTCCGGCCCGGGGAGGTCTACAGCACCAAGGACCGGGAAAAGAGCGTCGACGATATTTCGGAGGTCTACCGGGACGGCGGCTACATCTATATCCAGGTCATTCCCGTCGAGAACCTCGACCCCAAGAGGAAGATCGTCAACGTCACCTTCAACATCGCCGAAGGGGAGGTGGCCTTCCTCAACCGTCTCGACTTCCGCGGCAACAACTACACCAAAGACAAGGTCATCCGGCGGGAGATGATCATCCGGGAGGGCGACCGCTTCAGCCTAAGCATGTTCAAGAACAGCATCCTGCGGATCAAGCAGCTCGGGCTCGTCGACCTCGAGAAGGACCCCGACATCAAGCCCAACCCGGACGACCCGACCAAGATGGACGTCCAGGTCAACGTCAAGGAGCTCCAGCGGAACAACATCCAGTTCACGGCCGGTTACAGCGGGTACGAGGGGACGTTCGTGGCCTTCAGCTACTCCACGGTCAACTTCCTCGGGGCGGGCGAAACCCTGGAGCTCACCGCCCAGCAGGGCAAGCTCGTCAAGAATTACTCGTTCGGGTTTACCGAACCCTACCTCTTCGACAAGCCCATGACGGCGGGCTTCAACATCTACGACCGGAAGACTGACTACAGCTCGTTCGGCCTCTATAAGCAGAAAACGAAGGGCATCGACCTCACCCTCGGGACGAGGCTTTTCGGGATGTGGCGGGCGAGCACGACATACACCATCCAAAAGCTCAACGTCTCCTATCCCCAAGGGATGACTTCGCCGATCTACGGCTCCGGCGTATTCTATGAGAGCTCGATCACTCCGATGCTCTGGCGGTCGACGATCGATAGCCCCCTGACGCCGACCCGCGGGACGCAGTACTCGCTGAGCATGAAGTACGCCGGCAGCTTCCTCGGCGGCGAGATCGACCTCATCAAGCCCCAGATCGAGTTCACCTACTATCATCCGCTGATCGGCCGGGGACCGAAAGCCCATATCATCGGCTTCCACACGCAGTACCAGTTCGTCAAGGCCATCAATAACTCGCAGATCCCTTATTGGGAGAAGTTCTTCCTCGGCGGCGAACGCTCGATCCGCGGCTACGAGGTCTACTCGATCGGCCCCATCGATGCGAACGGCCGCAACCTCGGCGGGGAAAAGGCCTTCGTCTTCAACGCCGAATACATCATCCCCGTCGGCGGTCCTCTCTACGCCATCTTTTTCTACGACCTGGGCAACTCCGTCTCTTACGGCCAGAAGCTCAAGTACAAAGACATGTACTCGTCGCTCGGCATCGAGGCCCGGCTCTTCATCCCCGCCCTGAGAGTGCCCTTCCGCCTGATCTTCGCCTACAACAACAAGAAGAGCTATTCGACCGAGCCGGGTTTCGCTTTTCGTTTCGCTGTGGGCACGACTTTTTAGGGCGTACGGCCCGACTCCCCGACAGGAGGTTCCGACATGATAAAACAACTTCGACTCATCGCTCTGATCGCGGCGGCCGCGGCCGGACTCGCCGGGCTCGTCCCCGCCCAGGAGGCGAGCAAGCTGGGGATCGTCAATTCCTCGGAGATCCTCGATAAGTCCGTGGAAGGCCAGCGGGCGCAGGCCCAGCTCCAGGCGGCGGACAAGAAGTACACGGAGAGCATCACCCGGCTGGACGATCAGCTCAAGCAGCTCCAGAACCGGCTGAGCGCGCAACGGCTGACCCTGACCGCCGAGGCGGCCGCGAGGATCCAGGCCGACATTCAGAAAGCGCAGACGGAACGGCAGCGGACGGCCGAGGACGCCAGCCGGGCCATGCAGGAGCTCCAGGCGAGGACCCTGGGCCAGCTCCAGAACGAGATCATGCCCATCATCGAGCAGCTCCGGAAGGACAAGGAGCTTGACGTCATCCTCGACGCGGGCAAGAGCGGGATCGTGTTCGTGAGCTCGGCGCTCGACTTGACCGCCGAGGTCATCCGGCGGTACGACGCCCTGAAGGCGGCCCCCCCGGCCAAGAAGTAGACCCGAGCGAGGCCGGCCCATGATCTCGATAGAACAGATCTCGAAGTTCCTGCCCCACCGTTTCCCCTTCCTACTCGTCGACCGCGTCATCGACCTGGTCCCCTCGAAGACCATCGTCGCCCTGAAGAACGTGACCTGCAACGAACAGTTCTTCCAGGGCCATTTCCCGGAATGGAAGATCATGCCCGGGGTCCTCATCCTCGAGGCCCTGGCCCAGGCCGGCGCCATCCTCCTCTTCAGCTCCATCCCCGACCCGGAGAGTAAATTCATCGTCCTGAGCAAGATCGATAAGGCCAAGTTCAAACGGATGGTCGTTCCCGGCGACCAGCTCCGGTTGGACGTCGAGTGGACCCGGAGGAAAGGGCGGATCTGCCAGATGAAGGGGAAGGCCTTCGTGGACGGGGATCTCGCGGCCGAAGCGGAAATCTGCGCCAGCGTCCTCGACATCGAGGACCTCAAAGAAAAAAAGAGCCCGGGACAGATCTAGCCGGACGACGCCCCGCCCGCCTCTTCCCCCGCGATACCGGACGAGAGATTATTTCATCAGGAAAAAGGCGTCGTCGAGGTTGGAATTGTAGGTGACGCCGGTGAGGGTCACTTTCTGGGCTTCGGTCCCGTCGTGGAGGACGCGGATCAAGAAGGCGACCGTCGTGCCGCCGACCTTCTGGTAGTTGCTCAAGAAAGTCTCCGCGTCAACTTCGCCGCCGGTCTGGTCGATGGATTTGCCCTGCTGCTTGTAGGGGAGGTACGTGGCCGGGTCGAGGAAGAAGGTGTTCTTGTGGCCGTCGGAGAGAGTCTGTTCGAGGACGATATAGTCCTTGTCCTCGATCGTCGCCTTGGGCTTCAGGGCGTAGGTGATGCCGAGCTTCTGGGGGTTGAGGAAAGCCTGATTGCCCAGGGCCTGGCGGGCGAATTCCTTGGACATGAAATCGGGCATCTCTTCCGTCGTCCCGGTCTGGGGATTCGTGGACCAGGCCTTCTGTCCGTCGAACGCCTGGGTGATGGTTATCCCCAGTTCGGCGATATCGATGTCCATGCGGATCTTGTCGGGTTCCTTCTGGTACATCGTGATGGGCGCCGTGATGGGCATGGGGCTGGTGAGCTCGAGGGTTCCCGTGATAGTCGTGTCCTTGATGGCCTCGAGGGCCTTCTTTCCGCCCATGGCGTCGATCATTTTGTTCAAGACGTCCTGGGCCGTCTGCCCGTAGCCGGGCAGAGCGGCGAGCGTCATCAGCACGGCGACGCTGAGGATCCACGCGGTTGCTTTTTTCATAGGTTCCTCCAATTTCTTTGTAGTGGCGAGCATTCGATAGTATGGATATTGTAAACGAAAGTTCGGCTTTTGCCAACATTCCGGACCTGCGGAGCTTTCTTGGGCATCCGTTTACCGGCAACTCGACAGCGGCCGGGGCCCCGGTCTTGGTAAGACCGGGACTGGGAAGCCCGGCACCGGCCTTGCCACCGCCCTTGGCAGTGCTGGCGAAGCCGGCAGGACCGGGGGTCCACTTCCGCCGCGAAGGCTCGTCCCTTGGCAAGCTCGGACTAGTCTTTAAAAATATGGAAGTCTAGCCATTTATTCAGGTGAAGGCTGTTTCCTTTATAACTGATTGAAAATAAACGAATTTATCCAGTTACGTGGCTTTAAAGAATTAAGATAATGTATTGAATCAGGACATATAAAAATCAAGTCTTGATTTATGTTGATAAATAATGTTATAATCATCATGTTCAATAATAGGGCATAATTTAGGGATAGTGATAGCGTGGAACATGGCTCGTAATTTCTCTTTGATCGCCTGCGCGAACTTCGACCGGGAGATCCTGGCCATCCAATCCTCCCCGGATTTCCAGGGCGTCCGTTTCAAAACGCTGCCGGTTGACTGTGACCAGGTCGAAGCCGAATGGCACGGCCTGGGCGAAGCCGTCGAGTCCCTCCGCAACGACGGGTGTTCCGTCTGCGTCTTCGGCAGCTACTGCCTGACCCGGGCCGCGAAGGACTTCGGCCTCGGCGAAGCCTGCCGGTTCGTCCAGAAAGGCCAGTGCTTCGAGTGGGTCGCCGACAAGGAGATCCTCGACCGCTTCCTCCAAGACGGCGCGCTTCTCGTCCTGCCGGGATGGCTCAGGGACTGGGAGGCCCACGTCGACAAGCGTTGGCCGTCCGGCCGGAAGAGCGCCCAAACCTATTTTCGCGAGCTGGCGAAAAAAATGGTCCTCCTCGACACGGGCGTCCATCCCAATATCGATCGCGAGCTCAAATCCTTCGCCCACTTCCTTCGGCTCCCGCATGAGGTCTTTCCCGCGGGGCTCGAGCATTTCAAGCTGAACCTCGCCCGGATCGTCCTCTCCTGGCGCGTGGAACGGGAGAAGGAAGGCGTCGAGGACCACATGGCCGCGATCCGCCAGCAGATGTCCGACTACGCCCGGATCGGCCATCTCCTGGGGGCCGTGACCAACGTCAAGAGTTTGGAAGAGGCCCTGGCCGGCGTCCTCGAGCTTTTCCGCGTCCTCCTCTCGCCGCAGGAAGTCGTCTACCATCCCGTCGAATCCTTTTCCGGCAGCCCCGGTCCCGAAGGCTCTCCCGGGGACAGGATCATCGCGCTCAACGCCGATTATGCCTGGACCGACGACCGGCGGGCGATCTATCTCAAGATCTCCCATAACCGGGAGTTCCTGGGCATCCTCGAGGTCGTCGGCTTCGGCGACCCGGAACGGCGGGAACACGACCTCAACCTGGCGCTGGCCCTGGCCAGGATCTCGGGTCTGGCCCTGGCAA